>Ga0207647_10001577_pt1 | contig 17495 bp, 17 predicted proteins | sample KBSCornC2_FD_184295 | JGI IMG/M metagenome (GOLD analysis project Ga0207647, IMG submission 184295) | Corn rhizosphere microbial communities from Kellogg Biological Station, Michigan, USA - C2 (SPAdes) (version 2) | ecosystem: Host-associated > Plants > Roots > Rhizosphere ... | reverse complement strand
CCGCCGGGAGAGGGGCTTCAAGGCGAAGAGCAATGAGCACGATGAAGGTTCACGCTTACCAATCCGGGTTCGCCAACGAATTCGCCACCGAGGCCCTGCCTGGCGTGCTGCCTGAAGGGCAGAACTCGCCGCAGCAGGTGGCGCATGGCTTGTATGCCGAGCAGCTGTCCGGCACCGCCTTCACCGCGCCGCGCCACAGCAACCGGCGCAGCTGGCTGTACCGCATCCGCCCGGCGGCCATGCATCACCCGTTCGAGGCAATGGCCGAAGGGCGCTTCCACAACCGCTTCAACGACGTGCCGGCCAGTCCCAACCAGCTGCGTTGGGATCCGCTGCCGCTGCCCGGCGAGCCCACTGACTTCATCGACGGTATCGTCACCATGGCTGGCAATGGTGGTGCGGCCGAGCAATCGGGCGTCGGTATCCACCTGTATGCAGCCAATCGCTCGATGCAGGGGCGCTTCTTCTACAACGCCGACGGCGAGTTGCTGATCGTGCCGCAGCAGGGGCGCCTGCGCCTGGCCACCGAGTTCGGCCTGATCGAGCTGGAACCGCTGGAAGTGGCTGTGATCCCGCGAGGCGTGCGTTTTCGCGTGGAGCTGCTGGATGACACCGCACGCGGCTATATCGCCGAAAACTTCGGCGCGCTGCTGCGCCTGCCGGACCTGGGCCCCATCGGCAGCAACGGCCTGGCGAATCCGCGCGACTTCCTCACGCCGGTGGCAGCCTATGAAGACGTGGAAGGAAGCTTCGAACTGGTCGCCAAGTTCCAGGGCAGCCTGTGGCGCGCGCAGATCGATCACTCGCCGCTCGACGTGGTCGGCTGGCACGGCAACTACGCGCCGTACAAGTACGATCTGCGCCGTTTCAACACCATCGGCTCGATCAGTTACGACCATCCGGACCCGAGCATCTTCCTCGTGCTGCATTCGCCCAGCGACACCGCGGGCGTGAGCAACATGGATTTCGTGATCTTCCCGCCGCGCTGGCTGGTGGCGCAGAACACCTTCCGCCCGCCGTGGTTCCACCGCAACATCGCCAGCGAATTCATGGGCCTGATCACAGGCGCCTACGACGCCAAGGCCGAGGGCTTCGTGCCCGGAGGTGCCTCGTTGCACAATTGCATGAGCGGCCACGGGCCGGACGCGGCCACTTATGAGAAGGCGTCGACCCGCGACCTGTCCCAGCCGGACGTGATCACCGGGACCATGGCCTTCATGTTCGAGACGCGCCGGGTGATCCATCCGACCAGGCAGGCGCTGGAAGCGCCGCAACTGCAGGGCAGCTACTACGAGTGCTGGCAGGGCATCCGCAAGCATTTCACCGGCAAGTAAGCGGCACGCCACCGAATCAACCAAGAACGAAAAGACTGCGTGCGCGCAGTCTTCGGAGCAAAGCATGAAACTGGGTTCCCTGAAGGAAGGCGGCCGCGACGGTACGCTCATCGTCGTCAGCCGCGACCTGACCAAGGCCGTGAAGGCCACCGGCATCGCTGCCACCCTGCAGGCGGCCCTGGACGACTGGTCGAACGTAGCCCCGCGCCTGAATGCGCTCTCGGAAGAACTCAACGCCGGCAAGGCAGCCGATGCCTTTGCACTGGACGTCACCGCGATGGCCTCGCCGCTGCCGCGTGCCTATGAGTTCGTCGATGGCAGCGCCTACCTGCCGCACGTGGAGCGCGTGCGCCGTGCACGCGGCGCCGAGGTGCCGGAATCCTTCTACACCGATCCGCTGATGTACCAGGCCACCAGCGCGGGCTTCCTCGGTCCCCGCGACCCGGTCGTGGTGCCCAGCGAGGACTACGGCATCGACCTGGAGGCCGAAGTGGTGGTGGTCACCGACGACGTGCCGATGGCGGTCACGCCGGCGCAGGCGGTGGGCCACATCCAGTTGGTGGGCCTGGTCAACGACGTCTCGTTGCGTGGCCTGATTCCGGCCGAACTCGCCAAGGGTTTCGGCTTCCTGCAGTCCAAGCCGCGTTCGGCGCTGTCGCCCGTATTCGTCACGCCGGATGAACTTGGCGACGCCTGGCAGGACGAGAAGCTGCACCTGCCCATGCGCACCTGGCTCAACGGCCAATGGTTCGGCGAAGCCGAATGCGGCGTGGATATGCAGTTCAACTTCGCCCAGCTGGTGGCCCATGCCGCCAAGACCCGTCCGCTGACCGCGGGCACCATCGTGGGGTCGGGCACCATCGCCAATGAGGACACCAGCAAGGGTGCCTCATGCCTGGCCGAGCAGCGCACGGTTGAAACCCTGCGCGACGGCAAGCCGACCACGCCGTTCCTGAAGTTCGGCGACAGCGTGCGTATCGACGTGACGGATGCGTCCGGCGCCTCGATCTTCGGCTCCATCGAACAGGTGATCGCATCGCAGAAGCGCTGAGCGGCGAGGGAACAGCCTGCGGCGCTTTACCACAGGGATTTGCGTCGGAAACGTACACAAAATGTCGCAGGCGCCTGACTGGCGTCAAATGAGTCTCGCAGGGGCGGTCGGATACTGCCGACCATGCGCACCGACACCATCGTTCCCGAATTCGACGCCACCCTCATCGCCCGGTACGACGTCGCTGGCCCGCGTTACACCAGCTATCCGACGGCCCCCCAGTTCCATACCGGGTTCGATGAGGCCGCCCTGCGGGCGGCGGCGCAGGCCTCCAATGAAGATCTCGTGCCACGGCCGCTCTCGGTCTATGTGCACGTACCCTTCTGCTTCAGTCCGTGCTTCTACTGCGGCTGCATGCGCGTCATCACGCGCGACATCGCCAAGGCGGACCACTACCTGGAGCTTCTGTTCCGCGAGATCGCCATGGTGGGGCCGATGTTCGATCGAGACCGCCCGCTGAAGCAGCTCCATTTCGGTGGCGGTACGCCGAACTACCTCGACCTGCCACGCATGACCTCGGTGATCGAGACGCTGGAACGCCATTTCGATTATCGCCGCCAGGGCGAACGCGAGTACGGCATCGAGATCGATCCGCGCTTCGCCGACGGCCGCTACATCATGGAATTGACCACGCTGGGCTTCAACCGCATCTCGGTCGGCATCCAGGACTTCGATCCGGCCGTGCAGGAAGCCGTGAACCGCATCCAGAGCGTGGAGCAGACGCGCGAAGTGCTGGACGCGGCGCGCGCCTCGGGCTATGGCTCGGTGAGCGTGGACCTCATCTACGGACTGCCACGGCAGACCCTCGATGGTTTCGACCGCACCCTGGACGAAGTGCTCGGCCTCGCGCCCGATCGCATCGCCGTCTACGGCTACGCCCATCTTCCCAAGCTGTTCAAGGCACAGCGGCAGATCGACGCCAACGAACTGCCCGATCCGGCTACGCGACTGGCCCTGTTCGGCCGGGCATTCAAGCGCCTTTGCGATGCGGGTTACGTCTATGTGGGTATGGACCACTTCGCGCGTGCCAACGACGAACTGGTGCGCGCGCAGCGCAGCCGCACGTTGCAGCGCAACTTCCAGGGTTACTCCACGCACGGCGACTGCGACATCATCGGCCTCGGCGTCAGCGCCATCAGCCGCATCGGCGACAGCTATAGCCAGAGTGCGCGCGACCTCATCGGTTACGAGGCCGCAATCAAGGCAGGGCGCCTGCCGGTGGCACGTGGCATTTCACTGGATGGCGAGGACATCGTCCGCCGCGCCGTGATCAGCGAACTGATGTGCCATGGCGAGCTGGACATGCGCGGCTTCGGCGAGCTGCACCAACTGGATTTCGCCGATCGCTTCACCAGGGAACTGGATCGACTGCGCGAACAGGCTTCCGACGGCCTCGTGGTGGTCGAAGACACGGCGATTCGCATCACCGCGCGCGGCCGGCTGCTTCTGCGCAACATCGCGATGAATTTCGACGCCTATCTCAACAACCCGGCAGAGACGTCCCGCTACTCGCGCACGATCTGACGGATGCGACCCAGCTAGGGGGCTGAACATGCTTTCCGGGAAGTCCATCGACTGCACGCTCCATCCGTGCAATCCCATCGCGGATGATGGTGACGAGGTCCACTTCTGCAGTACCTGCGCCTTCTCCGATGCCTGCCTCTCGGTGGGCTACGGCAAGCCCGAACTATCCGCGCTGCACTGCCTCGTCGAACACGTCGGGCCATATCGCACGGGTGCTCACGTGTTTCGCACCGGCGATCCGTTCCGCGCGATCTACGCGGTGCGCGCGGGTACGGTCAAGACCTGCGTCGTCGACAAGGATGGCCGGGAGCAGGTATTGGGCTTCTACCTGCCGGGCGAGGTGATTGGCCTTAACGCCATCTACCCCGACCAGTTTCCGTGCGATGCCGTGGCGCTGGAAGCGGCTCAGTTCTGCCGCTTCTCGTTTCCTGCCATGAGTGCCCTCGCATCACGCATGCCGGCCTTGCAGCAGCATCTGTTCCGACTGTTGAGCAAGGAGCTGGGCACCGCGACGTTGCTTGCGGCCGACCACACGGCGGACGAACGCATGGCCGCGTTCCTGCTCGACCTGGGCGATCGCTACCAGGCGCGTGGGTTCTCGGGTACGCAGTTCCGGTTGAGCATGGCCCGCGGCGACATCGCCAACTACCTGCGCCTTGCCGCCGAAACGGTAAGTCGCGTACTGGGCCGTTTTCGCAGTCAGAAACTCATCGACATCAACGGGCGTTCCGTCACGTTGCTCGATCGGAATGCACTTCGCGATATGTCGCGAGACGAATGCACGAATTGAAGGAAACGCCGTGGCAGGTTGACGCATTTGGTCATGGGCTTCGCCGTCTCTGACATCAGTCAAGCGGAGATTCATGACGCTGCCTAGGCTTGAGCCGGGAATTAAGGGAGAAACCCATGTCACGACTGTTAGCCACTGTACTCATCGCCGCTGGCTTGCTGCCCGGCGCCGTACTCGCCGGAAAGGCGACAGGTACGGCGCCCCTGGCCATAGTTGCAACGGCCAGTCCGGCACCGCTCGCGGCGCCGGCCGATTTCGGCCCGCCGCAGGGCGAGCCCATTCACGCGGTGCTCGGCATTCCGCCGAATGTGCCCGAACCGATCCATCGCAACTACCCGGCCAAGGTGATCGTCGATCTCGAAGTGATCGAGAAGGAAATGCAGATTTCCGAAGGCGTCACCTATACCTACTGGACCTTCGGCGGCACCGTGCCCGGCAGCTTCATCCGCGTTCGCCAGGGCGACACGGTGGAGTTCCACCTGAAGAACTCGCCCGACAGCAAGATGCCGCACAACATCGACCTGCACGGCGTCACCGGTCCGGGCGGCGGCGCGGCATCGAGCTTCACGGCGCCGGGCCACGAGAGCCAGTTCACCTTCAAGGCGCTCAACGCGGGTCTGTACGTCTATCACTGCGCGACCGCGCCGGTCGGCATGCATGTCGCCAATGGCATGTACGGCCTGATCCTGGTCGAGCCGCCGCAAGGCCTGCCCAAGGTGGATCACGAGTACTACGTGATGCAGGGCGACTTCTACACGACAGGCAAATACCGCGAGAAGGGACACCAGCCGTTCGACATGGACAAGGCCATCGAAGAGCGTCCGACCTATGTGCTGTTCAATGGTCGCGAAGGTTCGCTCACCGGCGACCATGCGTTGACGGCCAAGGTGGGTGAATCGGTGCGCCTGTTCGTGGGCAATGGCGGTCCGAACCTGGTCTCGAGTTTCCACGTGATCGGCGAGATCTTCGACAAGGTCTACTACGAAGGCGGCACGCATGCGCAGGAAAACGTGCAGACCACGCTGATCCCGGCAGGTGGCGCGATGATGGCCGAGTTCCATGTCGACGTGCCGGGCAGCTACGTGCTGGTCGATCACTCGATCTTCCGCGCCTTCAACAAGGGTGCCCTGGGTATCCTCAAGGTGGATGGTCCGGAGAACAAGGCGATCTATTCGGGCAAGGAAGTGGACTCGGTCTACCTGGGCGATCGTGCCAACCCCAACCTGCACGCCGTGGCCACGGCGGCCAAGGCCAATGCCAGCGGCACGCTGAGCAAGGACGACCAGATCGCCGCGGGCAAGCAGCTGTTCACCGGCACGTGCTCGGTCTGTCACCAGGCCAATGGCGAAGGCCTGTCGGGAGTGTTCCCGCCGCTGGCCAAGTCGGACTACCTGGCGAAGCAGGACAAGGACCACCTGATCGGCATTCCGCTGCATGGCCTGACCGGCAAGGTCACCGTCAACGGCAAGGAGTACGACTCGGTGATGCCGCCGATGAGCCAGCTGACGGATGACGAGGTGGCGAACATCCTCACCTACGTGCTGAACAGCTGGGGCAATCCGGGCGGTCAGGTGAGCAAGGAAGAAGTGTCCAAGGTGCGCGCCACGCCGGCGCCGGCAGCCACGGGACACTGAGATGAAACGGCTGGCCGTGATCCTCTCCGGCCTGCTGCTGGCCCTCCCGGCTGCGGCGGCAGATTATGTCGCCCTGCCGGGAGGCAGCTTTTCCAGCGTGCTTCCCGCCGATGGCAAGGTGGCGCCAGCGCGCATTGCGCCCTTCCGGTTGCGCACCGAGCCGGTGACCAACGCCGAATTCCTGGCATTCACGCGGAAACATCCCGCGTGGCGCCGTGATCGCGTGGCAGCCCTTTTTGCTGATGCCGGTTACCTTGCCCATTGGGCTGGCGACGATGCGCTCGGGACAGCGATATCACCCTCACAGCCAGTCACCCGCGTCAGCTGGTTTGCGGCGGAAGCGTATTGCGAGAGCGAGCAGGCACGCCTCCCCACCTGGTACGAATGGGAGTACGCCGCCGCTGCCGACAGCCAGCGCGCCGATGCGCGTAGCGATCCCGCATGGCGCGAGCGCGTATTGATCTGGTACAGCCGCCCGTCGACTGCACCGTTGCCTGAGATCGGAGGGGCCGCCGATGTCCATGGGGTACGCGACCTCAATGGCGTCGTCTGGGAGTGGGTCGACGATTTCAATGCGCTGCTGGTGGGCAGCGACAGCCGTGACCAGGATGGCGCGGACAAATTCAAGTTCTGCGGCGCCGGTGCGCTGAACATGCAGGAGAAGGAGAACTACGCCACGCTGATGCGCGTGGCCATGTTGTCCTCGCTCAAGGCATCCAATACCACCACCAATCTTGGCTTTCGTTGTGCAAAGTCCGACTGAGGAATGATCGATGAAGCGGCTGCTCGTGTTGCTAGGTCTTCTGTTCTTTACCGCGGCTCATGCAGCGACGCCGTTGCCAAGGGACTCGATCTACCAGCTGGACGTGAAGCTGACCGACCAGGACGGCACGACCTGGCCCCTCGCGTCGCGCCGAGGTCATGTGCAGTTGGTATCGATGTTCTATTCCTCGTGCACAATGGTTTGCCCGATGATCGTGGACACGCTGAAGCTGACCCAGAAGGCTGTGGATGAGCCCGATCGCGATCGGTTGGCCCTTTTGCTGATCAGCTTCGATCCCGCCCGTGACAGCGTGCCGGTGCTTCATCAATACGCCGAGCGGCGCAAGCTGCAAGCATCCCTCTGGACGTTGGCCCGCGCCGAGCCCGCTTCCACTCGCCAGTTGGCGGCACTGCTTGGCGTTCAATATCGGCCTCTGCCGGATGGCGACTTCAACCATTCCAGTGAACTCCTCTTGCTGGATGAGGAAGGTCGCATCGTGGCACGCACTGCCATCATCGGACGCCTCGATCCCGAGTTCGTGCAGGCTGTGAAGAAGTCGCTTCGCGAGCCATAGCTTTATTGTCAGGCCGGATGTTTCATCACATGCTTTGTGCCCAACGGCGAGCCTTGGCTTGCCCTTCGTTTATCCGCAATGGATGGAAGTCTTCGACGATGGTTATTCGAGCCATCCGGGCGGCGGGTCCGAATTGCGTGCGCCATACACGCACCGATTGGGGTCTCGAAGCTTTCGCGACTTCGGGGCGAACCTCTGCGGTCGCATCCATCGACGTGGCGCGTTGTCACAGTAACTCTTTAAGCGCAAGCGGCTTGACGACGATCAGGCCGAACATGTGAGCTCGTGTCGAGACTACCTTCACTCAATGGAGAGTAGATCGACAGGAGTAGTGGGATGAAAAGGGCATGCCATCGTCGTTCATTGGCAGCATGTGGTTTGGCCATGCTTGGAGTTTCCTTCGCAGCAAATGCCCAGTCAGGCACGGACGCATCACCGTCGCTGCAAGTGGAATGGAATGCGCGACTTCGCCATGAGCAGGTCGATGATGATGCGTTCAGTCGCGACGCCCAGGCAGATACGTTGCGCCTTCGGCTGGGTCTGCGTGCCAATTTTGGCAATGGCTGGAGCGGTTTCCTCGAAGGCGCGGGCACGGCGAGCGCGAACGATCATTACAACAGCGGAGCGAATGGACAGGCGCAGTATCCGGGAATCACCGATCCGCACGGCACCGAGCTCAATCAAGCCTGGCTGGCGTGGCAGGGCGGTGACTTCGGCGCCAAGGTCGGTCGCCAGGAAATCGTGCTCGACAATCAACGCTGGGTGGGCAACGTGGCCTGGCGCCAGTTCGAGCAGACCTTCGATGCGGTTGCCCTTCAATGGAAGCCGGCAGCGGACTGGACGCTGCGTTACGACTGGCTCGATCGCGTGAATCGCGTGGCCGGACCGGATGCGCTCAATCCCCTGGCCCGCAAGCGCCTGCTCAACACGCATCTCTTCAACGCCGCATGGACCCATGGCAATCAGCAGGTATCGGGCTACGCGTACCTGCACAAGGACAAGGACATCGCCACCGCCTCCACCGCAACCTATGGCGCGCGTTGGGTAGGCAAACCCGCGCCCGAAGGTGGCCTGGGCTGGGCGGTCGAAGGCGCTCGCCAGTACGACTACGGCAACAATCCGCAGAACTTCGCGCATAGCTACTGGCTGTTGGAGCCGGCTTGGACGCAATGGGGTGTCACCGGCAAGCTCGCCTGGGAACACCTTGGCGGCGATGGCCATACCGCCCTGCAGACGCCACTCGCCACGCTGCATGCCTTCAACGGCTGGGACGACCAATTCACCGTGACGCCGGTGAATGGTCTGGAGGATTACTACCTGTCCCTCAACGGCAATCTCGGCAAGCAGGGATGGGCGAGCAAGCTCGGCTGGGTCGTGGCCTATCACGACTATCACGCCGACAAGGGCAGCAGCCATTACGGCGATGAGTGGAACGCGTCGCTGTCGTTCCCGCTGGTGCCGGGCTTGACGGGACTGGTGAAAGTCGCCAGTTACCGTGCCGACCGCTATGCGCACGATGACACCAAGGTCTGGCTGCAGCTGGAATGGCAGGGAAAGAAGCCGCTGTGACGCGTCAGTCACCAATGACGTGAGGTCGCCTTGCCGGTGCGCTGACTCAGGTCAGCGCATCGGCTCGCTGTACTCGATGAAATGGCGGCATGAACACCTCTGCTTCTACCTGTCTCTGCCGGGAATCGGGCAAGTCTGCCGGCACGGCCCTGCTCGATCTGCGTGCCCTGCAACCCCCGGAGCCGATGCAGCAAGCCCTGGCGGCTGCGGACCGGTTGGCGCCGGGCGAAACGCTGGAGGTGCTGACGCCGCTGATGCCCATGCCCTTGTTGTCCGCTTTGGCTGAGCGCGGGCTGCAGGCACAGGCGATGACTCTTCCCGAGGGCGGCGCGAAAGTAGTCATTCGTTGCCTTTCACGTGAGGCTGTGGCGGCTCATGGCCAAGCTGGCGCTTGACCAGGCGCCGGCTGTCTCGCTTCCTCGCCGGTTCCTGTGCTGCATGCCGGCATGGGGTGTGCTGGCGGGTTTGCTGTTGATGATCGACCGCGACGGCATGCTGCGGTCGCGTTGGCATCCCGGCACGCTGGCATTGGTGCATACCTTCACCCTGGGTGTGCTCGGCAATGCGATGTTCGGCAGCCTGCTGCAATTCCTGCCGGCGGCTGCCGGCGTTCCGCTTGCCGGCGGACGGCTGGCAAGCTGGACGCATATGGCGCTGAACCTGGGCACGTTGTCGCTCGTGGGCGGCTTCTATCTCGGCTCGATCCTGCTGTTGACGCTGGGCGGCATGGTGTTGCCTCTGGCATTTCTGGCCCTGGTCGGGATCACTTTGCCCGCGGTGTGCCGAGCGGTCGGCAAGCGGCTGCTGCGCACGGGCATCGGCGCTTCTCTCCTGTTCGGGCTGGCGACGGCGTTGCTCGGTGGTGCGTTGGCGCTTTGTGGCAGTGGCAGATTGTCCTTGGACATGCCGCGCTGGGTGGATGTCCATGCGTCGTTCGGTGTGCTCGGCTGGATAGTGCTGTTGCTGGCCAGCGTGGGGCGTGTGGTCATGCCCATGTTCCAGGGAACCACTGTACCGCCGCTGCGGTGGCACGCTGCTTGGCTAGGTAGCTTGGTGGTGCTGCTTCCGGTGACTGCGATGTCGCAGCTCGCTGGCCTGGGCGAAGCAGGTTTGCTGGTCACCCTGGCGTTCTTCGGGCTGTCGTTCGCCTTCACCGTGGTGTGGTTGCAGCGGCATACCAAGCAGGCGCGACGCGGCCCTCTCTGGTGGGGCTGGCGAGTGGGCTCGTTTGCGCTGTTGGCTTCCGTGTTGGCGCTGTCGTGGCAAAGCGAGAGGCCACTGCTGGCCGCGGCGCTCGCCTTGGGCATGGCGTTGCCCTTGCTGGTAGTCGGCATGGCGCTGGAGATCGTCGCTTTCCTCGGCTGGATCGAACTGCACCGGCGTGTAGGGCGGGGCGTGCAATTGCCCGGCGTGCAGCGGTTGATGCCGGCACGTGAACGTGGCGCCGCACTCATCGTCCTGGCCGTTGCTGGCGCAGCGGTGGTGCTGGCGACGTTGCATCCCGAGGCGCGGCTTGTGCGGACCGCGGGGCTGCTTGAGTGCGTTGCATGGGTAGGAGTGGCCGCCGTACTCATCGGTACGCGCCAGCGGGTACAGCGGTTCTTGCGTGATCAATGGAGGTCGGGAAGATGAGCACGCCCAAGGGAACACTTGTCTACGCCTGCTCGGGATGTTCGAGCGCCGCACAGATGGCCAATCACTTTGCGCTGCGCCTCGATCGCGAGGGCGTGGCGGAAATGTCCTGCATCGCGGGCGTGGGCGGTGGCGTGCCCGGGCTGGTCCGCACGGCGCAAAGCGGGCGGCGGATACTTGCGCTCGATGGATGCGAGATGCGTTGTGTCGCCGCCTGCCTGGCGAGGGCGAACGTGGTCGCCGACGCGCATCTGGTGTTGTCCGGCTATGGCGTGAAGAAGCGCCAGCATGCGGACTTCGAGCTTGGTGAAGCAGAGCGCGTGTATGCCGCTGCGGTGCTGCCCGCCGCGCACGCCTTGAGCACTGCCGATGAGGAGCAACCCCATGCTGTCGCTTCCGCATGATCGCTGGTTGCTCGATCGTGCGCGCAGTGCCATCGATGGCGTGGATGACGGACTGATCCTGCTGCTGGCGACGCGCCGGCGCCTCGTGCGTCTCGTGGCTTGGTTGAAGTCGCGCGCCGGCATGTCGGGTCGCGATCCCGGTCGCGAGCAGCGTGTACACGCGCGCGCGCAGACGCTCGCGGCCCGCGTGGGCGTGCCCGATGCCACGGCGCGCACCTTGGTCGATCTCGCCATAGACGATGCCTGTCTGCAGCAAGGCATCGTTGGCGAAGGCAGCGGTCTTGATGCTGGTCAGGGCAGGGTGATGGTGCAGGGATCGATGATTCCCGTCATGCCGATCTCCCTTGCCCCTTCCACGCTGGCGCCGCGCGTCTGGCGCTGGATGCCGCCACCGCGTCGCGTGGCGCCCCTGGTCCGCGCCATTCCGAGTCGCTGGCAGCATGCCCTGCTGGAGCAGGCGATGGGCCGCGTGCTCGCCATGCCGCTGCGCGACGGCTCGCTCGATTTCATGAAGGGACGTCGCCTCGGCATCGAAGTCAGCGATCTCGGCCTGCGCTGGGTGCTGACCTGGGAGGACGGGCGCCTGCGTGTGATCGCGGATGAACCCGAAGCCAGCGTGCGCGGCAGTGCTACGGATCTGCTGCTGCTGGCGGGCCGGCTGGAGGATGCCGATACGCTGTTCTTCCAGCGCGCGCTCGTCCTTACCGGCGATACCGAACTTGGGCTGACGGCGCGTAACCTGCTCGAGCGCCTGCCTTGGGAAGACGTACCGCTGGGGCTGCGCATCGCGCTCCATCGAGGCGCGCGTTTCGCCCGTATGGCCCGCGACGCGCATCGCGAGCGATCCGGTTGATGTCGTATTGACGCAACCTGGCGTTGCGCCGCGGCTCCTTGATCCTCGTCAGGGCCGACAGGGAAGGGGTCCCCCAGACTCGTCGTTCCCTTCTTCTGCGGACATGACATGACACGCGCCTCCTCGTTTGATCGCGAGCAGCTACTCGCCTGCGCCCGCGGCGAACTGTTCGGTCCCGGCAATGCGCGCCTGCCATCGCCGCCCATGCTGATGTTCGACCGCATCACGCACGTGGACGAGCACGACGGTGCCTTCGGCAAGGGATCGCTTCGCGCGGAGCTGGATATCAGCCCCAACCTGTGGTTCTTCGCCTGTCACTTCGACGGTGACCCGGTGATGCCCGGCTGCCTCGGCCTGGATGCCTTGTGGCAGCTCAGCGGTTTCTTCCTGCCATGGCTGGGCCTGCAGGGACGCGGACGTGCGCTAGGCGTCGGCCAGGTGAAGTTCACCGGCCAGGTTCTGCCCAGCGCCCGCGTGGTCAGCTACGCGGTGGATATCAGCCGCGTGATCAAGGGCCGCATGAACGTGGTGGTCGCCAACGGCACCGTCCATGTCGATGGGCGACAGATCTATACGGCCACCGACATGCGCGTGGGCCTGTTCCAGTCGACGGAGGGCTTCTGATGCGTCGCGTCGTCGTCACCGGCATGGGTATCGTGTCCTGCCTCGGTCATGCGTCGGAGACGGTGACGCAGGCATTGCAGGATCTCAAGAGCGGCATCTGCGCCATGCCCGAGTACGCGGCCAAGGGACTGCGCAGCCATGTGGCCGGCGTGCCGAAGATCGACCTGGACGCACTGGTCGACCGCCGCCTGCGGCGATTCATGGGTGACGCTGCGGCGTATGCCTACCTTGCCATGCGCTCGGCGATCGAGGACGCGGGCCTTGCGCTCGAACAGATCCGTCATCCACGCATCGGTGTGATCGCCGGTTCGGGCGGCGGATCGGCGCAATGGCAGATCGAGACGGCCGATCTGCTGCGCGAAAAAGGCGTGCGCCGTGTCGGTCCCTGCATGGTGCCGAAGACCATGTGCTCCACCGTCTCCGCCACGCTGGCGACAGCGTTCGGCATCCTTGGACTGAGTTATTCGATCGCCGCGGCGTGCGCCACGTCGGCGCATTGCATCGGTGCGGCGGCCGACCTGATCCGTCACGGCGCGCAGGACATCGTGTTCGCCGGCGGTGGCGAAGAGGTTCACTGGGGCATGACGGCGCAGTTCGACGCGATGGGCGCGCTGTCCTCCCGGTACAACGCAACACCCGAATCGGCCTCCAAACCGTACGACGCATCGCGCGATGGTTTCGTCATCGGTGGCGGTGGCGGCGTGCTGGTGCTGGAAGACTACGAGCACGCCAGAAGGCGCGGCGCCACCATCCATGCGGAGCTGGTGGGCTACGGCGTGACCTCCGATGGCGCGGACATGGTGGCGCCTTCCGGCGAAGGGGCCGTCCGTTGCATGCGGCAGGCCATGGCCAGCTGCGCACGACCGATCGAGTACCTAAACACGCACGGCACCGCCACGCCGCTGGGCGACATCATCGAGCTCACCGCCGTGCGCGAAGCCTTCGGACAGGATGTGCCGCCGCTGTCTTCCACCAAGGCGCTGACGGGACATGCACTCGGTGCGGCCAGCGTGCACGAGGCCATCTTCAGCCTGCTTATGCTGAAGGAGGGCTTCATGGCGGGTTCGGCCCACATCGAGCAACTCGACGAGCGCGCGGAAGGCTTCCCGATATTGCGCGAGACGCGTGACGCGGCGTTGCGCACGGTGATGTCCAACAGCTTCGGTTTCGGGGGCACCAACGCAAGCCTGGTCTTCGCGAAAGTTTGAAGCGGACAAGTCGAAAAAGAGGGGCCCTGCGGGGCCCTTCTTTCTTGGTGGCTTCAGCGATCCTGCATGCGTCCCGATGGATGGCATCCAGGCCCGCGCCGCATCGTTACTGGTCTTCGCGCCTGGCGACCCTCAGGGAAGATCAACCGGCCGCATGCCCGCCGCGCCATGCCAGTAACCGTTGCGCGCACCGATGCGTGGCGGCGGCGTGGCCGAGCGACGGGCCAGGTCGAAGTGCGCCACGATGTCCTCCATGCCTTCCGACTGCGGGTACAGCCGCAGCACATCCACGCCGAGCGCGTGCAGGGCCGGTAGTTCGGGGCCGAGATCGGTGATTTCCTCGCCCTGGATCTGGATGCCGTTGATGCGCAGGAACGGCCGACCCTCGCGCGTGGCCAGCGGGAGGCCGTCGGGATAGTCGATGCAGCGGAAGCCGCATTGGTCCTTTGCCACATCCAAGGCGCGGGCGGTGAAGCAGCGTGCGGAGTAGGAGAGCGGCAGGCGTCCGAAAGCGATGACTTCGACTTCGGGCATGTCGCCACCGTCCTCCAGCAAAGCGCTGCGCAGCTCGTCGATCAGCACCGCGCCTTGTTCGACGCCCGGCACCCAGCGGCGCAGCCCGTCTTCCACCAGCATGGCCAACGCGCGGTGGTTGTATACGTTGAGCGTCGGACCCGCCACGAACGGTACGCTCCGTGCGCGACACAGCTGGATCGCGGAGAGGTCGTTCGCCTCGATCCATCCCTGGCCCTGGTCGATGAGGCGCTGAAGTGCGCCCAGTTCGGATTCGGCTTCGACCAGCGCCAGCGACGACAGCACGATCTGCTTGCCGCTTTCCGCGAGCTCATGGGCCAGCATGATCCAGTCCAGCGTGCGCAGTTCACGACGTTTGCTGCATACCGTTTCGCCCAGGTAGATGATGTCCAGCGGCCACTTGGCGGCTTCGCGGTAGAACGCAAAGGTGCGCTCGCGCGGCCAGAAGTATTGCAGCGGGCCGAGGCTGAGTTTCATGGCGTGCATCGTGTCAGTGCCAGTGGCGGTGATAGGGACCAAGCGTGGTCTGGTGACCTTCCGCGTGCTTGGCGAGTGCGGATTGCCATTCGGTTCGTGCCTGCCAGCGTTCTGGCGCGGTGCGGTAACGGTCCAGTGCTTCGCGCCAGGTGCGCGTCACCGACGCCACGTAAGCCACGCCGCGCTGGCGTCCTTCGATCTTCAGCGCGACCACGCCAGCGCTTGCAAGGCGTGGCAGCAATTCGAGCGTATTGAGGCTGGTGGGCTCCTCCAGCGCGTGGAAGGTCTCGTTGCCCACCGCATAGCGGCCCTTGCACACGGTGGGATAGCCCGCAGGCTCGGAAGCATCGAAGCGATCGATCAACACACGGTTGAGGCGCACGCTGCGTCCGCCGTCGCCATGTTCTTCCCAGCGCACGAAGCTGGCTGGCGAGCACACCCCGTGGCGATTCGGCGAGGCGCCGGTGACGTAGCTGGACAGCTGGCAGCGTCCCTCCACCATGATGCAGAGGCTGCCGAAGGCAAACACTTCCAGCGGCACGGGGGACTGCTCGCACAGGCGTTCCACCTGCTGCACCGACAGCACGCGTGGCAGCACGGCGCGGCTGATGCCGAAGCGTTCATGCATGTAGCGCAGCGCCGGTGCGGTGGTGGCCGAGCCTTGCACCGACAGGTGGCGGGCGAGCTTGGAGTGGTGGCGCGCGGCATAGTCGAGCACGGCCATCTCGGCGGCGATGATGGCATCGCACCCCAGCGATGCCGCCTTGTCCACTGCCGCGTACCAGTGGGACAGGCGCGCACTGTCCGGATAGGTGTTGAGCGCCAGATAGACCTTGCGCTGGCGCGCCTGCGCATAGGTGATGCCCTGCCGCAGCTCTTCGTCGTTGAAGTTGAGGCCGGGGAAGGCTCGTGCGTTGGTCTGGTCGCGCAAGCCGACGTAGACCGCATCCGCGCCGGCATCCACCGCCGCTTTCAGGGCCGGCAGGTTGCCGGCGGGACAGACCAGTTGCATGCAGACCTCGACACCCAGGACGTCGGGCTGCATCCTGATTGTCGCGGGCTAGGCCGTCGCTGACATGCGTCAGGGGAGACGCCGATACCCGGGCCTAAGCTCGACGTCACCTCGATGCAGGAGTTACCCCATGTTCAAATCGCGAATGGCGCTGTTGCTGAGCAGCGCCCTGGCGTTCGCCGGCCCGGTGTATGCCGCCCCCCAGCATGACCACGCGGCGCATGCCGCCTTCGACGGCACGCAGGTGCCGGTGCCTTCTCCGCGATGGGTGGCCGATGAGCCGCTGCGTGACGGCATGGGTCGCATCCACCAGGCGCTAGCTGAGCTCCGCCATCACGAGATGGGCCATATGAGCGATGCGATGGCGCAGGATCGCGCAGGCCTGATCCTGGATGCCGGCGCCTACATCTTCGCCCACTGCAAGTTGCAGCCGCAGCAGGATGCCGTGCTCCACAGCATGCTGGTGCCGCTGCTCTCGGCGGCGCAGAAACTCAAGGATCAGCCGCAGGATGTCGCCGACGTGGCGGCCATGCGCAGCGCAGTAGCCGCCTATCCGCGTTACTTCGATGACCCGGACTGGGCATCGGACGCTCCCGCGGAACACGCGCACCACGAGTAGCAAGGTCACGGAGGACGGCGCGCGCCGTCCTCCGGTGCGTCTCAAAACTTCACGTCCAGTTTCAGCCAGAACGTGCGGCCCGGCTCGTTCACCCTCACTGTGTTGACATAGCCCACCAGACCCGCGCTCGCGGCGTTGACGTGCTCGGCATAGGTCTTGTTGAACAGGTTGTCGATGCCTGCACTCAAGGTCGTTTTGCTATCGATGCGATAGCCACCGTTGAGCGAGAACACGCCGAAGCCCTCGCTGGGGCCCAGGTCCTGGCCGACGATATTGCCTTCACCCACCGCCACGCGATGTTGCGCGGCCGCCAGACGCCACAGGCCCCCGACCGACCACACGCCGGTGTCGTAGGTAAGGCCGAAGCGTGTTTCCAGCGGCGGCATCTGCGGCAAGGGGCGATGCTCAGTGCGGTTCTCGCCCCAGGTCCAGGCCAGCGTTGCGTCGACCTTCCAGCGTTCACTGAGGCTGTAGACCATGCCGGCTTCGGTGCCCGCGATGCGCGCATCGACATTGCTGGCCTTGCCGGCGCTCATGCCTGAGCCGTAGTCCATCAGGATGAAGTCGCTGACCACGCCCGCATAACCGGAGATCCAGGCCTTGAGCTTGCTGTCGTGGTACTGCAAGCCGATATCGAGCTGGGTGGTCTTTTCCGGCTTGAGCTGCTCGAAGCTGGCGAGCGTCTTGTTCGCATGGCCGCCGAACAGCTCCCAGTAATCGGGAAAGCGCTCCACGTGGCCGATGCCTGCGTAGAACGTGGCCGGCGCCGCCGCCAGGTCGCGCTCGTAGCGCACGAAACCCGAAGGCAGTGTCTGCGATCGACTGGCGTCGACGGCGTGGCGGGTGAGTCCCATGCCACCCATGTTCATCATGCCGTCCGAGCTCGACGTGTT
>Ga0207647_10001576_pt1 | contig 17496 bp, 15 predicted proteins | sample KBSCornC2_FD_184295 | JGI IMG/M metagenome (GOLD analysis project Ga0207647, IMG submission 184295) | Corn rhizosphere microbial communities from Kellogg Biological Station, Michigan, USA - C2 (SPAdes) (version 2) | ecosystem: Host-associated > Plants > Roots > Rhizosphere ... | reverse complement strand
GGGCGGACGCCGATCAAGACCGATGTCCGTATCGTCGCCGCCAGCAACAAGGACCTGCGAATTCTGATCCAGCAGGGCCTGTTCCGCGAAGACCTGTTTTTCCGCCTCAACGTCGTGCCGCTGCGCCTGCCGCCATTGCGGGAGCGGATCGAGGATTTGCCCGATTTGATCCGGCATTTCTTTGCGCTCGCCGAGAAGGACGGCCTGCCTCCGAAGAAGCTCGACGCCCAGGCGCTGGAGCGTTTGAAGCAGCACCGCTGGCCGGGCAATGTCCGTGAGCTGGAGAATCTGGCAAGGCGCCTCGCCGCGCTCTATCCCCAGGACGTGATTACGGGCTCCGTCATCGACGGCGAGCTTGCCTCGCCGGCGATTGCCTCAGCCGGCAGCACCCCGCAGGGAGTCGACAACTTGGGAGCCGCGGTCGAGGCCTATCTTTCCTCGCACTTTTCCGGATTCCCCAATGGCATGCCGCCCCCGGGTCTCTATCACCGCATCTTGCGCGAAATCGAAGTGCCTCTGTTGACCGCCTCGCTGGCGGCGACCCGCGGCAATCAGATTCGCGCCGCCGACCTGCTCGGTCTCAACCGCAATACCCTGCGCAAGAAGATCCGAGACTTGGACATCCAGGTTTTTCGCGGGAGCTAATGCCTGATCGGGCGCCCAAGTCTTAACGGCGGGTAAACGAGACCGGGACACTGCGGTTCGATTGTGAGCGGTTACGCTCAGCACATTCAAACGAATGTTCGCTACTGATGAGACTGCGCGATGCGCCGTGAGTGTAAGGGGTGAAGGATCGAGATGCTTGCAAATCGCCGGAGAAGCGAACGTCGGGTGTGCAGTCGGCTTGCCAAGATTCATCTCGGGGCCGGCTCGTTGCCGCGGGACTGCACCATCACGGATATCTCCGCTGGCGGCGTGAAGGTCGTTGCGGAGTATCTCGAGGTGCCACCGCAATTCACTATCATCTTTGCGCCGGATCATTCCCGCCAATGCCGGCTGCGCTGGCGCATAGGCCATGAATTCGGTGCGGAGTTCGTCGATTAAACTGCGCTGCGATTGGGATGAATCGCCGTCCCGCTCTAGCTCGTTGCTTGTGCATGGTCTTTTTCGAATAGCCGCTCCACCCCCTTTTTCGGATTGCGCCTTAAATAGTCCGAGCCGCGCTTCCTTAACGGGAATTTAGCGTTAATCGGGGAAGCATGTCTGATCAGTCGCCGATGGTGATCAGAGTTGATGTCCAAGCGTTTGTACCATTCTCCTTCGCCGGCGAGATTTGTCTTCTCCGGAATCCTCCTGCTCGGCCTCTGCGGCTGTCAGACAACGGGCATCGACGACATCACCGGCGCGCTCGGCGGCAAGCAGGAGGCCGCGCGGCAGGCTGAGGCTAAGCAGGACGTCAACGCCTTGCGCGAGCGCTACCGCGCCAATCCGAACGATCTCGACGTTGCCCTGGCCTATGGCACCGCGTTGCGCGTCGCCGGCCAGCGCTCGCAGGCGGTCGCGGTGCTGGAGCAGGCGGTGCTCGCACATTCCGGCAACAAGGCGCTGCTTGCAGCCTATGGCCGCGCGCTCGCCGACAGCGGCAATTTCCAGCAGGCTTTCGATGTCCTGAGCCGCGCGCACACGCCTGAGGATCCCGACTGGCACATCCTGTCGGCGCAGGGCGCGGTGCTCGACCAGCTCGGCCGCAACGAGGAGGCGCAGCAATATTACGCCAGCGCGCTCAAGATCGTGCCCAACGATCCGTCGGTGCTCTCCAATCTCGGCCTGTCCTACCTGCTGCAGAACAATCTGCCCAAGGCCGAGGAGACGCTGCGCCGCGCCCATGAGAAGAGTCCGTCCGATCCGCGCGTGCGCGCCAATCTCGCGGTGGTGCTTGGGCTCGAGGGTCATCAGGTTGAGGCCGAGGCCATCGTGAAAGCTGATCTGCCGCCGGACGAGGCGGCCGCGAAGGTCACGGCGCTGCGGCAGATGCTGGCGAAAAAGCAGCAGCGCGCCGATAGATAGCGCCGCTTTCGTTTCCTGGTGTTGCGCTTCTGACGCCCATTCAGTTTGCGTTATTCCGGCTCCTTCCTGCGCTCGGGCCACGGAATGAACGGAACTGAATTGCTGGAAGCGGAACACTACGAAACCTTTCGATGCGGCGGGGAAGCGCGGCGCGCGCTCTCTCCCTTCAACTTCTTCAGGAGCGGTGCGAGCAGCGAGCGATTCGGCTTGCGAATCTCGCCGCGACCGGCGAGTCGATTGGCGAGATCCTGGAAAGTCTCCGTGGTGCGGTGGCCTTTGGCGACCTCGGCGATCATTTGGCCGTTGTTGGCAGCGGTCGAGAACAGCTTCGAATCGAAGGGAATGACCGCAATCGGCTTGCTTTCCACGGTCTTGGCAAACGACTTGTCATCGATCTCTGCCCGCTTGGGCATGCCGGTCTGGTTGATGCAATAGAGCGGCGGGCGATCGTTCGGCCGCGCCGCTTTCAGAACACCGAGCAGGTTCTTGGTGTTACGCAGGTTGGCAAGATCGGGCTCCGCGACGATCAGGATATCGTCGGCGCTGATCAGCGCGCGTCGCGTCCAGCCCGACCATTGATGGGGAATGTCGAGCACGATGCAGGGTGTCGTCATGCGCAGCGTGTCGAAGATCGCGTCGAAAGCTTCGGCGCCGAAATCATAGACGTTGTCAAGCGTCGCGGGCGCGGCCAAGAGACTGAGATGGTCCGAACATTTGGCGAGCAGCCGCTCCATCAGCGCGGTATCGGGACGATCCGGCGACAGCACCGCATTGGCGATGCCCTGCACCGGATCCTGGTTGTAGTCGAGGCCGGCGGTGCCAAAGGCCAGGTCGAGATCAATGACGACGGAATCGAGCGCCAGATCGCGCGCGATCGTCCAGGCGACATTGTGCGCGATGGTGGAGGCGCCGACGCCGCCCTTGGCGCCGACCACCGCGATGATGCGACCGGTGACAATGGATTCGGAGGCGGAGAACAGGCCGCAGATCGAGCGCACCACGTCGATGGTCTCGACCGGCCCGATGACGTAATCGTTGACGCCGCGCCTGACCAGCTCGCGATAGGGGACGGCATCCTGTTCATGCCCGATTACCACCACCCGCGTGCCGGGATCGCAGACGCCGGCGAGATCGTCGAGCCCTTCAAGGATGTCGCGCGTGCCGTCGGATTCGAGCACGATGACGTTAGGTGTCGGCTTCGAGCTGTAGGTCTCGATCGCTGCTGCGAGCCCCCCGCTCTTGGCGGTGAGGTGGGCCTTGGCTAGCCGGCGGTCCCGGCCTGCCGAGGTCACTGCCGCCAGCGTCTGATCTGTCTCGCAAAACGCCTGCACGGAAATGCGGGGGACCGGCGCGATGTGTTCGCTGGTGTGCCGCGGATCGTCCGCTTCGTCCTCGTATTCGACGCTCATCACTTGCCCGTGTCGCTGAGTTTGGCCTTTTCGGCTTCCGGATATACGGTCGTCGTTGTCATGCCCTTGCGGTAGCGCTCGAAGGCCATCGAGCGCCGCGCGGTGTAGGGCGCCGATTCAGCTCTCGGCTGCTCGAGATCGGCGGGATTGTCGACCATGGCCGCAAGATTGCGCTGGGTGGCGCAGCCGAAATTGAAGTACGGCTTGTTCTCGTTGTAGGCGGGATCCATCACCGAGGGTCCAAGGTCGTCCGGCCACAGCCCGCAGGGACCGGCCACGGCGGCGATCTTGGAATAGCTCAGCCGAATGGTCGGCAGGATGCCGGGATCGGCGGGGTGATAGGGGCGCTGGACTACGCCGTGCGACGGCACGCCGCCTGCGGCGAGCACCGAACGGATCGCACGATAGGTGGAGGCCGCCGCGCGCGCATTGGCGGTGTCGATGGGCACGTCGACCACGACCGCGCCTGTGCCCTCGCGTACCCAGTCACGTGCGAGGCCGGCGACGTCGGTGCGCTGCGAGTCGGACAGTCCGCCGCGGGCCTGGCCGACGAAGATGACGATCGAGCGCTTGCCCTCTTGGATTGCGATCGGATGGCGCTGCCGATAGTCGGTCGGCACCGTCTGGGTCACGACCTCCTCGGTGGTGTTGCAGGCGGCGAGCGTGATGGAGAGCCCCATCAGCGCGATCGCGAAGCGCAGCCTGCGTCGGTCATCGACCGGTGTGTTGGTCATCGGTTCATCCCCTGGTCTTGCCATCGTTTGAAGCTTCCTGCTCGCCTCAGTCGATGATGAAGCCGAAATCGCTTTGGTAGCCCGTGAGGGGATCGACGCTGCGCGCCAGCCCGTAGAGCCGGTTGATGCGGCCGAGCAGGGCCGATTGCGCATCGGAGGCCGGCGCGAAGCCGTCATCCGGCCGCGACAATTCCTTCTGCGCCACCGCCCGCACGACGTAGGGCGAGACGATGACCATCAGCTCGGTCTCGTTGTTGACGAAGTCCTGGCTGCGGAACAGCGCGCCGAGGATCGGCAGTTGATCGATGCCGGGCAGGCCGTTGATGACCTGCTTGGTCTGTTGCTGGATCAGGCCCGCCATTGCCATCGAGCCGCCCGACGGGATTTCCAGCGTTGTCTCCGCGCGGCGGGTCTGGATCGAGGGGATGGTGATCGAGTTGGACGAGGTCGAGGACAGCGCCTGCGTCACCGTAATCGCGTTCTGGTTCGACAGCTCCGAGACTTCGGTCATCACCCGTAGGCTGATTCGTCCTTCGCTCAGCACCACCGGCGTGAAGTTCAGTGAGATGCCGAACTTCTTGTAGGAGATCTGGGTGGTACAGACGTGGGTGGTCGGATCGCAGGCATAGCCTGCGGGGATCGGAAATTCGCCGCCCGCGACGAAGGTCGCGGACTCGCCCGAGATCGCGGTCAGGTTCGGCTCTGCCAGAGTCCGCACCACGCCTGCGGACTCCATTGCGCGCATGGTCGCGGACACCGTGGGCATGCCTTTGGCGACGGCCGCAGCGGTCAGCGCATTGTCGCTGACCAGCGGCCCGCCACTCATCGTGAATGGATTAGTGTTGTTGAACCGTACGATCGCTGTTCCCATGTTCAGGCTGGCGCTGAGGTCAATGCCCATCTGCTTGACGATGTTGCGCTTGACCTCGGCGACAACGACTTTCAGCATCACCTGATCGCGGCCGCGCACGACGATGTTGTTGACGACCTTGTCCGCGCTGCCGACGAGCTTCGCGGCGACGTCGCCGGCCTGCTGCGCCTCCACCGGGCTTGCGACGGAGCCGGTCAGCATTACGCTATCGCCGATGCCCTCTATCTGCACGCCGGGAAGCGACTGCCTCAGGGCCGCGCGCATGCCGTTGAGATCGCGTTTCACCGCGATGTCATAGGACGCGAGCTGCTGGCCATCGGCGGCAAAGAAGACGACGTTGGTCTGTCCGACGCCCGCGCCAATGATATAGGCGCGCTGCGCGGAGCGGATCACCGCGTTGACGATCTTGGGATCGGCGACCAGCACGTCCTTGGCCTCGCGCGGCAGGTCGATCACGACCGACTTGCCGACGCCCAGCGCCAAAAAGCGCGTCTTCGCGGGGATCATGGTGGCAACTGGCATCACGCCGAGGTCGGGCGCCTGGAGCGGCGTCTGGTCGCCGACCGGCGCATCCGCGCCGATTGCGGAGACCGGTGCGGCTCCGAGACCCAGAATGAGCATTGCCCCGGCCCAGAACGCGCGCGCGCCAACCCCCGGGTTTCGCGGCGCTGTCCGATTATTCCCGTTCTTCATCTCGCTATCCCATGACTTCTGCGACGTCAGCGGCGTGCAGGCACGCCGTATCGGATTCCGTTAATGCCCCCGGACCCCTGATCGCCTGATCCTCGTTCGAACCGTCGGACGCGTTGGCATCGACGGCGCTGCGTAGCGCGAGCTCTGGCGTGCCGCTCTGGCGTGCGCCCGCGCAGGCCGACGAGGCCGACCAGATCTGCCATTGCAGATCTTCCAGCTTCAGCGTCACGCCGAGATTGATGTCCGATTTCGCGACCAGGATCTCGACCGTCGCAAGCTGCTCGGTGACTTGCGCGGTCGGCGCGGCATTGTCCTGACAGCTGTCGGCCAGATGCGCTGCGATGCCACCGGGGCCCAGTGCGACGACCAGAACGATAATGCGTGCGGTGTTCATACGCCCTTACTCATACCGAGGGTGCACACCGCACGACTATGGCGGGCTCCCCTGCGTCGATGAGTACGGAGTAAAGGTATAAGGGTTATTGCGAGGCCGAGCGTGACGGCCGCTCATGAAGACCGTTCTGGCCGCATGGTGAACGAGGCGTTATCCAAAGATCGGCGATCGCGTAGGTTCACGTGTGATTGCAAGGTAGGTGCAATTATGACGCGCAACGACATGGTGAACGGCTGGTTAGCGATGCGCGAGGTCTCGCGGATAGTCTTCGATAACCGCGGGTTTGCACCCATAGCTTTTGAAAGCCTCGGGGAAAAAACTCGAAGGAATAGATGAGGCGGAGGAGGGCTCTCCGTCGATCTGTCCCCGTCTGAGTCATAGGTTCTGGGAGGCCAGCCAAGCTTCTGGCTTCGGCCACGCTTCCCGCTTCCGTGAGACCAGTTCTTTCGGCATCCTTTGGCGATCAGCGGATCAGTAGGCGTCTTCCTGAACGAAATCGATCGACTCATCGGTCGGGAAGGACGCGCGTCCCTTGCGATGCACTGCGGCTCGTCTGTCGCCAAATGGGTAAATCATGGCCAAATCAAGAACGGGGTTTTGGTAAACCGAAGAGATTGTTGCGCTTTTCCGAATTGTGCTGCATCGGCAACAATGTGATATGAATGCATCACTGCGCGGAGTCTGACTGGGCTTCGCGCAACTGCACTCCATGTGATCAATGGCCGAAATGACCAGCGCAGACACCTCGGCGCCCTCCTTCGATCCGTCTTTCGCCGAACCCAGGGGGCTAACCCTGCGGAAGCTTCTGGCGCCGCTTGCGGTTGGGCTGGCGCTGATTTCGGCCTGTCTGACCTTCGTGGTTCTGACTGGCCTGACGCCAATTCAGCCGACCGATGCCGTCGTGATCACCTTCATGCTGATCAACGCGGCGATCATCCTGGTGCTGGTCGGGATCATCGTTCGGGAAGTGTGGCAGGTGGTGCAGGCGCGGCGTCGCGGCCGGGCTGCCGCCAGGCTGCACGTTCAGATCGTCGGCCTGTTTTCGGTGATTGCCGTCTTGCCGGCGGTGATCGTTTCCATCGTCGCCAATGTGACGATCGACCGAGGATTCGATCGGCTGTTTTCCGGACCGACCAGGCAGGTCATTCAGAACTCGCTGATCGTCGCCAATGCCTATCTCTTCGAGCATGCGCAGTTGATCCGGGGCGACATCCTCGGCATGGCCAATGATTTGTCCCATGCCCGGCCGCTGTTCGACCAGGATAGGCCTACCTTCCAGGATATGCTGACCAGCAGCGCTGCCTCGCGCAATCTGCCGGGCGCGATGCTGATCGATAAGGACCGCAACATTCTGCTTACCGCGCAAACCGGTATCAGGCAGTCCTTCACGACGCCGGCTCCGGAATTCCTCAAGAACGTCAACGAAACCGAACCCCAGATCGCGGTGTTCAAGGAAGCCAATTATGTCGCGGCCGTGATCCGCTTGCGGGCCTTCGACAACGTCTTCCTCTATGTGGCCCGACTGCTCGATCCGCGGGTGGTGGCCCAATTAAACGAGACCCAGGCCAGTGTCGCGGAATATGCCGAACTGGAATCGCGGCGCCTCGGCGTTCAGGTGTCATTCGCGCTAATGTTTGCGGTGATCGCGCTGACGATCTTGATGGCCTCGGTTCTGATCGGGCTGAATTTTGCCAATTGGCTGGTGGCGCCGATCCGGCGGCTGATGAGCGCGGCCAATCTGGTATCGACGGGCAATCTCCATGTCCAGGTACCGGTGCAGGGGTCCGGCGGCGACCTGGCGCAGCTCGGCGAAACCTTCAACAAGATGACTCAGGAACTGCGCACCCAGCGTGATGAATTGGTGAGCGCCAGCGACCTGATCGATAGCCGCCGCCGCTTCATTGAGGCCGTTTTGTCCTCGGCGAGCGCCGGAATCATCGGCGTCGATGCCAGTGGCAGTGTCGGCATTCTCAATCGATCCGCCGAAAAGCTGATAGGTCATGCCGAGTCGGAAACCCTGGATCATCCGCTTTCCGACGTGCTGCCTGAGCTCGATGACATGATGAAAACCGCGCGCGAGGGGACCCAGCGCCTGGTGCAGGGCCAGATCACGATCATGCGGGACGGCCGCGAACGCAATTTGTCGGTTCGTGTCAGCGCCGAACAAACCAGCCAATCACGCGACAGCTATATCATTACGCTCGACGACATCACCGAGCTGGTCTCGGCACAGCGCACGTCGGCCTGGGCCGATGTAGCCCGGCGTATCGCCCACGAGATCAAGAATCCGCTGACCCCAATTCAACTTTCTGCCGAGCGCATTCGCCGCAAATTCGGCAAGGTCATTACCGAAGATAAGAGCGTCTTCGAGCAATGTACCGACACCATCGTGCGTCAGGTGGACGACATCAGGCGGATGGTCGACGAATTTTCACGCTTTGCACGCATGCCGAAGCCTGTGATCGAAGGCGAAGACGTTGCCGACACAGTGCGGCAGGCCATCTTTCTGATGCGGGTCGGTCACCCCGACATCGAAATCGAGGCGGATATCAAGGAGAGTCCCATTCGGGCTCAGTTCGACCGGCGCCTGATCTCGCAGGCGCTGACCAACATCATCAAGAACGCGACCGAAGCGATCGAAGCTGTTCCTCCGGAGGAGCTCGGAAAGGGACGGATCGAGGTGGTTGCCGCGCGGGAAGGCGATGATATCGTGATCGACGTCATCGATAATGGTGTGGGTCTTCCCCAGGTTAGCCGCGCGCGCCTGTTGGAGCCCTATGTGACGACGCGAGAGAAGGGGACGGGGCTTGGCCTCGCCATTGTCGGGCGCGTTCTCGAAGACCACGGCGGGCGAATCGAGCTTCACGACGCGGCGGATATTCGGCCCGGCCAGCGCGGGGCATGGATGCGTCTAAGATTTTCGGTTTCCGGGAAGAAATCCCAGCTCCAGACCGACCAATCTCATAACCCGCCAGGGCGTGAAACCGGCGAGGGGGCTGGCGCGACTAACGCTGGGACAAAAATCGAGGCCGAAACTGGCCAGGAAATGACGGGCGTTACCAATGGCAACTGATATCCTTATCGTCGACGACGAGGCCGATATTCGCGACCTCGTGGCTGGCATCCTTGAGGATGAGGGATTTACGACGCGCACGGCGCGCGATAGCGATACGGCTCTGGCCGAAATCGCCACACGTCGTCCGCATCTGGTTTTTCTCGACATTTGGCTGCAAGGCAGCAAGCTCGATGGGCTGCAGCTGTTGGAGCAAATCAAGCGGGATCACGCCGACGTGCCGGTGGTCATGATCTCAGGCCACGGCAACATCGAGACCGCTGTGGCGGCCATCAAGCGCGGCGCCTATGACTTCATCGAAAAGCCGTTCAAATCGGATCGCCTCATCCTGGTTGCGACGCGCGCGCTGGAGACTTTCCGCCTCAAACGGGAGGTCAAGGAGCTCAAGCAAATGGCGCCAGCGGCCAGTGTCCTGACCGGACGGTCCGCTTGCATGAACCAGTTGCGTCAGACCATCGATCGTGCCGCCAAGGCGAACAGCCGCATCCTGATCGTCGGCCCCCCCGGCGCCGGCAAGGAGCTGGTGGCCCGCACCCTGCATAATGCGTCCAGTCGGGCGGACGGGCCTTTCGTGGTCATCAACGCCGCTGCCATCACCTCGGAACGAATGGAAATCGAGCTGTTCGGAGTCGAGCAATCGAACGGCGAACATTCGCGAAAGGCCGGTGCGCTTGAGGAGGCGCATGGCGGAACGCTGTTCATCGACGAAATTGCCGACATGCCCCGGGAGACCCAAAATAAAATTCTCCGGGTGCTTGTGGATCAAACGTTTCAGCGGGCAGGGGGGACCACCAAGGTCAATGTCGACGTGCGCATCATTTCGTCGACCGCGCGCAACCTGGAAGAAGAGATCGCCGCCGGCCGATTCCGGGAAGATCTTTTTCATCGGTTGTCGGTGGTGCCGATCCGCGTGCCTCCGTTGTCCGAGCGTCGCGAGGATATCCCCGAATTGATCGAATACTTCATGGAGCAGATATCGACAGCCACCGGCCTTCCCAAGCGCCAGATCGGTCAGGACGCGATGGCCGTGCTGCAATCGCATGTCTGGCCCGGCAACGTCCGCCAGCTTCGCAACAATGTCGAGCGGGTCATGATCCTTGCGGGCGGTGGACCGGAAGCCATCATCACCGCCGACATGCTGCCGCAGGACGTCGGCTCCATGGTGCCGGCGATGCCGACCAGCAACAACGGCGAGCACATCATGGGCCTGCCGCTTCGTGAGGCCCGGGAGGTCTTCGAGCGTGATTACCTCATTGCCCAGATCAGTCGGTTTTCCGGCAATATCTCCAGAACCGCGGAATTCGTCGGAATGGAGCGGTCAGCGCTGCACCGAAAACTGAAGGCCCTGGGTGTCGGTTGAACGCCGGGCTTCGCTTCATGCAGTTGCTTGAAAATTTTCGGGCATTTTGGCGGGTTATTGACGGTTTTGACGTCCTACCGGACGCGGAAAATCGCGAAGCGGCTTGCCTAAAAACGGCGCCTGCCGTCTAATTGGGCTGTTAATCGCCCGGAGGGGGATCTCAGGGGCGGCTGACGGCTGAGGGCGTTTCCTTAAGGGACAATCTTCAGTTCAATAAAAATAAACAAGCACGATCGCAGGACAAAAAGAATGGCGGCAGACCGCGCACAAAATCTTCAAGACACCTTCCTCAACCATGTCAGAAAGACCAAGACGCCCCTTACAATCTTTCTGGTCAACGGCGTAAAGCTGCAGGGAATTGTCACCTGGTTCGACAATTTCTGCCTGCTGCTCCGGCGCGACGGTCATTCGCAGCTTGTCTATAAGCATGCGATCTCGACCATCATGCCTGGCGCGCCTATCCAGCTGTTCGAAGGGGGCGAGGACGCTGCAGTTTGAAGGTAACCTGATTGGAACCCCGGACGTTTGAAGGGGGCGCTGACCGTCCGCGGTCGGCGGGGGGCAAGACCACCGGACGGGTGGTTGTCATCGGTCCTTATTTGAGGACGCGGCGGGGAGAGCCTGCGGCGTCATCGGAATCGCATGCGGAGCGCCATTCCGAAGCGCGGCTCGAGGAGGCCGTTGGGCTCGCGCGTGCAATCGATTTGACGGTCGTTGACGCGCTGGTCGCGCCTGTCAGCCAGATTCGCCCAGCGACCTATCTCGGAAAGGGCAAGGTCGAGGAAATCGTCGGATTGCTGGCCGGGCAGGACGTCGGGCTGGTTGTGATGGATTGCGCGTTGTCGCCGATCCAGCAACGCAATCTGGAGAAGGCCTGGAACACGAAGGTGCTCGACCGGACCGGGCTGATCTTGGAGATTTTTGGCCGTCGGGCCAAAACCCGCGAGGGTGCCCTGCAGGTTGAATTGGCGCATCTGAATTATCAGCGCAGCCGGCTAGTACGTTCATGGACTCATCTTGAACGGCAACGCGGCGGATTTGGTTTTCTCGGCGGTCCCGGCGAAACCCAGATCGAAGCCGACCGCCGCCTGATTGGTGAGCGCATCACGCGCATTGAGAATGAGATCAGGAAAGTGGCGGCGACCCGCCGCCTGCATCGCGCCGGCCGGCAACGCGTGCCGTACCGCGTCGTCGCGCTGGTTGGTTACACCAATGCCGGCAAGTCCACATTGTTCAATCGCCTGACGCGCGCCGAAGTGCAGGCCGCCGACATGCTGTTTGCGACGCTCGACCCGACCTTGCGGGCCTTGAGCCTGCCGCATGGTGGTAAGGCCATGCTGTCCGACACCGTCGGCTTTATCTCAAATCTGCCGACGCAATTGGTCGCAGCTTTCCGGGCCACGTTGGAGGAGGTGCTGGAAGCCGACGTGATCCTGCACGTGCGCGATATTTCGCACGAGGATGCCGAGGCGCAGCAGCGGGACGTGGATGCGGTACTCCGTCAGCTCGGTATTGATCCCGATGCCGGGCAGCGCATTCTGGAGGTCTGGAACAAGATCGACCGGTTCACGCCGGAGGAGCGTGAAAACCTGCGTAACATCGCCGCTCGCAGGCCCGTCGAGCACCCGTGTTTTCTGGTCTCGGCGGAGACCGGCGAGGGGATCGAGGCCCTGCTTGCAGCCATCGAGGACCGGCTGGCCGCCTCGCGGGTGAGCCTGGACCTGTCGATCGAGGCCGGTGATGGTGCAGGCATCAGCTGGCTGCATCGCAATGCCGAAGTTCTCCATAAGGAGCTTCAGGAGGGCCGTTTTGCAATGACGGTTCGTGTCGACCAGACCAAGCGCGACATCGTGATCCGCCGCTTTGCCGCGGTGCCGCACCCCTCGTAAATCCGACTCGAAGTCAACGAAGGATCGGCTTCTTGTCCGGGCTCTTGTCGACGTTCTTGTTGAGGTTCTTGGCCTCGTTCCAGAGGGCATCCATCTCGGCAAGCGAAGCGTCCGCCAGCGAACGCTGCTTTGTCGCTAACGCCCGCTCGATATAGCCAAATCGCCGTTCGAATTTGGCGTTGGTTCGCCGCAACGCAAGCTCCGGGTCGGCATTCACATGACGCGCCAGATTGACCACTGCAAACAGCAGATCACCGGTTTCTTCCGCCAGTTCGTCCGCATCGGCCGCATCGAGCGCGGCCTCTATTTCATCGGCCTCTTCGCGAATCTTCGATAGAACGGCGCGAGGGTCATTCCAGTCGAAACCGACTTCGGATGCTTTGCGCTGCAATTGCATCGCGCGGGTGAGGGCGGGCTGACCCGCCTTGATCGCCGACAGGACCGAAGGATTATCACGATCAGCGTCCGGCCGCCGGGTGGCGCGTTCGGCCTTTTCTTCGGCCTTGATGCGGTCCCAATTGCCCTTGTTGGCGGGCACGAGTTTGCCCTGCGCATCGGGAAACACATGGGGGTGACGGCGGATCATCTTCCTGGTGATGGCTTCGACCACATCGGCAAACGCAAAGGCGCCTTGTTCCTCGGCCATGCGGGCGTGATAGACAACTTGCAAGAGCAGATCACCGAGCTCCTCGCGAAGGTCATCGAGATCGCCACGCGTAATCGCCTCGGCAACCTCATAGGCCTCCTCGATCGTATAGGGCGCAATGGTGCTGAAATCCTGCTCAAGATCCCAGGGGCAGCCGCTGCCGGGGGTTCGCAAGGCCGCCATGATGTCGAGCAGACCGGAAATATCGCGGGAAGGGCGCATGTGCTACACCGAATTGAAGAGCTTAACCCTCTATGCCGCAACATGGACTGGCTGCGCCAGCAAAACGAGCAGAGCCCCGGCGCTCGGCAGCGACGTTTCCCATGTGATATGGGCTTGTCATGAACGATGAGATGCGGGCCGGCACGGCCTTGGTATTGTTTTCCGGCGGCCAGGACTCCACCACCTGTCTTGCCTGGGCGCTTGAGCGCTTCGAGCGGGTCGAAACCATTGGTTTTGACTATGGGCAGCGACACGCCATTGAGCTTGCCTGTCGCGACCGCTTGCTGGCCGGTCTGGAAGGCCTCAGGTCCGATTGGGCGGCCAAGCTCGGCGAGCAGCACACGCTGCAGATTCCAACGCTGGCGGCGATCTCCAACACCGCACTGACCCGCGATATGGCCATCGCAATGGGCGAAGATGGATTGCCCAATACCTTCGTTCCCGGCCGCAATTTGATTTTCCTGACCTTTGCCGCGGCTTTGGCCTACCGGCGCGGCATCTCGCACATCGTCGGCGGCATGTGCGAAACCGACTATTCCGGTTATCCGGATTGCCGGGATGAAACCATCCGCGCCTTAAAAAGCGCGGTTAGCCTCGGCATGGCAAAGCCATTCGAATTTCATACGCCGCTGATGTGGTTGAACAAAGCCGACACCTGGCAATTGGCTTACGACCTTGGCGGAGCGGGCTTGGTCGATCTGATCCGCCAGCATTCCCACACCTGTTATCTCGGCGAGCGTGGCGCGTTGCATGATTGGGGCCACGGCTGTGGCGAATGCCCGGCCTGTCGGCTGCGGGCGAGGGGCTGGCAGGAATATGCCAGCCTCCATCACAAGTAAAGGAACGGACTGGACCTAGGGCCAGGGCTTTGTCAGATGGGCTTATTATGCGGCTTGAACAGACGCCCCCGCTCCGCCACAGCGACAATCGCCAGCGTCGCCAATGAACAGACGAAGAAGCCGATCGAAAATGGCAGCAGCGTGCCATTGAATTCCTGACCGATCACCGAGCCGATCATAATGCCCACGAGTGTGGTGATTGTCCCGTAGATTGAAGAGGCCGTACCGGCGAGGTGACCTTGCGGTTCCATCGCAAGGGCCGTGAAATTTGAGAACGTCAGGCCGAATGCAAACAGCATGATCGTTGCAAACGTCAGAAACAGAGGAAAGGGGAGCCAGTCGGTAATGGCCGCCAGAAGCATAAAACCAGCGATGGCGGCGAAAATCATCAATGCGCTATGAGAAAGCACGCGCATCCCGAGGCGGCCGACCAGGCGGGAATTCAAGAAAGCGGCAAGGCAAATGCCGAACGCGCCGACGGCAAATGCTACCGGAAAGAGATGGCCAAGATTGAAAATGCTGACGAAGATTTGCTGGGAGGAAAACACAAAGGCGAACAGGCTACCCTGGATGACGCCTGCGGCCAGGGCATAACCCAGCGTTTGACGGTTGCCGATAACGTGTCGGAGCGCCTTCAATAGCTCCGGCACTGCCAGCGAGCGTCGCTCGGTCAACGGGAGTGTTTCCGGCATCCGCAGCGCACTCCAAAGAAAAGCAATGACCCCGTACATGAGCAGTGCGGCAAAGATCCCGCGCCAGTCCGTGACAAACAGCAGCAGCTGGCCGATGGAGGGGGCCACGATCGGCACGAGGATGAAAATCATCATCACAGACGACATCACGCTAGCCATCCGGCGGCCAGCATAACAATCGCGGACAATCGAAATCGCAATTACCCGCGTCGCTGCCGTACTAGCGCCCTGGAGCATTCTGGCCAAAAGCATCGTCTCGAAGGAGGGCGCAGAAAGCACCAGGAGCCCGGCGGCGCAATAAAAGGTCATGCCCCAGAGCAGGACAGGTCGGCGCCCGAAGCGGTCGGACAGCGGACCCAAAAGGAATTGGCCGATGCCAAATCCGGTCAGATAGACCGACAGCACCTCTTGCAGCCTGTTCCCGTCAAAGACGCTGAAGGACGCTCCGACATTCGGCAGAGCCGGCAGCATCAAATCCAGAGCCAGCGGATTCAGAGCCATTACAGACGCAATGATCACGAGGAATTCGGCAAAGCCCATCGGGCTATGGGTCGAGGAAACCCACGAATTGGCGTTGGTATCGGTCAAAACTACCTGTCCTGTGTCCTGGCGGGAGCTCAGGCGTTGTGGCCTGCTTCCGCGTCGAACCCGGGTTCAAACGGACATTGGCAAACCTGAATGGTAATGCCGCAGATTGCCACGCTCGCTCGGTGCACCGCCGCGGCGGCAGGCGAACGCTGAATCACGACAACGGATTTCAGTACGCAGGTTGCCTGCGACGCACAAGCCGCTCGGCCGAATAGCTGTCCCGCCGGAAGGCGTGGGCCTTGAGCATGCGATCAGGCGATGACGCTGCTGCGCCCGTTAGATTCGCATAAGGTATATTATGGAATATATTCATATCTTTTATTTTCGAAAGCGAAATCAGCGACTAACGACGAGAAATTAGCTTCGAACGTTAGCTTTTGGCTTCGGCGCGCCAGTCACGAGGTCCGTTCGAGCTATGCCCGGCATCGCAAACCCCGCCCGATTGTATCACGCGCAATTCAAGTAGCTCGGCGCCACGTAATCAATCGAGAGCGCGACCAATGACGTGGAGAACGTGAGCGCGTTGCTGTCCCGACAGCGATCAGAAGCTTACGCTCGTCGTCAATCATCCTGGCCTGGCATGGACGACTTCGGGATAAAGACCTATGACGAACGGATTTCAGCGTTGAGAAATTCAAAAATGGCCCAACATCCCCGCCCCGACGTCCGTAACTTTCACAAAACGTGCGCCCGATTGCGCCTGGGCCTATTATCCCTTCAAAGGGCTTTTTGGTGCTCTTTTTGAACGTTTCCGTGGAGTTGGTGTGATGGCAGGACTGGATCTGGGCTTGGCGAACATGCCGGCCCTCGTGACCGGCGGAGGCTCGGGGATCGGTCGGGCGACGGCGCGGCTGCTCGGCGAAAACGGTGCTTCGGTTGCCATTGTCGACAAGGACAGTGCTAACGCGCGCGCGACGGCGGAAGACATCATTGCGCATGGCGGCAAGGCCATCGCGCTCACCGCGGATGTCAGCCGCGAAAACGAGGTGCGAGCGGCTGCTGCCGAGGCCGAAGCTGCGTTTGGAATCATCCGCGTCCTCGTAAACAATGCAGGCATCGGAGAGCGACGGCCGATGCTCGATCTACCCCTCGAGGCCTGGAGGAAAATTCTGGACGTGAACCTGACGTCGGTTTTCCTTTTCACCCAGGCCATTGCACGGCGTTTGGTGGAGGCGGGAGGCGGCGGCGCGATCGTCAACGTTGCTTCGGTCGCCGGACTTAATGGGGTGATCAACCGCTCCGCCTACGCCGCTTCCAAGCACGGAGTCGTGGGGCTCACGCGCACACTTGCGCTTGAGCTCGCGTCCTATGGTATTCGGATCAATGCGGTGGCGCCCGCGATGGTCGCGACGAATCTCCTTGCGCCGATACTTGGCAACGCCGCCGGGGCGGCCGAGGCGGCGGCGAGCCATCCGCTCGGACGCGTGGCCGAGGCCCGCGAGATCGCCGACTCCATTGTTTTCCTCGCCTCCCAGAGGGCCAGCTTCATTACCGGTTCGGTTGTTACCGTGGATGGTGGTTTTCTGGCCGGCAAGGTTGCTTGATCGGGCACCCGGACGCCACAAAGACGTGAAGAATGTCGGCGCTTCTGCTATCCGGAAGAGACTCAGAGGGTTATGCCCGCCGACGCCAACATTTGGATGGATGACTTCGCGATGAAGCCGAAACGAGTGGATGAGCGCGTGAAGAAATTCAAAAATGATCGAATGCCCCATCCCGGCGCGCGCCCCTAATTTTCGCAACATGCGGGCCCGCGTCGCGCCTTCGGCCCATTTCTCTTCACACGGTCGCTTTTACGACCTGCCCAACCTTTTCGCGGAGTTGATGTGATGGCTGGACTGGACCTTGGCTTGACGAACACGCCGGCTCTGGTCACGGGCGGAGGCTCGGGGATCGGGCGGGCCACCGCGCGCCTACTCGGGGAAAACGGCGCGAAGGTTGCGGTCGTGGATAGGGACGGCGCAACAGCCCGCGCGACGGCGGAGGAAATTATCGCGCAGGGCGGAAAAGCCATCGCGCTGACCGCCGATGTGCGTTCCGAGAAGGACGTGAGAGCGGCGGCAGCCGAGGCCGAGGCCG
>Ga0207647_10001575_pt1 | contig 17498 bp, 17 predicted proteins | sample KBSCornC2_FD_184295 | JGI IMG/M metagenome (GOLD analysis project Ga0207647, IMG submission 184295) | Corn rhizosphere microbial communities from Kellogg Biological Station, Michigan, USA - C2 (SPAdes) (version 2) | ecosystem: Host-associated > Plants > Roots > Rhizosphere ... | reverse complement strand
GGACGATGTCGCGGAGGCCGCGGGAGTGGGCAAAGCGACGATCTACCGCCGGTGGGCCAGCAAGGAGCTGCTCGCCAACGACGCCATGGCCGAACTGTTCGATCTGGAGATCCCGGATCCGGACACCGGTTCGATCGCGGGAGACCTGCGCCAGGTCTACCGGGTCGCGCTGGCGTTCGCGAACAGCGACTACGGCCGGGCAATGATCCGCCTGGCCGTTTCGGAAGCGACCCGTGACGAGCGGTCCGCGGCGATCTACCGCGGAGTGCTGGAACGTCGGATCGAACTCACCAGACAAGCACTGGAACGCGCCAGGAAGCGCGGTGAACCGATCAAGAGCACCGCCGACCCGGTGCTGATGGTGGAATGGATGGCCGGGGTGTTCGTGATTCGCGCCCTGACCGGACAGCCGATGCCGCCGCCGGAGGATGCCGACCGCCTGGCCGACATCACCCTGCGCGCGGTACTCGAGATGCCGACCTCAGGGCCGTAGTCCAGGCCCGAGAGCAACCTGGTCCACGCCCAACTCGGTGACGCGTCGGACCCGGCCACTGTCGAGGTTCCAGGCCAAGACCCAGCCACGGACCCGGAACAGGACGTTGTTGTCGTCGTACCAGCCGAGTACGGCGCAGCAACCGACCTCACGCACGAACGGACGGTCCCCCGCCCCCTCCTGGGTCGGGGGACTGTCTTGTGGTTCACCGAGCACCAGCAGCCGGCTGGGCATCGTGCTGAGCGTGGAGATCGCCGCCACCACCTGCGGCTGCGACACACGGGTCGGAACCTGTGGCAGCGTCTCCGAGACGAAGACCCGGGCCGCGCCGGTGATCGACGAGAACGTCTGGCCCTGCCAGGACCGGACCGGCAGCGTGAGCGGGTTGTCCTCCATCCACTGGCCGTTGAACATGTAGCGCATCACGGCCCCGGTCTGGATGCGGAACGGCGAAGTGGCCTCGTTCGGGTCCCTGGTCGCCGCGACCCGGAACACCGGGTCTTCCCCGTAGCCGCCTTCGCCGACGAGCACCTGGTACGTCGCATCGCGCCCGCCGACCAGGGCCCACCGCCCGTCGGCGACCCAGGACACGCTGAGGTAGTCGCCGCCGGGCAGCGGGAACCGGGCGATCTGCGCCGTCGTCGCGTCCACCGTGACCAGCGCGCCCGGCTGCGGGAAGGCGGCGACGTGGCCGTCCGGAGAGATCGCGCCCGGGCTCAGCGGCGGGCCGTTGTCGACCGGCGCGAGACCGACGTCCGCCTGGACCCAGGATCCGTCCGCGCCGAGCAGGAGCGGCGCATAGCGGTCGCCGTGCTTCACCAGGAGGACCGCCGCGATGTTGTGCAGGGTGTGTTTCGCCAGTGGGCGGACCTTGTGGGGCAGGTCCAGCCGATCACCGAGCGGCGTCTCCAGCCGGTCGAGGAAGCGCTCGCTGCCGGGCGGCGGCGCCACCCAGAAGTCGATCCCGCTGATCTTCCCCGACGACTCGATGTATCCGGGCGGTGTCGGCGGCGGCGTGATGTCGGCCCTGCCGCGGGTCCCGGTTCCGATCAGGATCGAGGCGACGACGGCCAGTGCGATGACCGCGATCACGCTGAGCGCCGTCAGCCGCCGCCGGCGCCGGTTGACCACCAGACCGGCCGCCCAGGCGGCGTCGGCGAGGTCGGGCTCCGACAGCAGATCGGTCGCCTGGAGGAGCAGCGGCCGGACGTCCTCGCGTCTCATCGGGCATCACGCCAGTCGCCCGCGCCGAGCGCCGTACGGAACCGGCCGAAGGCGCTCATGCCGTTCGCGTGCACGGCGGTCTGGGACATCCCGAGCAGGTCGGACACCTCGAACTCGGTGAGCTCCTCGAAGTGCAGCAGCACGAACACGGTGCGTTGCGCGGGCGTCAGCTCGGCCAGGGCGGCCCTGATCGGGTCCTCGTCGTCCGGGAACGGTTTCGCGCGGTTCCACGGACGCAGAGCCGGCTGGTAGAGCAGGCGCTGGACGAACGCATCCGGGTCGTCCACCCTCGCCCAGCGCACGGACAGCTGCGTGAAGGCGTGCAGCAGCAGTTCCTCAGCCCGGCGCAGGTCGCCGTACACGAGGTACGCCGTACGGAGCCATCTGCCCTGCCGCGCATCGACGAACGAGGCGAAGTCCGGGTCGACCGTGTCGCGCATCCACCCTCCCAGCCCCATTCAACTCCTCAACTACTGCGGGCTGCTACTGCCAACCGTGTCTCTTCGGAGATCAGGTCGAAGTTGAGGCCGGCCCCGGCCATCAGTCCGGCCGCCGCGGAGGGCATCACCTGAGCCATCGGATTGGCGACGTTGCCGGCCGCGAACACACCAGGGACCTGCGTGGCGCCCATGCCGTCGACCTGGACCGCGGTGCCGACCTCGACGCCGTTCGACTCCACCAAGGTGGGCTCCAGACCCAGGTCGGCCAGGAAGCCCGCACGGGCCCGCACGGTGGTCTGAATCGCCAGCGCCTGCCGTGGAACGACCGTGCCGCCCTCCAGCCGCACGCCGGTGATCCGGTCGTCGGTCACCTCGAGCTGCTCGACTTTCCCCTGCACCACGGAGATTCCGCGAGCAGCCAACTCCTCCCACTGCTCGTCGGTCGGCTCGGGCGAAGTGTGCAGGAACAGCGTCACGTCATCACTCAGCTGCCGGAACAGCTGCACCTGGTGCAGCGCCATGGGGCTGGTCGCCAGCACACCGATCGCCTGGTCGCGCACTTCCCACCCGTGGCAGTACGGGCAGTGCACCACGTCCTTGCCCCACCGCTCGGCCAGCCCGGGTACGTCGGGGAGCACGTCGGTCAGCCCGGTCGTCACCAGCAGCCGCCTGCTCCGGTACGCCGTACCGTCCGCCAGCTCCACGGTGAAGCCCTGCTCGTCGCGCCGGGCCGTTGCCACGGTCCCGTCGACGAACTCACCGCCGTACCCCTCCACCTCCCGGCGGCCGATCGCGTAGATCTCGCGCGGCGGCACGCCGTCACGGGTCAGGAAGTTGTGCACGCCGTCGGCGGGCGCGTTCCGCGGCGAACCGTCGTCGATCACCAGCACCGACCGGCGGGACCGGACCAGCGCCTGCGCTCCGCTCAGCCCGGCCGCACCGCCGCCGATCACGATCACGTCGTACTTCGTCATCTCGGGACTCCTCCGTTGTCTCCAGGTCTGCCTCCAGGGTGCGTGGTGATTTTCATTTTCGACAAGTACTGTTGCCGGTATGGCAAACGACGAGGACGTTCTCGAGTCGGTCGGGCCGCGGCTGCGGGCGCTCCGCGGCGAGCGCGGCACGACCCTCGCCCAGCTGTCCGAGGCCACCGGCATCTCGGTCAGCACCCTGTCCCGGCTGGAGTCCGGGCAGCGCCGGCCGACACTGGAGCTGCTGCTGCCACTGGCCCGGGCGCACCAGGTGCAGCTGGACGAGCTGGTGGACGCACCGCCGACCGGCGACCCGCGGGTCTACCCGAAGCCGATCAAGCGGCACGGCACCGTGCACATCCCGCTGAGCCGGCGGCCGGGCGGGCTGCAGGCGTTCAAGCAGATCCTGCCGGAGGGCTACCCGGGCCGCGACGTGGAGCAGAAGACGCATGAGGGCTACGACTGGTTCTACGTGCTGTCCGGACGGATCCGACTGAAACTCGGCGACCAGGACTTCGTCGTCAAGGAGGGCGAAGCGGTCGAGTTCGACTGCCGGGTGCCGCACTGGTTCGCCAACCCAGGCCCTGGACCGGCAGAACTGCTATGTCTATACGGCCCGCAAGGGGAGCGGATGCACGTCAGAGCGCGGACCCGATAGGAGACAAGCAGTGAGCGTCGCGTTGTTCACGTTGGGCGGGACCATCTCGATGGCAGGCGCCCATCGGCTGACCGGTGACGACCTCACCGCCGCCATGCCCGGGCTGCCCGAGCTGGGCCACTCGGTCGAGATCCAGGACATCGAGAAGGTTCCGAGCGCGAACCTGACCGCCGCCAAGATCCTCGAAGTCGTCGACGCCGCCTCCAAGGCCGTCGCTGCCGGAGCCGTCGGAGTCGTGGTCACCCAGGGCACCGACACGCTCGAGGAGAGTGCCTTCCTGGCCGACCTGGTGTGGCCGCACCCGCAGCCGCTCGTGTTCACGGGGGCGATGCGCAACCCGACACTGGCCGGCCCGGACGGCCCGGCGAACCTGCTGGCCGCACTCCGCGTCGCCTGCTCCCCCGCGGCCCGTGACCTTGGCGCACTGGTCGTCTTCAAGGAAGAGATCCACGCGGCCCGCTGGGTGCGCAAGACCCACAGCACCAGTACGGCGACCTTCGTGTCACCCAACACCGGCCCGATCGGCCACGTGGTCGAGGACCAGGTCCGCATCCTCACCCGTCCGCTGCGACTGGACGGCGTGCAGGGCAGTGCTGAGCCTGCTGAGCTCGACAACATCCGTGTCGCGCTCTACACGGTCACCCTGGACGACGACGGCGTACTGCTGCAGGGCCTGGCCGACACGCACCAGGGTCTGGTCGTCGCGGGGTACGGCGTCGGGCATGTGCCCGCCAAGCTCGCACCGGTGCTCGGTGAGCTGGCATCGCGGATCCCGGTCGTCCTCACGTCGCGCACGGGCGCCGGCTCGATCGTCCGCAACACCTACAACTCCCCCGGCTCGGAGACGGACCTGTTGCAGCGTGGGCTGATCGACGGCGGCTTCCTCGACCCGTACAAGGCGCGCGTCCTGCTCCGGTTGCTGCTGGCAACGGATGACGACCTGACCGTCTTCGGGCAGTACAGCTGATCAGCTGAGCGACGCCGCCTTGGTCATCAGGTAGTCGCGCTCGGGCAGACTCGTCGTACCGCGGGCCGCCGCCCGGAAGTGTTCGGCGGCGGCCTCGTTGTCGCCGCGCATCTCGTAGAGATGACCGCGGGTGGCGTCGAGGCGGTAGTGGCCGGCCAGTTCCTCGTCGAGCGGTTCGAGCAGCTTGAGGCCGGCATCGGGGCCGTCCACCATGGCGGCCGCGATCGCCCGGTTGAGCTTCACCATCGGGTTGCCGGACAGGTCTTCCAGCAGGCCGTAGAGCGCGAGGATCTGCGGCCAGTCGGTGTCCTCGGCGCGGTCCACCTCGTCATGCAGCGCGGCGATCGCGGCCTGGAGCTGGTACTCGCCGAGCGGCGGCGTCTCGAACGCCTCGACTGCGAGCGCGACGCCCTCGGTGATCTGGTCGCGGTCCCACAGCGACCTGTCCTGCTCTGCCAGCGGGATGAGCTCTCCGGTCTTGCCGGTGCGTGCGGCACGCCGTGCGTCGGTCAGCAGCATCAGCGCGAGCAGTCCGGTGACCTGACCGTCGTCCGGCAGCTGGGCCCGTACGGCGCGCGTCAGACGGATCGCCTCGCTGGACAGATCGCTGCGGTGCAGCTCGGGTCCGCTCGTGCTGGTGTAACCCTCGTTGAAGATCAGGTACAGCACGTGCAGCACGTTGCGCAGCCGGTCCGGGTCGGTGTCCAGCTCGAAGCTGGCGCCTTTCAGTTTCGACTTCGCCCGGCTGATCCGCTGGGCCATCGTCGCTTCGGGCACGAGGTACGCGGTCGCGATTTCGGCGGTGGTGAGACCGCCCACCGCCCGCAGCGTCAGCGCGATCGCCGAAGCAGGTGTGAGGGCGGGGTGGCAGCACAGGAACAGCAGCCGCAGCGTGTCGTCGTGTTCCTCGACCTCTCCCAGCGGCACTTCGCGCAGGGCCGCCCGCTCCTCACGGCGCCGGCGCGCCTGCTGCTGGCGGACCTCGTCGATCAGCCGCCGCGACGCCGTCTGGATCAGCCAGCTCTTCGGGCTGTCCGGCCGGCCGTCGCGCGGCCAGGTGGTCGCCGCGGCGAGCAGTGCCTCCTGCACGGCGTCCTCGGCCGCTGCGAAGTCACCGGACCAACGCACGACCGCGCCGAGGACCTGCGGCGTCAGCTCGCGCAGCAGGTCCTCCAGCTCGTGGCCCGGGCCGTCAGCGTGGTCAGAAGTCGTGGAGATCGCCATCCGACTCCATGAGGCGGCGTACCTCGATCGGCTGCTCCAGCGGTACGCCGCCGGGCCCCGGCGCGGCGGACTGCTCGGCAGCGATCTCCAGCGCGCGCTCCTCCGACTCGACGTCGACCATCGTGTACCCGGCCAGGATCTCCTTGGACTCGGCGTACGGGCCGTCGGTCAGCACCGGCGCGCTGACACCGGTCGAGCGAACCACCTTGGCGTGCTTGGGCCAGCTCAGGGCGTTCACCTCGACCAGCTCACCGCTCTGCCGCAGCCGCTCCACATGGTCGCCCAGGTACTTCATGTGGGCGTCCATGTCGGCCTTGTCCCACTCCAGCATCGGGGTGTCGCAGTTACCGCCGTCCATGTTCATCAGCAGCATGAACTTGGTCATGTTCTTCTCCTCCTCGTGGAGCCTTTACCCGGGAGACGAAGCCGCGAGCGGGTTCTCTACATCAATCCAGCAGGGCGTCGACGAACTGCTCCGCGTCGAAGGGTGCCATGTCGTCGGGTCCTTCCCCCAGGCCGACCAGCTTCACCGGGACGCCGAGTTCGCGCTGCACGGCGATCACGATGCCGCCCTTCGCCGTACCGTCCAGCTTGGTCAGCACCAGGCCGGTGACGTCGATGACCTCGGCGAACACCCGCGCCTGGGTGAGGCCGTTCTGGCCGGTGGTGGCGTCGATGACCAGCAGGACCTCGTCCACCTCGGCGGTCTTCTCGATCACCCGCTTCACCTTGCCGAGCTCGTCCATCAGGCCGGTCTTGGTGTGCAGGCGGCCGGCGGTGTCGACCAGGACGACGTCCGCCTCCTCCTCGATGCCCTGCTTGACCGAGTCGAACGCGATGCTGGCCGGGTCGCCGCCCTCCGGCCCGCGCACGGTCCGGACGCCGACGCGCTCACCCCAGGTCTGCAGCTGGTCGGCCGCGGCGGCACGGAACGTGTCCGCGGCGCCCAGGACGACGTGCTTGTCCTCCGCGACCAGCACCCGGGCCAGCTTGCCGACCGTGGTGGTCTTGCCGGTCCCGTTCACGCCGACGACCAGTACGACGGCCGGCTGCGCCTCCTTGCGGGTCACGTTCAGCGACCGGTCCAGCGACGGGTTGACCAGGTCGATGAGCTCCTCGCGGAGGATCTCGCGGGCCTCGGCGGCGCCGACGCCCTCGACGCGCATCCGGGTGCGCAGCTTGTCGACCAGCTCCTGCGTGGGCGCCACACCGACGTCGGCGGTGATCAGCGTGGTCTCGATGTCCTCCCACGCCTCCTCGTCCAGCTTGTCGCGGGACAGCAGCGCTAGCAGGCCCTTGCCGAGCGAGCCCTGCGAGCGGGCCAGACGGGCCCGCAGCCGGACCAGGCGGCCCTGCGCGGACTCCGGCTTCTCGACGGTCGTCCCGGCGGCCGCAGACTCCGGAAGCTCGGTGTCCTCCAGCGTGCGGGTCGGAGTGTCCCGCGGCTCCTCCGCGTCCTCACCGACCTTCGGCTCGGGGGCCTCGACCGAGGGCTTCGGGGCAGCCGGCGGCAGCTCGGCGCGGCGCCGCCGTGCGACGACCAGACCGGTGGTACCGACGACCAGCACGACAGCGATCGCGACGACGATCGTGATCAGAGCCTGGTCGGTCAGCAGCGGGAGGAGCAGCGAGACGAGCAGTGGGGTCAACACGATTCCCCATCTTGACAGACACCCGGCCCGCCGCCCGCATTTGTCACGTCAGGCAAACCTGTTGTCGCGTTACGTGAGGAGGCATCAGCTCCGGCCGGTGCGTGAGCAGGACCACAGTCCGGTCGCCCGCGGCCCCGAACAGGTCGGCCAGCAACGCACGGCCGGTCTCCTCGTCCAGGTGCTCCGTGGGCTCGTCCAGGACCAGTACGTCGCGGTCCGCGAGCAGCAGCCGCGCGAACGCGAGGCGCTGGCGCTCACCGCCCGACAGCCGCGCGCCGTGCTCCCCGACCATGGTGTCCAGGCCGTCCGGGAGACTCTCGACGAGCAGCCCGAGCCGTGCCCGGTAGAGCGCCTCCCACAGCCGGAGATCGCTGGCCCCCGGCTTCGCGAGCAGCAGGTTCTCCCGGATGCTCGTGTCGAACACGTGACTCTCCTGGGTGAGCAGCCCGACGACGGAGCGAACCTGATCGCCTTGGAGCCTGGCCACGTCGACACCGTCCAGCAGCACCTCTCCCCCGCGCGGCTCGAGGAACCGCAGCAGCACCGATGCCAGCGTGCTCTTGCCGGAGCCGCTCGGCCCGGTGATCACCACACGGCTCCCGGCGGGCAGGTCGAGGTTCAGTCCGTCGAGCACGTCGCTGCCGTCGTACCCGGCTCGGAGCAGCCGCACCTGGAGGTCGCGTCCGGCCGGGAGCGGCAGTGGCTCGACAGGCTCGGTCACCGACGAGGGCGTGTCGACCAGTTCCTGGACTCTGTCGAGGGACGCCCGTACGCGGATGGCCAGCTGGGCTGCCGCAGGGAGTCCGCCCAGTACGTCGGCCAGGGCGAGCGGGGTGAGGACCAGTACGGCGAAGACGGCGCCGGTGATGTTCGCCGTACTCCCGAGGACCAGGGCGGCGATGCTCGCGCCGCCGACGCACAGGACCAGGAGTGCGCTGCCGAGACCGGCGCTCCAGGCCGACCGGCGTTCGGCCGCGGCCAGACGCGCGTCACGGCGGCTGAAGTCGTCCAGCACCGTGTCGATCGCGTTGAAGGCGACCACGTCGGCTGCCGTGAGCAGGGCCTCGGTCGTCGTGGCTGCGACATCACCACGGGCACCGGCCAGATTGCGCTCGGCCCGCTCAGCCGTGCGGGCAGTCAGCCACGGTACGACGGTGCACGCGATCAGGACTGCCACCGCGACCGCTGCACCGGCTGTTGGCAGGAGGATCGCGAGGAGCGCCACTGTGGCAGCTGCTGTCACGGCGGCGACAGTGGCGGGAAGGAGGACTCGCAGCCAGAGGTCGAGGACCGCGTCCACGTCCAGCACCAGCCGAGCGAGCAGGTCGCCCTTTCGCTGTGAGGTGAGCGGTGCGAGCTTCTCCAGCCGTCCGGTGATCCGTGCGCGGGTCTCCCCCAGCACCCGGTACGCCGCGTCGTGGCCGACGAGGCGCTCGACGTACCGGAACACCCCGCGCCCGACACCGAAGGCACGTACCGCCACGATCGGCACCATCAGCAGCAACACCGGAGGCTGCGCCGACGCTGCCGTGATCAACCAGGCCGAGGTAGCAAGCAGAGCAACAGCCGACCCGGCCGCCGCAACACCAAGCACCAGCGCCAACGCCAGCCGCCACCAAACGGCGCCCTGCGGGCGGGCGAGGGGATCAAGGACGATTGCCCGCTTCACGCGTTCACCAACTCTCGGACGGCTACGTCGACCGTGCGGTCGGCTGACGCGATCAACGCGGGACGGTGAGCGACCATCAGGACTGTTCGGCCGCTGGCGCGCAGGCCGGCGATCACTTCAGCTTCTGTGCTGCTGTCCAGGCCGGCTGTGGGCTCGTCCAGGAGGAGGACTGGAGCGTTGGTGACCAGGGCCCGGGCCAGGGCTACTCGGCGCTGCTGGCCGCCTGACAGTTGCTGGCCCTGCTCGCCTACTGCCTTGTCGAGGGGCAGGTCGGCGGCGCCCGCTGTGAGGAGCGCGAGGCGCACCTCGTCGTCCGACGCATCCGGCCGGCCGAGCCGTACGTTGTCGGCAACGGTCCCCAGCCGCAGTCCGGGGCGCTGCGGCACCCACGCGAACTGCCGTCTCCACTCCGCCGGGTCGAACTCGTCAGCCGCACTGCCACCGGCGACGACCACGCCATGCTCCGGCTGGACGAACCCGAGCAGTACGGCGAGCACTGTCGATTTGCCGGCACCACTGGGGCCGGTCAGCGCCACCACCTCGCCCGGGCGCACCTCCAGGTCGAACCCGTCCAGCACCGGCTCGTTCCGCCCCGGATAGCGCACGGTCACGTCGTACAGGTGCAGCGAGCTCGCCCTCAGGTCCGGTACGTCGGTGCGGTCGCCACGCACCGGCAGCGGCGTCTCCAGCACGCGGAACACCTCTTCGCTCGCCGCCACCCCGTCCGCACTGGCGTGGAACTGCATGCCGACCTGTCGCAACGGCAGGTAGGCCTCCGGCGCCAGGATCAGCACCATCAGGGCCGTCTCGAGTCCCAGCTTGCCGTCGACCAGCCGGAGACCGACGCCGACGGCAACCAATGCCACTGACAGGCTCGCGAGCAGCTCCAAGGCGAACGACGACAGGAACGCGATCCGCAGGCTGCCCATCGACGCGGCGCGATGCCGGTCGGTCACCCGTCGTACGGCCTGCTCCTGAGCCTTCGCGCGACCGAACAGCTTCAGCGTGGTCAGCCCACCGACCACGTCCGCGAAGTGATGCGCCAGGACGGCCAGGGCGTGCTGACGCTGCCGACTGCGCGCCTGAGTCACCCAGCCGATCAGCGCCATGAAGACGGGGATCAACGGCAGGGTGATCAGCACGGTCCCGGCCGCGATCAGGTCCCCGGTCGCCATCCAACCGATCACGCCGGCCGGCACCGTGGACGCCAGAACCAGCTGGGGCAGGTAGCGAGCGAAGTACGGGTCCAGGTCGTCCAGGCCCTTTGTCAGCAGGGTTGTCAGCGCACTGCTGCGTTCACCGCTCAGCCACACCGGTCCGAGCTTCAGTGAGTGCTCGAGCACCTGCCGTCGCAGCGTGGACTTCACGGCGGCCGCAGCGCGCTGTGCGACCACTTCTTGCGCCCACACCAGCAACGCCCGCCCGGCGATGACAGCAGCCAGGCCCCAGGCGACCGCGGCCACCCCGCTGCCCCGCAGTACGACGCCCGCGATGCCATGCGCCAGCAGCACCGCCTGCACGATGATCAGCACGCCGCTGAGCACACCGATCACGACTGACGCTGCCAGGAAGACCCGGGCGCCGCGAGCTCTCCTCAGCAGCCGCGGGTCGAGCGGCTTCACGCGACCACGACCCGCTGACGGAACACCCAATAGGTCCAGCCCTGGTACAGCAGCACCAGCGGCATGAAGATCGCCGTGATGATCGTCATCACCTTCAACGTGTACGCCGACGACGCCGCCTCGACCGCGGTCAGCGTCGACGCCGGATCGAGTGTCGACGGCATCACGTCCGGGAACAGCGCGACGAACAGCGACACCACGGACAGCCCGATCGCGAACGTCGTACCGGCGAAGGCCCAGCCCTCGCGGCGCAGCACGTTCGCGACCAGGCCGCCGGCGAAGGCGACCACGGCGGCGATCGCGATCCCCACCGAGACGGCGTCGCCGCGCAGCGCCTGCGCCCAGGCGAGGAAGGCGATCGCGAGCACAGCGCCGAGCGCACCGGTCCGGGTGGCGAGCCGGTTGGCGCGGACCCGTAGGTCGTCGGTGGTGCGCAGCGCGAGGAAGATCGCGCCGTGGGTGACGAAGACCGCGACGAACGTCAGCCCGCCGAGCAGGGCGAACGGGTTGAGCAGCGTCCCGAAGCTCCCGACGTACTCGTGATCGGCGTCCAGCGGCACCCCGCGCACGATGTTGCCGAAGGCAACACCCCAGAGCAGGGCCGGCAGCAGCGAGCCGACGACGATCATCGCGTCCATCCGCGACCGCCAGACCGGCTCGTCGCGCTTGCCGCGGTACTCCAGGGCGACACCGCGCAGGATCAGCCCGACCAGGATCGCGAACAACGGCAGGTAGAACCCGCTGAACAGCGTCGCGTACCACTCCGGGAACGCGGCGAAGGTGGCCGCGCCGGCCATGATCAGCCACACCTCGTTGCCGTCCCAGACCGGCCCGATGGTGCTGATCGCGGCCCGGCGCTCGGGCTCGTTCCGGCCGAGCACGCGGTACAGCATCCCGACGCCGAAGTCGAAGCCCTCGAGTACGAAGTAGCCGGTCCACAGTGTCGCGATCGCGACGAACCACACAGTCGTCAGTTCCATCTCGAACCCCTCAGTACGCGAACGACAGCGGCTTGTCGGGCTGTTCCGGCTCCGTGTCCGGCGGTGGCGCGTCCGTCCCGGCCAGGCCGGCCCGGATCGTCCGCAGCAGCAGCTTGGTCTCGACCACCGCGAGTACGCCGTACAGCGCGGTGAACCCGACCAGCGACGTGATCACCTCGCCGCTGGTCGTCCCGGGTGACACGCCCGACGCCGTCGGCAACAGACCGAACACCAGCCAGGGTTGCCGTCCCGTCTCGGTGAAGATCCAGCCGAAGGTGTTCGCGACCAGAGGCAGCAGCGGCAGCGGGGCCGCGAGCCAGATCAGCCACCGGGCCGGCGCCCGGCCCCGGCGCGTGGTCCACAGCAGCCACAGCGCGACCGCGGCCGACGCCATCCCGACCCCGATCATCAGCCGGAACGTCCAGTACGTCAGCGGGATGTTCGGCTTGTACGACCCCGGCCCGTACAGCTGCTCGTACGCGTCCTGCAGCGAGTTGATCCCCTTCACCTCGCCGTCGAAGTGCCCGGTGGCCAGGAACGACAGCAGGTACGGCACCTTGATCGAGAAGATTTCCTTCGACCCGTCCAGCGTGCCGATCGTGAACGCCGAGAACGAGGCCGGCTTCTCGGTCTCGTACAGCGCCTCGGCCGCGGCCATCTTCATCGGCTGCACCTCGGTCATCACCTTGCCCTGCAGGTCACCGCTGATCGCGACACCCGCACTGGCGACCAGGACGATCGACGCGCCGATCTTCAGCGCCGAGCGGAACACCGCCCGATCCGTGTCCGGCCGGCGGAGCAGGTGCCACAACGCGACCCCGGCGACGAAGGCGCCGCCGACCATGAAGGCGGCGAAAATCGTGTGCGGGTAAGTGACCAGCACCACCTTGTTGGTCAGCACCGCCCACAGATCCGTGAGCTCCGCCCTGCCGCGCTCGGGATTCACGCGGAAGCCGACCGGGTTCTGCATCCAGGAGTTCGCCGCGAGGATGAAGTACGCCGACAGTTGCGTGCCGAGCACCACCATCCAGATGCAGCCCAGGTGCACGAGCTTCGGCAACCGGTCCCAGCCGAACATCCACAAGCCGATGAACGTCGACTCGAGGAAGAACGCGAGCAGCCCTTCCAGCGCCAGCGGGGCGCCGAACACGTCCCCGACGAACCGCGAGTAGTCGCTCCAGTTCATCCCGAACTGGAACTCCTGCACGAGCCCGGTGACGACTCCCATCGCGATGTTGATCAGGAACAGCTTCCCGTAGAACTTCGTCAGCCGGAGGTACTTCTCCTTCCCGGTCCGGTACCAGGCGGTCTGCAGTCCGGCGGTGATCGCGACCAGCGAGATCGTCACCGGTACGAAGAAGAAGTGGTACACGGTGGTGATCGCGAACTGCCAGCGGGCCAGATCCAGGGTGTCCACAAAGCCCTCCCCGGGGCATCTACGACGTGTCGTAGTAGATGCTAGCGCGGATCTACTACGACGCGTAGTTATACTGGTCACGTGGCGAGTGAGGAGAGAGCACCGCGGCCGCTGGGCGACCTGGAACGGCTGGTCATGGAACGGCTGTGGGCGGCGCCGGAGGCACTGACCGTGCGCGAGGTGCACGAGCAGCTGGCGCGGACCCGTGAGCTCGCCTACACGACCGTGATGACCGTCCTGGACCGGCTGGCGAAGAAGAAGCTGACCGAGCGCGAGCGCGACGGCAAGGCTTGGCGCTACCGCGCCGCCGCACCCCGCGAGGAGATGGCCGCCGGCCTGATGCGGGACGCTCTCGACCGCGCGGGCGACCGGCGGGAGGCTCTGGTCCGTTTCGTCGGTCAGGTGTCCGACGAGGAAGCGGCGCTGCTCCGCGAGGCCCTGGCCCAGCTGGACGGCAAGGAGCCGGCCGGGTGACCGCCGCGGTCCTGCTGGCCGTCCTGGCGCTGCTGCTCACCGGCCCGGCACCGGCCCTGCTGGCTCGTTCCGACTGGCCGTACCGGGTCCCGCGCGCCGCGGTGATCCTGTGGCAGGCGATCGCGCTGGCCGCCGTACTGGCTGCGCTCGGTTCCGGTATCGCGCTGTCCTACTCGATCGCCGGCCGGCCTGGTGAGCCGCGGTTCGACCCGTCGTCGCCACGGGACCTGCTGGCCGCGGTGATCCTCGCGATGGTCGCACTCGTCGTCGTGCGACTGCTGTGGGCGATCGGCCGCGTGGCTGTCGGTACGCGGGCGCGACGCAGGCGGCACCGCGATCTGGTCGACGTACTGGCAACGCCTGACGGCCTGATCCCCGGACTCCGGGTGCTGGCCGAGGAGACACCACTGGCGTACTGCCTGCCGGCGCTGCGGGGCGCCCGGGTCGTCGTCTCGGTCGGCGCGCTGGATCGACTCGACGACAGTGAGCTGAAGGCCGTGCTCGCGCATGAGCAGGCTCATCTGCGAGCGCGTCATGACTTGGTGCTGGAGGAGTTCACCGCTCTGCACCACGCCTTCCCACGCTGGGTGCGTAGTGACGTCGCGCTGGAGCAGGCGCGCACGCTGGTGGAGCTGCTCGCTGACGACGACGCACGCCGCCGCAACGGTCCCCGCCCGCTGGCGCGTGCCCTGGTCGCACTTGCCGGTGCACCCGCTCCGGAGGCAGCCCTGGCCGCAGCCAAGTCCGCCACTGTCCTCAGAGTGCAACGACTCGCCGGACCGCCGGCCAACGAGCCCACGCTCTCCGCCATCACGTACGCCGCCGCAGCCGCGCTGCTGGTGGTGCCGACGATCACCGTCGCCGCACCGATCGTGAAGGCGATCGTCGACGCGGTCAGCTAGCCGGGTCAGTTGCCGGGCTGGTACCGCACGAGCACGCCGCCCACGCCCCACGGACGCGCCTCGATCAGCTCCAGCGCCACCGGTGAGCTGCCGCTCGGGAACGCGCTCTTCCCGGCGCCCAGCAGCACCGGACAGATCCGCAGCTGCACCTCGTCGACGAGCCCGGCCCGCAGCAACGACTGGAACAGCGTGATGCTGCCCCAGAGGATGATGTCCTTGCCGGTCTGCTCCGCCTTGAGCGCACGCACCGCGTCCAGGTCCCGGACCACCAGGCCGGGCTCGTAATCGCCCCACGGTGCACTCGCCAGGGTCGTCGAGACCACCACCAGCCGGAGCGCGTTGAGTTTCTCCGCGATCGGCTCGCCGGCCGACGCCTCGGTCGGCCAGAACCCCGCGAACAACCGGTACGTCTCGGCGCCCAGCAGCATCGTGTCGACGCTGTCGAGCAGCTCGAGGTTGTCGGTGTCGGGAGCCGCACCGATCGCGTCGAAGAACTCCAGCCCGCCGTCCGGCCCGGCGGCGTACCCGTCGAGCGTCACGTACTCCTGGAAGATCAGCCGCCTCATGACCGGAGGCTACCCGAAATGTTTCCCCTCACCGCGTGCCACGGCGAGCAGCACGAGGCCCGACAGAACCAGCAGAACGACCATGGTGACGACGAATGTCAGCACTTCTCTCCCCGAATCCCCACTACCAACACCTTGCCTGACGCGCTCAGCGCACCAGAAGTTCCCGGAACGCCTTGGCGATCTCGCCGACCTGCCAGCCCAGTGTGGCCGGCGTCATCACCAGCTCGACCCACGACCACCCGGGGACGTCGGCCGGCTGCCACGCACCGCACAACGCCTCGCGGGTGCGCTCCATCCGCTCGACGGCCGCCTGCTCGATCGACTCGGCCGGGCGCGGCGCGTAGACGCGGAACGAATTCGTGTGCGGCGGCTCGGGGAAGACGCGGAAACCCTCGCTCTGCAAGGCCATTGCGACCTCGACGGCACGCTGGTACAGGTCGTCCATCAGCGGCAGCACCGTCCGCAGTCCGTGGCGCGCGGAGACGGCGTACGGGAACAGCGAGTACAGGTTGCCGCCCAGCCGGCGCTGCCACCGCCGTACCTCGGCGATCACGTCCTCGGGGCCGGCGAGCGCTGCCCCGCTGATACCGCCCAGCACCTTGTAGAACGAGACGTACACCGTCGACGCCAGCGCGGCGATGTCAGCGAGGCTGTGCTCGAGGTACGGCGTGCTCTCCCACAACCGTGCGCCGTCCAGGTGCAGCGGTACGCCGCGCTCCGCACAGGACTCGGAGAACACGACCAGCTCGTCCCAGGTCGGCAGCACGAACCCGGCGTCCCGTAGCGGCAGCTCCAGCGTGACCGCGGCCAGCTCGCCCGGAATCGCGGCCAGCTCGTCCGGCCGCGGCTGGCGTGGCTCCGACGTCAGCCGCTCGATGCGCAGGTGGTGCACCTCTTCCAGCGCGTTCAGTTCATGGACGAGCAGGTGGGCGAGTCCGTGCACCGCGACCCGGCTGGTACCCGCACGGTCGGCGTACACGCGCAGGACGCTCTGCTGGGCCATGATGCCGGTCGGCATGAACACGGCGGCCGGCTTGCCCAGCAGGTCCGCAACCTCTCGCTCCAGCGCGGCGACCTCACCGCCGTTGCCGTAGCCATCGACCTCGTCGTCTGTGGCGACCTCAGCGAGCTGCCGCAACCGGTCCGGTGCCGGCACGCGCCGATGCGACAGCCAGCGCTCACAGCTGTCCGCTGCGTTCTTCCGGCGCTCTCGCAGGTCCTCGGAGGTAGTAGCCACAGCTCCATCCTCTCGTGTCCCGCAACCGGGTTAGATGGTGGCTGTGATCAAGTGCCTTCCTTGCACCGTCCTGATCTCGACCGAGCGCACCTGATCCGGTGGAACCAGCACACCGCCGCCGAACGTGCTCCCGCTCTTCGCGGCCTTCTCCGACACCAGCCAGCTGCCCGCGATCCAGGCCTCACCGTCCTTATCGGTGACGACCATCTCGCACTCGTCACCGGCTTGCAGGCCAGTCACCTCTACCCGCACCCAGCTCCAGCCCGCGCGGGGCTCCACCGTGGCGGCCATGGTCGCGCCGGTGTTCGTGTCCGAGGTCGTGACCTGCCTGGATCCCGCAACAGGCTGATCGCCGGCCGGTGCGGTCGACCGGCCGAGGACGACGCCTCCGCCGAGCGCACCGGCCACCACGACCGCGGCCGCCGCGATCAGCAACCAGCGGGAACGACGCTTCGGCGGTGCCTGCACCTGAGGCTCCCGGACCTCCCGCAGCGTGCGCTGCAGCAGCAGGTCGCCGTCCTCGGGCGGTCCGTCCAGGAACGCCTCCGGCGGCACCTCGCCGAGGAAGTCCTTCACCTCGGTCAGCTCGGCCAGCTCCGCGCGGCACTCCGCACAGGTGGCCAGGTGCTCGTCGACGGCCTCGGCCTCGGCCGCATCCAGCGCGCCGAGGGCGTAGGCGCCCAGCTGCGTACGGTCGTGCTCACTCATGGGACACCTCCGCTGCTTTCCCTGCCATCACCGCGCGCAGAGCTCGGAGGGCGTAGTACGAACGCGATTTCACCGTACCCGGCGGAATCCCCAGTTCTTTGGCGGCCTCGGCGACGGACCGGCCGCGGTAGTACAGCTGGACGAGTACGTCGCGGTGCTCGGGCGACAGCGTGTCCAGCGCGTCCATCACCACCATGGTGTTCACGACGGACTCGGAATGGTCTCCTTCGACCGGCGGCCGGTCCAGGACGTCCGCCACGTGGTAGCCCTCGCGGGCGAGCAGCCGGAGCC
>Ga0207647_10001574_pt1 | contig 17506 bp, 10 predicted proteins | sample KBSCornC2_FD_184295 | JGI IMG/M metagenome (GOLD analysis project Ga0207647, IMG submission 184295) | Corn rhizosphere microbial communities from Kellogg Biological Station, Michigan, USA - C2 (SPAdes) (version 2) | ecosystem: Host-associated > Plants > Roots > Rhizosphere ... | reverse complement strand
GCTCATTGGCTATCGCTCCCCTTATGCGGGTGTAGCTCAATGGCAGAGCAGAAGCTTCCCAAGCTTACGACGAGGGTTCGATTCCCTTCACCCGCTCCAATTTTCGATCTCACGACATCCCACAGAGCTTTGCAAATGGCTAAAATCTGCGGTATTTCTCGGGTTATTCGGCTCGTGAAATCTCGCTCCATGCCATGGAAGCTCAGGCAAGAGTGGGGCCTTTTTCGAATATAGCGGGCCAAAAAATGTACGAGGCCCCCAAGGGTGGGGGCCTCGCCATGGAAGACCTGGCCTATGTCGTTGACTGATATGGCAATTCGCAGAGCCAAGACGCGTGATAAGCCCTACAAGCTGTACGATGAGCTGGGCCTCTTTCTCGTCATCTCGCCGTCAGGCTCCCGACTCTGGCGGATGAAGTTCCGTCACGGCGGATCTGAAAAGAAACTAAGCTTTGGCGCTTATCCTCAGCTCAGCCTGCGCGATGCGCGAAAAATGCGCGATGACGCTCGCGAGCTGCTCGCGGATGGCAAGGACCCTTCCCTAGAGAAGCAGCGCGAAAAGCTCGGGGCGAGCGCGCTGGCGGAAAACACCTTTACCAGCATCGCCAACGAATATTGCCGCAAACGGCGCCGCGACGGCGACAGGGCTTGGGCACCGGCTACAGCCGCGCGCTGCGAATATCTGCTCGGCCTGCTGGGCAACTCGATCGGCAAGATGCCGATTCATGAGATCGAGCCGATCGACGCCCTCGCCGCGATCCGCAAGATCGAAAAGCGGGGCAAGCTGGAAAGCGCGCGGCGCACCTTGCAACTGGCCGGCGCCGTATTCCGCTACGCCGTCGCCACGGCCCGCCTGCGGTCAGACCCCACACGAGATTTGCGCGGGGCGCTGACCACCCCAACGGTCACACATTATGGGGCGGTCACCGATGCCGGCGAGGTTGGCGACCTACTAAGGGCCATCGATGGCTACGAAGGCCTGGGAATGACGAAATGGGCACTACAACTTGCGCCACACGTCTTCGTCCGCCCGGGCGAACTGCGTCATGCGCGATGGGACGAAATCGATCTCGACGCAGCTCTGTGGACCATCCCGGCCGAGAAGATGAAGATGCGCAAGCCGCACCATGTGCCGCTCTCGCGTCAGTCGATCGCGATTTTGCAGGAAATCCTGTCCATCACTGGGTCGTCGGGTTACGTTTTTCCATCGATGCGGTCCCGAACGCGGCCGATGTCGGAAAACACCCTCAATGCCGCGCTGCGCCGCTTGGGTTATGCCAGCAACGAAATGACCGGGCACGGCTTCCGGGCGATGGCGAGCACCCTGCTCAACGAATCGGGCAAATGGTCCCCTGACGCCATCGAGCGCTCGCTCGCGCATGGGGATAGCGACAGGGTGCGCGCAGCCTACCATCGCGGCGCGCATTGGAAGGAGCGCGTTGCAATGGCGCAATGGTGGTCTGATCTCTTGGATTCGTTGCGGAACGGAGTCACCATTCTGCCGTTTCTGGGTGCGGTGGCGGGCTGACGTTATTGGGATCAATCCGGCTGTTGTCTCGACCGGTTGCCTCGCCAAGTCGCTGGGCTGGAATTGGGCCGGATCCCGTCTGTCCCCTTTTAGCGCCGTGCTACAAGAAAGCGGCCCTTCTCACCCACTTCACAGTGTGGCAGCTCGCGCCGACATAGCTGCCGTTCGTCGTATTGGCTGGGCTCGCTACAAGCTGCCGTTGGTTCACCATCAATGCCGCAGATCACCGAGCCCAAGTTCGTTCCACATCCAGGTGAAGTCATAGCTGGCCATTGGGTCGCCAGCGCCCGCTTTCGCTGCGCCATTTTCGAGATATTTGAGCCAGTCGGCGACCTTGGTCCGGCCGGCCTTGATACGGGACAGTGCACGGGGCGTCTTGTCTCCGAGTGCGGGCACGGCTTCATCGAGCGTCCGCGCGTATTCGCGGGTCATCATGTCGTGGATGCCTCCTTCCATTTCCTCCTGCGGGATTTCCAGACCTTCATCCGGTTCAGCGCGCGCGGCTTCATCGGCCATGGCCTGCGATAACGTGCGGATTTCGGTCAGCGGTGCACCGACGCTATCGCCCAGCCATGCGCCCATCTGTTCGATCGCCCGCTTCGCGCGTTCGGCGCTGTTCACCTCCACGATCAGCTTGCGGCCTGTCAGTTCCACATTGGCGAAAACGGGCGTGCCATCATCCATGCTGGTCACGAAAGCCTGTTTGCCTTTGCCCGGTTTCCTCGCCTTTGCCGCCGGCGCCAGCCAGTTCCAGAATGTCTCGCTGGCGGGCGACAACCATTCCGCCGCGTTCAGCCTTCGTGCGACGCTCTTGCCGATCACACCCTTTGCCAAAGGGAAGAGGATCCGGTGAAAGACAAGGTCATCGCCATCGGCATTGACCAGTTCGGGTTCACCGCCGGGCATGGCCTTGCCCAGGCAATCCAGCAACCAGATGTTGGTGAACGTCGGCGCGGAAGCGTGCAGCAATGCATCCCGGTCTGACGGGTCAAATCCGGCCGCGTGTGGCGGATCTTCAGCAAGCCGGGCAAACGTATCGATCAGCCGTGCGGCACCCTCCGGGCTGAACGGCAGCAGCGCTCCGGAAATGCCAAGTCGCCCGCTCACATTTACGACGCGCGTGGCAATCTTGTCCCAGTTGACCAGAGTCCGGGTCGCACTGTGCTCCCGCACCGTCACCGGGGCGATGTCTCGCAGCAGGTCGCGCAGGGTCATGGCCTCGCCGGGGACAACTTCGCTGACCTCGTAGAGCGACATGGTGCTGTCCCGCAGTGCCCGCATGTGCGCCTTGTTCGGTGCCTTCTCGTTCCAGCCCCGGCGCTTGAGGTAATCTTCGACCAGATTGCGCCCGTCCGGCTCCAGCCCCTGCGTCAGCAGATCCTCGAAGGCACAGCCCCACAGCGGCCCCTCCCAGTGATCGCCGATGATTTCGAACATGGCATCGGGATCGAGCCCGATTGCGTCGCACGTCGGACCGAGATGCGCCGACAACATTTCGTCCATCGCTTCGTCCCAAGGCTCGCGGCTCGCAAATTTCATCAGGCCGGAAAGGTCATGAGCGGACTTCAATCGCGACATTCCTGGAAGCCTTTCGCATCGAGGCGATGAGCCACCCCGATAGACGGTGCCTCGCGTGTTTCCAAGTTGCCCTGCTACCTTCATGCATCAGGGAATGGATCGCCTTGGGGGGTGACAGACAGAATGCCAACAAACCCGACATTCCGGTCGAAAGTCTATCGCCAGAACCTGCCGTCCATTCATGAACAGGATTGCCGGCTTCTGGGCCGGGAGCACGCCCTTCGGTTCATGAAGACAGGCTTGGGAAAACGCAATTCAGGTGGGCACCTGCCACCAAGTTTGCGACACCGGTACATTGGCGGCGTGCAGCTCAGTCACGAGCTTGCGCTGCCAACCTTCCGCATCGTCGTAGGGCACATAGACGATGCCATCATAGTCCGACGGACGCTCAACGCCGGGTGGCACTAGTGCACAAACGCGGTCGACACCGAACTGGCCTATAAAGAAGCCCATCTCGAAGATGACATTCTGGCGCGGGCGCATCTTCGCGGCAGGGGCCGCCGAGCCGGGCGGCAGCAACTCAGGTCGCAGGCTTCCCAAGTCATCAGGTGTCATCAGAATAACGGCAAAGGTGGCGCCTTCGCTTTCCTCCAGGAACTTGGTGAGGATCGAGCGACCCTTGTTCGGTCGTTCGGATAGGATGACGACATCGAGCCCGGCGCGAGTCTCGAGGAAGCGGGCAACGGCATGCTTGGCGGCCTCGTCGCGACCATGGACTAGGAAGACCTTAGCCGGTTTTACCTCGACCGGCGGCGCCGCGGCGGTTTCGGCCACCGGTTCGGCTGGCGCAGCCTCTTCAGTCGGCGGGATCAGGCCATGCTCACGCAGGATGGCGAGGAGATCGCCATCCTTGACCGCCCAGTGTGTGCGGCTGAACTCGAAATCCGCGAGGTGAAGATCCCATTTGTGGGCGGCGATGGCGTCGGGATCGATCGGCGGGAGTTCCTCGTCGAACTCAAAGATTACGCGGAATTCCGTACCGCGCTGCTGGATACGCTTGATCGTGCCAACACGCGGAACGCCTTCGGCATGCTGCTCATACATAAAAAGGGTCGGGAGCGTGGCGAGGGTCTTTAGATTATCCTCGGTCAGGTCCTTAAGTGGCTCACGGATCGCATCCTCGGTATATTCCAACATGCGCGAGCGGTCCCAGACATAGGCACCCTCTTCCCAGGCATTATCGCCGGCAGTGACCATGAGGTTGAACATTGGTCTCTCAAGCCTTCCCCTGTTTTTCCGGCGAAGCACCGAAGATCCCCGACCAGTCGATCTCGAGCTCTTCGCGTGGCAGCTCGACGAGCGCGCCGGTCTTCACCTGCTCCCATTGGCCCAGGCCCCGAAGGATATGGGCGCGGGCGATTTCGTCGGGCGCGCGGCCGATGCGGATGGCAGCGCGGCGCTCGTCCCACTGGCCGTAGAGGATGGCGGGTCCGCCGCCACAATCATCGTCGACCTCATAGGCGGTGATGTCAAAGTAGGCGGCGCCGACGCACAGACCGCGCGCGCTGAGCTTGGTGAGTTGGTCCCGCGCCTCGATGTCGTGTGTCACGCGGGCGAGCGGCGGGAGTGGTGTCTCAAGGCCCGCGATCGCGTGACAGAGGTCGTGGAAGGCTTGGATCGCCTCGGCGTCGGAGAGCGACGCCACCTCGCAGAAGTCGAAATCGATGCGGCGGATACCGAGCAGCAGGGCGACCAGGATTCGCCCCGAGGTTATCGGTTCGAGCGGCAGATAGGGCTCGAAATGGGTTTCGGCCGGGGTTGCCAAGTCCGAGGCTGGGATATCGAAGGCCGCCGCGATCGACGCGATCGTCGCGGCAGAGAGCGGTTTGCCAGCCTCAGCGCGCTGGATCGTGGCAAGGCCGCAGCCTGCGCGCGCGGCTAGATCTTCCTGCGTTAGGCCATGGTCGCGGCGGAGCGACTTGATCATGGTTGCGGTGGCGGTCATGTCGATCATCATATCGTAAGTCTCCTTCTGCGAAGAGACTCTTCATCGAAGATGCGGCCATCATGCCACGTCGTGCGCGCATCAGCTGGCCATCAGAGAAAGAGAAAATGGATAAATGTGGGGAGCGCGGCGCATCGCGCCGGCGAAGCGTCCCTTTGCGAGGACAACTGAATTCTTGCGATGCTGTCCTAGGTTCACAGTTCGGTGCTGCTGCTTACCATTGGCCGACGTTGCGGGCGAAATGCGCGGTAGCGACGGCACGTGCCGCCGGTTATTTTTCCGGATAAAGTGTTCTCCGTATATCATCGAATATCTTCTGATCTTGGTTTTGAAATCCCGGCGGCTATGGTCAGAAAACCGTTCTCTTCAGGATATTTCGATGCCAGAACCGACTCGCGTTATTGTACCTATCGACGATTCGAAGCCCGAAGCACTGGGAATCTCGCTCGGTTATGCGAAAATGGTCGCGCAGCGCGCAACTCCTCGTACCGGCAACATCATCTTGCTCACACATACCAAGCAGCAACTGCGATCCACTTCACTGGAAAGCCATCTCGGCGCCCAAGCGAGCAAGGCCCTTGCCGCCAACAAGGCGGTTGGAATCGGAGACGGTTTCATGCTGCAGCATGAAACGATGCAGACGCTTCGCTTCGGAGCGCGCAACTCGGTCATCATTGCTTTCTACGCGGACGAAAAGATGCTGGACTTCGTCGATGGGCTTTCCGGAGTGGTTGGCTGCATCGCCGTGCCCTGGCTTGAAGATGGAGCGAAGACCTGGGGAGAGCGATGGACACCGCACATCCATGGGCAAACGCCCCGGGCGCCGGCCACGCTCCTGAGCGATCCGGTGATCGAGAATGCCCTGAGGGCACTCTCTCGCATGGCCAATCTCGCCCACGGCGTGATGCATCCGCGCGATAAGCAACATGCGGACGAGATCTTACGCATTCTGCGTGCAAAAGGCCATTCGGCGCCAGCTGGCGACATCAAATCTTGGGCCATTCGAGAAGGCTGGAAGCCCGAAGCTGCGGATGAGCTTGCACGGCTGGCTACCAAAATTTTCGGATTGAAGAACAAACCGAACCTAGGCGCGCTCCATGATCCAAGTGGCCGCTACGCGCGCTGGAAGGATGGCGACGAGTAAAGGCTTTTTTGACTAGCTTTGTTCGACTTACGCCGATCCATGACGCACACGCCGTGACCTCCAAAACAAGAGCAACTATGCCGTCTCCCACGATCGATTTCAGAACCATTCGACCACATCATGGGAGTCGACATAGCGGTTTCGAAGAGCTGGTTTGTCAACTCGCTGCGCTGGAGACCGCTCCGGGAGTGCCATTTCACCGCAAAGGAGCGGGCGCCGATGCGGGGCTCGAATGCTATCGCGTGGAGTCCGACGGGTCGGAGACCGGCTGGCAGGCCAAATATTTCTTCGAGTTGGGCAGCAACGAAGCTTCGCAGCTGACCAAATCTTTCAATCAAGCAGTCGCACGCCACCCCCAACTTGGACGCTTTATTGTTAGCCTGCCCTTCAATCTTTCGGACGGGCGAGTCGGCAATCGTATTTCTGAACGGGACCGCTGGAACCGCTGGGTGCAAGCCCGCTCCAAGGCAATCGCCCCACGTGTAGTTCCGATCGAGCTATGGGACGAAACCCAGCTCATAGAACGACTATCCCGAACTGAGCCGCGGTATGCCGGCCGGCGGCAGTATTGGTTCGATCTGCTGCATTTCACACCGGACTGGTTTCAAACGCGCTTTGCGATCACTCGCCAGGCGCTCGGCACGCGGTACACACCCGAACTCAACATCGATCTCCCAATCCGCCGTGGTCTGCTTACAATCGCTCGAGACCCGAGTTTTATCGAGAGCTTGACCCGCCTCGCCGACGATATCGATGAGGCGCGGCATAGCGCGACTGACAGCATCGCGAGATTGCTTGCCGGAGGCCCGGCAGCCGCACCCGCCGCGGACCTTGATATTCGGTTCCGGACAATCAGCGGCTTGATCCGAACAGCTTCAATTGGCCCGGCCGATCCTGTCCCCCTCGATCCATGGATAGAGGCTCTCGATACCGCGAGCGCGACCTTGGGCACCTGCTCGTCAGCGATTTGGGACCTGCGCACACAGCAAGGTGGTGATCGCGACGAGGTGCGACGTGTCCAATTTCATGTTGAGCAGCTTTATGAAACGATCGAGAAGGTATCCGAGGGAATCAAGCGACCGGTCAGCCGGCTGGCGAATGAGCATCGATTGCTTGTCTCGGGCGAAGCCGGGACCGGCAAATCGCATCTGCTCGCCGACGTGGCGAACCATCACATCGAACAAGGTTTCCCTGCAGTCTTGGTCCTGGGTGGCAGCTTCGTCGATGGCGAGCCCTGGCGGCAGGTCGCCGATCAGCTCGGCCTGACCAATACGACGCCTGATGAGCTGCTCGGCACGCTGGACGCCGCTGGCGAAGCAGCGGGCACGCGCGCGCTCGTCATGATCGATGCAATCAATGAACGCGGAGGAATCGCGTTATGGGCCAATCGTCTTGCAGCGTTTCTCGCTACGGCTGATCGCTTCTCGCATGTGGCGGTAATCCTCTCCTGCCGCACGACCTTTCTGCCCTATATCGTGCGCGAGATCGACGAGAAGGCGCTGCCTCGCATCGCCCATCCCGGCTTCGCTGGTCAGGCCGCGCAGGCCGCCCAGCGTTATCTCGATGCCCGCGGCATCGTGCGCATGGCAGCGCCCAACTTCTCCCCCGAGTTCGAAAACCCCCTGTTCCTGCGCACCTGCTGCGATGCGCTTGAACGCCGGGGCGAGCAGGAACTGCCACGAGGGCTCACCGGCGTATCTGGCGTATTCGATTTCTATTTCGGAGCAGTCGCGGATGCGATCACGGCGCGTATGGGCCTCTACCCGCGTCTCCGCATCGTCGAGACGGCCCTTAAGAGGCTCACCCAAGCAATGGTCGAGGCGCGCAGCGGCTACCTGCCAATGGCCGAAGTCCATGCGCTACTCGAAGAGCTGCACTCTTCACAAAACCAGACCGAGCGGAGCCTCTTCTTCCAGCTGGAGAATGAGGGAGTCTTGACAGTCGAGCCGGTCATCGACGGATCGACGATGGTGGAGCTAGTCCGTTTCACGTTCGAGCGCTTGAGCGACCATCGCATCGCTCAGACGCTGCTCGACACTGCCATACCCGGCAACGACCCCGCGCCAGCCTTTGCGTCGGGCGGCGCGCTTCGCGAGTATGTGATTGGTTCCAACGTCCATCGCTTTGCTGGCATCGCCGAAGCCTTCGCCGTGCAGTTGCCCGAACGCTTTGGCACCGAGCTTCTCGATCTCATTGACGATGATATCGCGATCTACGACTTGCTGCCCGGCTTTCGGACCAGCCTGCTGTGGCGAAGGCAGGATGCTTTTCGCGAACGCACGCTGGAACTGCTCGATGAACATGCAGACTATCTAGAGGGCGATCCGTGGCTCGACACGCTGATCGCGATTGCGACCGAACCGGGCAATGCCTTCAATGCGGACTATCTCGACGGTTGGTTACGCCCTTTGTCGATGCCGGAGCGGGACAAATTGTGGTCGATACGTGCGACCTATCTTGCGGCTAATGATGACAATGCGATTGATACGCTGATCCAATGGGTGCTTGCGAATGGCCTCAATCCCATTGCGCCCGAGCGTGCTAGGCTCGCTGCGATCACGCTCGCTTGGCTGACCAGCCTCAGCCACCGGATCGTTCGCGACATGGCGACCAAGGCGCTGGCGGCGCTCCTGGTGAATCGGCGCGAGCTAGGAGTCTATCTCATCGAACGGTTTGCCGGGCTGAACGATGGCTATGTTGTCGATCGTATCCTGGCCGCCGTCTACGGTGGTGCGACACGTAGCAGCAGCGACGAGGGGCTCGGTGCGTTGGCCGAAGCTACCTACATGGCGGTGTTCGCAAACGATCCCATCCCGACCCACGCCCTGATCCGCGACCACGCACGGGGGCTCATCGAACTTGCCGCGTATCGTGGCGTGTTACCGGCGAGCGTAGCTCTCGATCGCGCGCGGCCACCCTATCTGGCGGGGGCGCCACTTGAGACGGTCAGCGACGAAGTTCTAGCTAGCTTCGTCCAGGACTATTCAGGATCGTTCCTGCGCGATGACATCATGAGTTCGGCGTTCGATGACGGCGATTTTGCGCGCTACGAGATCGATCCGCTCGCGCATCGCTTCCTCAAACTGCCACGTGATGAGGTCGGGCGCTCGGACGTGGCCCGCTACGATGAGTGGCATGCTCGGACCATAGTTGGGCGTCGAGACCGCGAGGCGGCGCTGGAGCGTCTAATAGATGTTTCCGGGCGATTGAGCGTCATGCCGCATGATTTTAACCACTGGCTCGACGATATCGAGGATGCTCCGGACGGCGGGGACGAAGGTCCAACGCGAAAGACGGTGGAAGCCGAACGCGATGCAGCGGTGGCTGATTTCCGGTCGCTGCTCAGCGAGGCTGAATGCGGGGACTATGAGATTTATGCTGAGAATTGGGTCAAGGAGGGAATGTGGGATGCCGAAGCGTCACCAAGACATCCGGAATTCAGCGGCCAGACGGCGCGGCGATGGGTGGCTTGGCGCGCACACGACCTCGGCTGGACACCCGAGCGCTTTGCTCAATTTGAACGCCATATGCCGAGCCGAGGTCGTATGGAACACAGCATCGAGCGGATCGGGAAGAAATATCAATGGATTGCCTATCATGAGTTGACCGGTCGACTCTCAGATCTCGTCGCGGTCGATGGCGGCTTCCGCGACCAGCCCCAGCCGTATCGCGGTCCTTGGCAGGTCGACACGCGCGAGATGGATCCCACGATTTTGATCACGCGTACAAAGGAGCGGGATAGCAGCCGACAACCAGCGACTTGGTGGTCACCGCATGCGCCGCGCTGGCGCGAGGATCCACCTCAGGCGAGGATTGCCTGGATGCGCGACGAGAGCCGCGACGTACCCGACGTTCTCAATCAGTTGGACGTGACCGATCCCGATGGCCGACGCTGGCTGGTCCTCGATATAGGTGCAACGCGCAATCAGTCGGTGGTCGACAACGGCGAGTCCGTGTTCCTGCGCATGACCTGGCACAAGGTCCATTCGCTTCTCGTCGCGCGGGGTGATGCAGATCGCCTTGTCAGATTCCTAACCAGCTCGGAGCGTGCTCGGGACCACCCGCCCGAAATCGATCTGCCTTGGCGCGCTTACCTTGGCGAATACCCCTGGCATCCGTCTTATGACAACCTGCACGGTGACTGGGAACTAGGCAGGCCAAAAATAGAGGTCTTCGGCACCATCGCAAATCGTTATGTAGAACGGTCTGGACATAATTACTCAATCGAAGAATCTTTCAACCTCTCTATTCCAGGGCCGCGGTTGGTCCGTGGCCTTGACTTGCGACTTGCGGAAGGTCGCTCGCTCGCCTTTTGTGATGCGCAGGGCATCATTCAATTCAGGGATCCGTCCGCTGAAGCCGCTGGCCATAGCGCGGCGCTCGTCGACCGCGCTGCTTTGGCCGCATTGCTTAAACGGGATGTCCTAACGTTGGTCTGGATTTTCCTCGGCGAGAAGAGTGCGCATGGCGGCCGCCCGCATAGAAACGGTTGGGGCGGCCAGCTCGACTACTGGGGTATCTACCGCTTCGATGGCGAAGAGATTACCGGCCAGCTCCAATTTGAGCAGAAGAACCCGAATCGTGAGCAACTCGCCGAATTTCTGTCCCATCGCTAGAGACTCATCGCACGGCAAAACGCGCTGGCGTGTCACACACGTGTTCGAAAGGCGGGATGTCCGCCGATTCAGATGCAGCACTTCTTGAACTTCAGTCCACTCCCGCACGGGCACGGCTCATTTCGACCGACCTTCGCAGTCGACCGAAACACCTTTTGTTTCTGGTTAGGGGAACTTTGTCTAGGCACGTCTCGCGTCGCGTTGTCCATTACAGGATCTCGCTTCCAAGGGAATGTGAAGCCCATGCAGAATTTGGGGAGTCCGTCTTCAGGGCGAAGAGCAATGCCGAACCATTGATCAGCTCGCTGAATATATTTGCGGCCACGACAATGGTCAGCAAGCTTCTCGGCTGCGAGGGCGGCCGGAAAACGGCTACAATGCAGCGTCAGACCGCTCTCGCCCTCTTCGAAGGTGAGCGTGAAGTCATGCAACTGCCCGTCTTGTCGTGTTTTTGCCGAAAGCTGATCGAACCCGGCATCAAGCTGCTTATGCGTATCACCATTTAGCGAAAGCAGGAGAAATCCGAGGTCAACGAGCCCTGGTTCGGCCTGGTGCTCGATATTTGCAAGCAATCTACCTAGGTGCGTCCCCTCAAAGCGCGTTAAAATCCCATCGGGCGTTCGCGGGCCTTGAAGCCCCTCCCGTCGTACCGTCATTGCGGCGTCGAGGGGATGCGAAAAATCGTCCGTCAAAGTAACGAGATCCATCCCCTCATCGAGCCAGAGATTATTCTGGAGATGATAGGCCAATATGGTGAGTTCGCTCATGATACTGAGGCGGCCAATGTAACCCACCCGCCGGTTGACGTAGCTCAAAAAGCGGATTGGGCTTGCGAGCATTTCAGCGATGACATCGATCAGAAAGACGTCACCCACCAGCGGGGCCTTGACGCGGTCGTCGCTTTCGAATGCCAAGAACTGTCGGACTTGCGCTCCCAGCGCTGGATAGTGATCGGAAACGACGCAGAAGGGATAGATTTCCTTCAATTGGGGAACGGTGATCTCGGATCCATCACTTTTGACAAGGCGCAGAGCCGGATCACCGAGTGAAAGACTGCAGATGCGCGCTTGATCGTAAGCATCCTGGATGGCTTTCTTGAAATCGTCTTGGATCTGGTTGTCGTTGCCCTTGCGTGCCTCAAGGGTCAGTTTTTTCGACTTGCACTGAACGACGATGGCCCGATCGGCGAACAAGACAAGGATGTCGATCTCGCTGACGCGTTCGCGGCCGCGAACGACATTTACGCCGCGATGGACGTTTGCCTCGCCAAACACATCTGCGAGCCGCTGAGCGGCAAGTGCCTCGGTGAAGTCACCGCGATGCTTGAAGGCCGCACTCCGATAGGATTTGTCGGCCGCCATCCAGTAGAACGGCGCATCATAAAGCGCCTCCACCAAGCCATAACCCTGCAGCGATATGTAGAGGCCGTCAGGCGAGCGGATAATCGGGCAGGCGTTGATCAGATTAAAGTCCCCGATGGTCTTGAAGTCTTCGTTGGACGATGCTGATGGCGCTGTGAATGCGCGCAGAACGGCTTCGGTCTGTTCACCGGTCGCTCCGGCGGCAGTAGCGATCTCCTCAGCTGAGAAGCTAAAGCCCGGCAGCAGTGTCCAGCTTTCGGGCGGGATCGACCGGAGGCCATCCAGCACGTCGTTCAACCGCTCGTTGCCGAGGAGGGTCAGGGCCCGCGCCACGGCAACGGCGTCTCCGATCCGAAACCCCTTGTTCGCGACCAGCCACGCGTCGTCGGACGCATATCGCCACGCCGCGAACTCGCGATACTGGAAGGTATAGGCAGACTCTCCACCGTAAAAGATCGGCTCACGAAGGACATCACCGCGAAGAAAGGGTGTTGCCCTTTCCGCCGGAATGCCTGCCTTGGCCTCTTCGAAGCCGCGCCGCAGTGCCGCCATCATCGGCACGTTAAATGCCGCATGAAGTTCCTCGAGCAGCTCTGAAGTTCGATCGATGAGACGCTTGATTTCAGAGGACGGCGGCTTTGCGAAATCGATCGGACTCTTGAGCATGAGCCCCAGTAGGGTTGAGAATTCGGTGCGCACGGTGCGGCCCTCCACATAGGAGGCCTCCATTGCGTCGCCTGTCAGTTCGCCGGGATAGCTTACAAAATTGTCGCGAAACGAGAGCGCCGCGAGAACATGGATATAGCCTGGCGAGGCGCAGAGCCGTTCGAGATCCTGAAAAATCTCCTGTTCATCTCGGCTTGTCCCAAAGAGCATTGCCTATTCCCCCATTCATCTGCTGCCAAGACATTAATAAGTGCTGTGGGGTAAGTCATTGCTTCCGTACGAAAGCCTGTGTTTATTAATGGAGGCTTTGCGCATTAGAGGGCGCGATCCGGGAAAAGCGAAATGACGATGCCGAGGCGAGAGCAAGAAATTTTCGAAGATATGGCTTCGCTGGCGGCAACTCCGGGGTTTGCCCACATCATCGCCTACTTCTGCGCACGCGACAATTTCACCTGGTACAAGGACGAGATGCGCGCAGAGGACATGCAGCATCTCTATTCCCGGTCGCGTCTCATCCGAACCGAGATGTTCACGCTGGTTGGGCTCATGGCACGCGCCAATCCAGATTATGACGCTTTGCCGCCGGAGGATCCCGCGGGTGTTGCGGCCCAGGCGGAGGCACTGCTCGAAGAGCTGCATCAGAGCATGACAATGCCGTGGAGCGAAGCGTTCGGCGAGGCTATGGCGAACGGCGAGCTGCGCAATCCGTGGACATCAGCCGACGCGATGCGGGAACCGATTTTTTATGGCGGCGAGGCCGCCTTCTCCGTGCAGAATTGCGACTTCGCCAGCGAGAAATATGCAGCCGACGACACGTGGCTGATCGAGCACAAGGGCGCGTCGATCAATGACATGATGACGGTCGCGAAGTTGATTGGCGATCTTCACGCGGAAAAGGTCGCCGGCGTTGTTCATACAGGGCCAGCCTCCGTCGGCGATCCACGGTTCCTTCCAGCCTTTACTTTCACCGCGACAGAGCTCGAACCCCGCCTTGAAATATCGCAGGAAAGGATCAAGGCAAGCATCGAGGCCTTCGCGCTGAGGCGTGGTCAAGGAAACCCCACCTTCAAATCGCTCCACGACTTCAATGCGGCAACGGCGACGCCGATAATCCAGGTGGACGAGGACCGTTTCATCCTCTTTCATTTCAACGCGCTGGCAGACGCTCTCTATGAGTCTCCATTCTACTGGCTTGGAGCCGATAGGAAGTACGCATCGACCGCGCTGAAGCATCGCGGCCAATACACTGAGGCTTTCGCGCTCCGGCGGCTGAGCAAGGTGTTCAGCCCCGCGCGCGTGTATCAGAGCGTCAACATCGACAGGGGAAAGGGCGACCGGCTCGGCGAAATCGACATCCTTGTCTTGTTCGGCGATCGCGCTATCGTACTGCAGGCCAAGTCGAAGCGCCTCACGATGGAGTCGCGGCGCGGAAACGATCTCCAACTCAAAGGCGATTTCAAGGCAGCAATCCAGGACTCATACGATCAAGCGATGGACTGTTCAGCGGCGCTCCGCGATCCATCGCTACATTTCAGCACGCCCGATGGAACGGTAGTGGAGGTTCCGGACAATCTGACGCAGATTTTCCCGATCTGCCTGGTCGCCGACCATTATCCGGCTCTTGCGTTCCAGACAGGCCAATTCCTTGTACAGCGGGATGTGCCCACCGTGCTGCCGCCGCTGGTCATCGACGTTTTCACGCTCGACGTGATGGCAGAAATACTGAGCCGACCACTTCGTTTCCTCAGCTACTTGGAGCTACGGTCACTATTTGGTTCCAAGGTTTCGATCCATCACGAGATCACGCTTCTGGCGTACCATATCAAGTACAATCTGTGGCTCGACGACGAGTACGACTTCGTCGCGCTGGAGGACGATTTCGCGGCAGACCTAGAGATTGCGATGGGCGCTCGCCGCGCCGGCTTGCCAGGGAAGAAGACCCCGGATGGCATCCTAACAGCTATCGAAGGCCGGCGGATCGATGCTCTGATCAAGGCGATCGAAGCCGAACCATTCGGGCCGATGATCGATCTGGTCATGCTGATGTACCAGCTGAGCGGGAACTCAATGAAAGAGCTCGCCGCCGGCGTGGACGGAGTTCTACAGTCCGCGCGGATGAAAGGATCATCCGATTTCACACTCGGCTTTGCCCATGCAGGGCTGACGATCCACGCAAATTTCAGACCGCGCACCGAGGCTGAACCTCGCCTTCTCGCGCATATGACGCTGCGGAAATATACCCAGAAGGCGCCGGAGTGGTTCGGCCTATGCCTCGACCCCAGAACCGGCGCGATCAGGTTTGGCGAGAAGATCTCATTTCCATGGAAATATGACAGCAAGGTTGCGCGGATGGCGGCTGACCTGGGGAAACCTACGCGGCCGGCGCCAGCCGCGAGGGTCGGTCCAAAGCTTGGCCGCAACGATCTCTGTCACTGTGGAAGCGGCAAAAAGTACAAGAAATGCCATTGGGCAGCTGAGACGGGCTAAGGTGAACTTTATTTCGCTCGAGAAAGAGATCAACCCGTGGCCTTCCATTGTGATTGCGGAATAACCGCCCATGCGAGCGTCGTAGGCCAAAGTGCGTCCATGTCTATGCGCATCTCCGTCCGGAGGGGCGATATGGGATACCGGATCGCATAGCTGCATCCGACATTTCGGCGCTGTACGGCAGCTATTCGCAGGTCACACCCTAAAACCTGCCGTTCCGGTCCGTCGAACATCCCAGCGGTCCGCGTAGCCCGAAAGGCGCGGCAGCTTTCAGGACCAGCCGAGCAGGCTCGGAATTACTGACATTAAGCGCATTTCAGCCATTATTCGGGATAATCCTCGACCGAGTAGAACATCGGGTTCTTCATCCATTCAGCGACTGCGGAGGCGCGCCACCCTGCGCATCTTGTGCTGATCGCGATCTGTCTTGGGAACGTGCCCTGCTGGATCTTCCGGTAGAGCGTCGAGCGGCTGAGCCCGGTGCGTTCGAGCACGGTGTTGATCCGAAGGATGCGATCGGGGGTGTCGGTGGTCATGGCATGTTCCTGCATGGCTTGCATTGCTGTCGCTCCCGGAGGCAGGTCTTGAGACAGGAAAGGACTATGGCAAGAGGGGTCGAGCCTGATGTCGGCGGAGAGGGGGCTGGAGTCGGCAGCGAGGTGGTAAGACCGTTTTGACGCGATTGCGGCGATAGTCTCAGGACGTCCCGCCCTTCCCCCGAACATCTGAACCTCTCACGCTTCACGCATCCGAGTCGCATGGGTATTGGCCGGAGCGCTGCTCCGTCTGATGGTCATCGCGCTGTCACGCGATGGCGTTGCCTCCGGTGCTGGTCTGGCGAAGTGGGCGTCGCAGCCCTTAGTCCCGCCGCGGCGTGCCGCAAGCTGCGCTGCGCTTAGCTCCTCCACATCCGTTCCGGCCCTCCCGGTGCAGCCCACCCTCGCTCGGCGGGGACTGCCGGTCCGCTCCTGCCGCCCACCCGCCATTCCGGCCCCAGGTGCGGTGTTTTGAAGGAGCAGATCCATGTCCAATGTCCGCCAGAGCCTCTATGCCGAGGTCACCAACCGCATCATCGCCGAGCTCGAGGAGGGACGGCTTCCCTGGGTCCAGCCATGGGATGCCGCCGCCTGTCCCTGCACCATGCCAGTCAATGCCGCGACCGGCCGGCGCTATTCGGGAATCAACATCCTGATGCTGTGGGCCGCTGTCATCGAAGGGGGTTACACGTCGCAGCGCTGGCTGACCTTTGCCCAGGCCAATGGCGCCGGCGGCCATGTCCGCAAGGGCGAGCGCGGCACGATCATCTGCTATGCCGATCGCTTCACGCCCAGGCATGAGGAGGAACGCGCCCGCGACGAGGATCGCGAGGCGCGGCAGGTGGCATTCCTCAAGCGCTTCACGGTCTTCAATGTCGACCAGTGCGAAGGCCTGCCCGAACGGTTCACACCGATCGTTGTTCCTATGGTGGAACAGGAGCTGATCCCGGCCGCGCATGATCTCATTCGCGCAACCGGCGCTGACGTTCGGATCGGCGGAGGGGAAGCTTATTATGCACCAGGTGCAGACTTTGTCTGCGTGCCGCCGCAGCAGGCTTTCCATGAGCCGATTAACTGGTATCGCACTGTGCTGCACGAGCTTGGTCATTGGACCGGCCATGGCACCCGGCTCGATCGCGATCAGACAGGCACGTTCGGCAGTCCTGCCTATGCCCGCGAAGAGCTTGTGGCCGAGATGGCAAGCGCGTTCACCTGCGCGTCGCTTTCGATCAAGCCGAGCGTGCGCCATGCTGACTATGTCGGCAGCTGGCTGTCGGTGCTGCGCGAGGACGAGAAGGCGATCTTCCGCGCTGCCAGTGCCGCCAGCAAGGCAGCGGACTATCTGCTGGCTTTCCAGAGCGGGCAGGCATGATCTGCAAACCGGATGCGACCGGCAACAGTCCGGTCGCATCCCGCGTCACATGTTGATAGGAGCGGCAGCATGCGCACCGACCTCGATCATCTGCCGGCCAACAAGCAGCGCGAGCTCGAACGCGTCGTCGAGATCCTGTTCGAGGAGTTTGGCGACGCAACCGCCGGCAGGAAGAAGCTCGGCCGCATTCTCAAGATCATCCTCTATGGCAGCTATGCGAGAGGCGGCTGGGTCGATGAGCCGCATACCGCCAAGGGCTATCAGTCGGACTATG
>Ga0207647_10001570_pt1 | contig 17537 bp, 15 predicted proteins | sample KBSCornC2_FD_184295 | JGI IMG/M metagenome (GOLD analysis project Ga0207647, IMG submission 184295) | Corn rhizosphere microbial communities from Kellogg Biological Station, Michigan, USA - C2 (SPAdes) (version 2) | ecosystem: Host-associated > Plants > Roots > Rhizosphere ... | reverse complement strand
CTGGTCACCAAAGCAGCTTTGCCTCTGCTGCTCGCGGTGCGCGGATCAATCGTAAACATCGCCTCGGTCGCCGGTCTCATTGGGGTCAAACAGCGCTTCGCCTATTGCGCCAGCAAAGGAGCCGTTATCGCAATGACGCGGCAGCTTGCCGTTGAATATCCGAAGGAACTGCGCGTGAATTGCATTGCGCCAGGCACCGTGCAGTCACCGTTCGTCGAAGGCTATCTGCAGAAACACCATGCACACGAGATCGATAAAATGCGGGTGGAACTTGCCGCGCGTCAGCCGATAGGTCGTCTGGGCACCCCCGAGGAAATTGCTGCCACGGTTCATTACATCTGTTCTCCGGAAGCAGATTTCATGACAGGCTCCGTAGTGACCATCGATGGCGGCTGGTCCGCCGCATAACGGCAAGGAAGAAGAGGAGCTGACACATTTTGATTGATCCCACCATCACGCGTGTTGAGGTGCTCGATCTCCGCTTTCCAACGTCGCGAGAGAGTATCGGCTCCGATGCGGTCAACAAGAACCCTGATTACTCCGCCGCATACTGCATTCTTCACACGGACAGCGAACTCACGGGCTACGGCCTCACCTTTACCCTCGGTCGAGGTAACGAACTCTGTGTAGGCGCTGCCCGGTATCTCGCGGGCTTCGTGCAGAACCGCCGTCTTAGCGCGCTGACAGATGACCTGCGGGCCTTCTCCCGCCAACTCACCGATGACAGCCAGTTTCGCTGGCTCGGTCCGGAGAAGGGTGTGACCCACCTGGCGGCCGCGGCGCTGATCAACGCTGTGTGGGACCTCTACGCGCGCCAGCAGAACAAGCCACTGTGGCGCTTACTAGCCGACATGACGTCCGACCAGATCCTCCGTCTCGTCGACTTCCGCTACATCGACGACGCCATCACCGAGCAGGAGGCGCTTGCCCTCTTGAACGCGCAGAGGAAGGGCAGGGAAGAGCGCATTGCTGATCTCGAGCGCAGCGGCTATCCCGCCTATACCACATCGGTCGGCTGGTTCGGCTTCTCGGATGAAAAGGTCCGCTCGTTATGCCACGAGGCTCTCGCGCAAGGCTGGCAGCATTTCAAGTTGAAGGTCGGCGGCGAGCCGGCAGACGATCTTCGTCGCGCCGCACTGGTGCGCGACGAAATCGGTAGCTCTAGCAAACTCATGATGGATGCGAATCAACGGTGGGGTGTCAACGAGGCGATCGATCGTACCCGCGAGCTTGCTGCGTTCCATCCCTGGTGGATGGAGGAGCCCACCAGCCCTGATGACATCCTGGGCCACGCGCGCATCCGCCGTGAGTCCGGAGTGCGTATCGCAACCGGCGAGCACTGCCAGAACCGCGTCATGTTCAAACAGCTCCTGCAAGCCAACGCGATCGATGTATGCCAGATCGACAGTTGCCGGCTTGCCGGAGTCAATGAAAACCTGGCCGTGCTCTTGATGGCCGCGAAGTTCGGCGTTCCCGTGTGCCCGCATGCCGGTGGCGTTGGACTATGCGAGTACGTGCAGCACCTCTCCGCGTTCGACTACATTGCCGTCTCTGGTTCGCTTGAAAACCGTGTCACGGAATATGTGGACCATCTGCACGAGCACTTCGTTGACCCTGTGCGCATCCGCAACGCACACTATCTGCTTCCCACCCAGCCCGGTTACAGCGCGGAGATGTACCCGCAGACGCTTAAGGACTACAGTTTTCCTGACGGCAAAGTTTGGAGAGATCTCGCGTGAAGCTGATCACCTTTCGTCGCACACCGGTCGCAGCCCCAGAGGCGGGCCTGCTCCAGAAGGATGCTGTCTATCCTCTCGCGCCGCTCGGATATGGGGACGCGGAAAGCTTCATCGCCGCCGGCGAGCAAGCGATCGCATCAGCGCGAGCCGCTGTCGGCAAACAGCCCGCCGTGCCCCTCTCGAGCGTCCAGCTGCTGTCGCCGCTCCTCCATCCGCCGCGCATCTTCTGTGTTGGATTGAACTACCTGGATCACGCCGCGGAATCAAAGATGGCAGTCCAGGCAGTGCCGACTATCTTTATGAAGCTGCCATCCGCCATCACTGGCCCGGATAGCGACATCGTGCTGCCTCCGAACAGCACGCAGCCGGATTACGAAGCAGAGCTCGCCGTCGTGATCGGTCGGAGCGCCCGCAACGTTACCCGCGACAACTGGCGTGAGTGCGTATTCGGCTACACGATTCTGAATGATGTCAGCGCGCGCGATATCCAGCTCGCCACGTCGCAGTGGACACTGGGTAAAAGCTTTCCGACCTTCTGTCCCATCGGCCCATGTGTGGTGAGCGCGGATGAACTGACTGATCCACACACCCTCGACGTTCGTCTCAGCATCGACGGCGAAACCATGCAGCACGCAAATACACGAGACCTCATCTTCGATATTCCCGCCGTGCTCGGTTACATTTCCGCGATCGTCCCCCTTGAGCCAGGAGACATCGTCAGCACGGGCACGCCGCACGGCGTCGGCCTGGGCCGCACGCCGCCGCGATGGATGCGACCCGGAGAAGAGGTCGTGATAGAGATCAGCGGTATCGGGCGTCTCGTCAACAAAACCGTGACAGCGCGGCCAGTTTAGAAGAAAACGAACCGACTACGCCTGCCGCATAGTGGAACGCTTCTCCTGCTCCATCAGCGTTTCCAGCCGGATCGGCAACTCACGCACCCGCACGCCCGTCGCGTGATACGTCGCGTTGGTGATTGCTGCCGCTACTCCGGCCAGTCCAATCTCACCCACGCCCCTCGCGCCGACCTCGTTCAGCAGCTTGTCCGGATAATCTAGGAATGTCACATCGATCTCCGGGCAGTCCGCGTTCGTCGCCATCAGGTAATCGGCGACATTGTTATTCACCGGGCGGCCATTGCGTGGGTCATAGATCGTCCGCTCCAGCATCCCCATCCCCACGCCCATCACGATCGCGCCCTCCACCTGATTGCGTGCTGCCTTCAAATTCACGATCTGGCCCACGTCGATCACCGTCACAACCCGGCTCACGCGGAGCCGCGCGATGCCAGGATCCCATTCCACTTCAAGGAAGTGAGCGCCGAACGAATGGAAAGAGTAATTGTGGAGTTGAGGGTCTGTGGAGCTTGGGCCCGAATTCCCTTCGCCCTCCGCGGTGCGGATGTTCGCACGCTTGAGAATCGTTTCGAATGGAACCGCGGAAGCGGCATCGCTCTTCAGCTGTATACGACCTTCGGTAAGAACAAGCTCCTCTGGCTTTCGATTCTGGAAGGGGGTATCCGAAGCGGTTGTGGCAACAGTCAGAAGTTGACGGATCGCAGCATCGGCGGCCTGGATAATTGCAGGGATCACCGTGCCTGTCACCATCGAGCCGCCCGACGTTGGGCCCGGAGGAAGGCTGGAATTCCCCAGGACGACATCGATCTTATGCAGCGGTAAGCCCGTTTTCTCCGAGACCACCTGCGCGAAGACCGTATATGTGCCGGTGCCGATGTCCTGGGTTGCGCACGCAATGCGCGCCGTACCATCGTCGCGAAGTGAGAGCGTCGCCTTGCACGCGCCGCGGCCAGCGATCCAAGAGCAGGAAGCGACGCCCCACCCGAGCGTGATGTCGCCCCTGCGCATCGAGCCGATCTCGGGCTTGTAAGCTGACCATCCAAACTTCTCCGCGCCCTGTGTCAGACACTCTTTGAGATGTCGCGAGGAAAACGGCATGCCCTTGCTCTCATCAAGCTTGGGCTCGTTCATCAACCGAAACTGCACCGGGTCCATCTTCAACTTAATTGCTAATTCGTCTATCCCTGACTCGAGTGCGAAGAGTCCGGGGACTGCGCCGGGACCGCGCATCGGCGTCGGCGTGCCGACATTACGATCGACAACATTGGAGCGCACCCGCAGGTTTGGTGTGCTATAGAGGAACGGCGTCGCTTCGCCGCAGTTCTCGCGGAAGTGGCCGACCGTAGAAATAGAGCTATGGTTGGCGTAGTCGTGTTCCAGGCTCACGAGCTTGCCGTCCGGCGTCGCGCCCAGCCGGATGCGCTGCTGCGTTCGCGGGCGATGGCCCGCACAGGTGAACATCATCGAACGGTCGATGACAAGCTTAACCGGACGATTCAGATCTCGCGCTGCAACAGCGGCTAGCATCGCTTGCGGCCAGGGCCACAGCTTGCCGCCGAAGCCGGAGCCCAAAAACTTCATCACGATCTGCACATTTTCCCGCGGCACGCCGAGCATCTGCGCCATCACAGCCTGATGATTCATCACTGCCTGGGTCGTCTCATAGAGCACGAAACGGCTGCCGTCCCAAGTCGCCACGGACGCGTGCAGTTCAATCGGGTTGTGCGTTTCTACCGGCGTGACATATGTCTCGTCGATCTTTACCGGAGCGCCTGCGAACGCAGCATCCACATCGCCGCGTTTACTTTCTTCCTGCATGCTGTCGTTGAATCCGTCGCTTAGATCCAGAGAGACGTTCGGCGTCTCGGCATCATATTCGACCTTCACAGCACCAGCTGCTGCCTTCGCGTGTTCGTAAGAGTCTGCCACTGCTAAGGCGACATATTGCCCGTTGTAGTAAATCCTCTCGTCTTCAAATGGAGGCCGCGATTCATCGATGCGCGCTGTGCGATCGTGCGGAATTGGCCGATAGATCGGGGGGACCTTACCGTGCCTGTAAACACGAACCACGCCTGGCATCACCTCAGCAGCAGAGCTGTCCAGCCGGCGAATGCGCCCTTTCCCGATTGTGCTGCACACCGGCACGGCATACACCATGTTGGGGAAATTATGGTCGGACGAATACTTCGCCGTTCCGCTGGTCTTCAGCGGGCCGTCGATGCGGGGAACCGCGCGGCCGATGATCGATGCTGGAGTCGTCGCCATATCGCTCCTTATGTAGTGACGGTGGTGAGTGCGCGGATCAGGCACCGCTTCGCGAGTTCCACCTTGAAGGCATTGTCGCGTTGCGGTTTTGCGTTGCGAAGTGCGGCATCCGCGGCGGCGCGAAACGTGGTCTCGTCCGCAGCTTTGCCCTCCAGCGCGTGCTCCGCCTCGGGAGATCGCCAGGGCCGCGTGCCGACACCCCCAAGCGCAATCCGTGCCTTGCGGATGCGCCCACCCTCCGTCTGAATGACAACCGCGGCCGAAGACAGCGCAAATTCATACGACGCGCGGTCGCGCAACTTCAGGTAATGCGATCTGGCGCCGGCCACCGGCGGCGGCAAGGTCACATACGTGATCAGATCGCCCGGCTTCAGCACGTTCTCAAGATTGGGAGTATTGCCGGGCAACAGGTAGAACTCACCGATTGGTACCTCGCGTTCACTTTGACCGTTCAATATATGAATGCGCGCTTCCAGCGCCATCATGGCCACCGCCATGTCGGAAGGATGCGTGGCAATGCAGTGCTCGCTTGTGCCCAAAATGGCGTGCGTGCGATTGTGTCCGCCGATCGCGGCGCAACCGGAGCCCGGCGTGCGCTTGTTGCACTCCGCATACGCCAGGTCGCGGAAGTAGCTGCACCGCGTCCGTTGCAGCAGATTCCCTCCGGTCGTGGCCATGTTGCGCAACTGACCAGTGGCGCCCGAAAGCAGGGCCTGAGAGAGCACCGGATAGTCGCGCACCACGTTGGGATCATGTGCAAGGTCCGCATTGCGTACCATAGCGCCGATGTGCAGCGACCCATCCGGCTGGCGCTCGGTCCGCGCAAGTTCGAGCCGATTGATATCGACGACGCGGACCGGCGTTTCCACATCCAGTTTCATCAGGTCGATCAGCGTCGTGCCGCCGGCAACGTAGCGCACCTGCGCTCCCTGCTGCACGGTCTTGGACTTCGCTGCCTGCTCGGAAGCCTCCGCCGGGCTGCTGGCTCGGCTGAGTGCAAAATCGATCATCTCGCCCTCCTCAGGAGCTCTTTTGCGAGTTGCCGCGCACCTGCTGTACCGCCGCGACAATATTGGGGTAAGCGCCGCAGCGGCAGATATTGCCGGACATCGCCTCGCGCACGTCTTTGTCCTCCGGCCCCCATGGCTCCTTCAGCACCGCAACCGCCGACATGATCTGCCCGGATGTGCAATAGCCGCACTGATAGCCGTCATGTTCCACAAACGCCGCCTGCATTGGATGGAGGTTGCCGGGTTGGCCTATCCCCTCAATCGTGGTGATCTCATCGCCTTCGTGCATGGCCGCGAATGTGAGACAGGAGTTCACCCGCCGTCCATTGATGTGCACCGTACACGCGCCGCACTGCCCGTGGTCGCAACCCTTCTTCGTGCCGGTCAGGTTCAGGCGCTCGCGCAGGCAGTCAAGCAGCGTAACGCGCGGTTCGATGTTGAGCGTCTGTTTCTTTCCGTTAATCGAAAGCGTGACTGCGATTGTTTCTTCACGCGCGGAAGGAGCCGCTGCTTCCTGCGTCGCGGCCGCGGCAAGCGAAGGTGTGGCTGTAGCCGCAATTCCGGCTGCGCCAAGTTGTGCGATAAAAGTGCGGCGAGTGAAATGCCCGAACGGTTTCTCTTTCGACTGCTCTGTCTCGTCTGTGACAATCTTCTCGGGAACCGCAGGATCGCGATTCTGCTCGCTCATTCGCACCTCCCGTTTGGCAGCGGAGGGCGGCGCAAAATCAGGCCCTTCGCCGATACTTTCACTCTATACCCGAGCACGTGGCAGCAAGTAAAAAGGGGCGGCTGCTCCAGAGCCGTGCGTTTGAAGGCATCGAAGATTCGACGCTTCTCGAAGCAACCAAAACGGCGGTCCTCGCATGGCGTCTGCAGGAAAACCCGCTGCATCGTACGCTCCGAGCAAGGCTGCATCTGCTACTTCTGCGGAAAAGGCTCCGCCTTCATCGACCCATCCCGCTGCTTCAGCAGGATCTGAACCTTGCCTTCGGCCGCTTCCAGTTCCTCTTTGCATACCGCTGAAAGGCGCATGCCTTCTTCAAAGAGTTTGAGCGACTCCTCCAGCGGTAAATCGCCTTTTTCCAGTTGACCGACGATGGTTTCCAGTTGCTTCAGCGAGTCTTCGAACGTAGCCATGGGAGTCCTGTGCCCGAGCGTCTCGGATTCGAGCCTCGCAGCAAGCTCTAGTGTAAGCCTTGTTCTGGTGGCAGCGTGAAGAACTGATCGATGAGATAGTCGCGAAGTTCGATGTTGAAGCGCCGCGTATTCTGCACCGCATCCTGCGCATCGGTGTTGTAGACAGCGAGGTACCCGCGACGCGCAATGGGATCGAAGTTCATCTGGCTGCGAAAGCCGTTCTGCCATCCCGGATGGCCAATCAGCCGTACTCCACGGTCCGTATGGATAAAAAAGCTTGCCGCGACTTCGTCCTTTGCTTCCGGCCGGGAAGGGAAGTCATCATCCGGCGTCACTGGCAGGATTGGCCGCCACATCTCTTCAAGCGAACTCCGCTTCAGTATTCGGTCATACTCCGCCTGGTGTTCAGGGTCTCCCAGTAGAAAGCGCAGATAGCGCACCATGTCTGGCAGCGGCGCGTTCAGCCCGCCATTCGACCGGGTAATGCCGCTGTCGAAATCAAATTCGTCCTCCGTCAACTTGCCGTCTTTGCGGTCCCAGCTATGCGAGCGATACGGAAGCAGCGTTGCCGGGCTGCGGTCGTAGTAGCTGTGCGTCATGCCGAGTGGTCCCAGTACATTCTTCAGCATGTACACCTCAAAGTTGTCGCCGCTGACCCGCTCGATGATCTCGCCCAGAAAAACCACCGCCAGGTTGGAATAGCGATACCGCGACCCAGGAGGAAAATCGACGCTTGTATACGGCATCATGGCCACGAGCTGCGACCACTGCTTCGGTTCGTAAGGCTCCCATGGCCCCACGTGCCACGGCCACGTCGCATCGCGAAAACCGTTCGAGTGCGACATCGCCTCGCGGATCGTGATCGCCGAGATCGGCCCGTACGGATCGTGCACCGCGTTCAGTTCGGGGATGTACTTCACCAGCGGATCGTCGAGCGACAGCAGCCCGCGGTCACGCAATTGCATGATGGCGATGCCGGTAAGCGTCTTTGTGACCGACGCCCAGTGATACGTGGTGCTCTCATCTACCGGCTGCGGCGGCGTTAGGCGCTGCTCGCCATACATCTCATTCAGCACAACACGCCCGTCATCGAGCAGCACCAGAGTGCTGCCCACAATGCCGTTGCGCTCGAGCCCTGCGCGATAGAAGCTGCGTATCGCCGCGGTGTCCGGATCGGCCTTCCTCGATGTAGAGGCGCCGGCCGCCTTCACCGACTGCGCATGCGCTTGAGATGTACTCAGCGCAGAAAGAACAACAAACGTGACCGCCATCAGCAATGGCGCGATGCGCATCGGCAAACCTCAGTAAGGAGTAGCGGCATTCTACCCTGCTACAGCGCCGTCATCGCCTTGCGGTTCGTATGGCTTCAGGATGGCTGCAGCGATTCGTCTGCTGCCGGCAGCACCTGACGGACAATCTCAACGGCTAGTCCGTAGCGCCCAAACGGCGCGCTTACCTGCACGCCTTGCACCACGGGCCGTGCCGCGGTCAGCATCTCCTGTGCAATGCGGATGCCCTCGGTCCGCGCCGCCTCGGGTGTCTCCGCTGCCGCCATGCGTGCCATGATGTCGTCTGGCATCGAGACACGAAGATCGTTCTTCATGAACTCGGCATTGCGCAGACTTGTCAGCGGCCAGATGCCGGCGATCACCGGAATGCGAAACGCTTCAATACGGCGCAGAAACTCTTCCAACAACCGCAGATCGAACACCGGCTGTGTGATCGCATATTCGGCGCCCGCTTCCACCTTGTAGGCGAAGCGGCGAATCTCGTTGTCGATATCGGGAACGCCCGGATTCGCGGCCACGCCAAGTGTGAACCCCGTAGAAGCCCCTATTGGATTTCCGCCAATATCCAGTCCGTGGTTTAGCCGGTTCACGACATTCACCAGGCCGATCGCGTCCACATCGAACACCGCCGTGGCATCCGGATAATTTCCCAGCTTCGGCGGATCGCCGGTCAGGCACAGAATGTTGCGCAGGCCCAGCGACGAGGCACCCAGCAGGTCAGACTGGATCGAGAGCAGGTTCCGGTCGCGGCAGGTGTAGTGCAACACCGTCTCAATACCCGTCTGCTGCTGGATCTGCAGGCACAGGCTCTGTGCGCTCATGCGCGCCGAGGCACGTGGCGAGTCGGGAATGTTGATCGCGTGGATGCCGGTCCCGGCCAGCATGCGCGCGCCTTCGATCTCCTTCGTGCAATCGATCCCGCGCGGCGGCACAATCTCCACCAGCGTGATGAACTCGCCGGAGGCGACCAGGCTTCCGATCTTCGAGCGTTCGGCTAGCGCCACGGGCGGTGTCTCCGTGACGATCGGCGTGCGCGCTGCGCGCGGAGCCATAGTCTGTTGCGCATCTAGGGCGCGGATAGCGGACTTCATGGCGCGTATGTGGTTGGGCGTGGTCCCGCAGCAACCGCCGACAAACTGCACTCCGGCGCGCACAAACTTGCGCGCAAAGCTCGCCATGTACTCCGGAGAGCACAGGTAGATATTGCGCCCGTCGACGTTGCGTGGCATGCCTGCATTCGGCATCGCCACCAGAGGAAGATCGGTCGCGGCACGCATACGCTCGATCGCGGTCAGCACGGTAGCCGGACCGGTCGAACAGTTGCACCCAATCGCGTCGGCGCCGGCCGCGGTCAGCCGTGCCGCTGCTACGTCCGCCGGCGTGCCGTCCAGGCAGTTCGCATCCTCATCCACCGTCACCATGGCCATCAGCGGGGTCTCCGGCGCAACCTGCTTAGCGGCGTAGATGGCCTGCTCCGCCTCATTGATGGCGGGCATCGTCTCCACCACCAGCAGGTCGACGCCCACTCCCGGCCCTCCCGCGACCAGCCCCTCAATCTGATCTGCAAAAGCGTCCCGCGCCTCTTCGAGCGCGATCTTGCCCAGCGGCTCGAGATGGACGCCGAGCGGACCCACCGAGCCGGCCACAAAAGCGGTACCCGCCTGTTTGTCAGCAAGCTGGCTCACGGCCTCCCGCGCCAGTCGCGCCCCTGCCTGGTTGATAGCGCGGGTCTGGTCTTGCAGACCGAAACGATGCAGGCGGAAGCTGTTCGCCCCGAAGGTGTTGGTTTCGACGATCTCCGCGCCGGCCTGCAGATACTCCTCATGCACCGAGCGCACCAGCTCCGGCTGCGTCAGGTTCAGTTCGTCGAAGCACTTGTTGAGGAATACGCCCCGGCCATAGAGCGCGGTACCCATGGCCCCGTCACATAGGACCGTTCGATTGCCGAAGAGTGACGACAGAAGAGACATCTTCTTATGCTAGAGCATTTCTGGCGGCATGGCATGTACTCTCTAGCGCCTGTATTGGGTCAGGTTCCGGTAATCGCGTTAATCAGGACTTAGCGGTTCTCTGGCGCTAATCTGTTCTCGGCATCACGCTGCAAACCGCGAATGGCGGTGTCGTTAGCAAATTCTCGCGCCTTGGGATTATGTGTCCATCCGTTCGACCCATTGAGCGCGCGACGCGGGAGCCACGAATGGATCGGCAAAGTACTGTGTTTCCCGAGCAACCTTGTCGCCCCTGAACTCCATGATGCTCACGGTGTAGGACGGCTTGCTGTCATATGTCAGGATGAATTCGGTGATCCAAAGATCACCGCCGCCAAGGATTCGTCGGACGGCAAACCGCTTTTTGCTCGGCTGACTGGCGCGCTGGTTCTGTATGTTGCGTCGACCGCGGGTTCGCTCGCCTGATTGCGGGTATTCCAGCACCGCGTCCTCGTGATAGATGCGGTGCTCCGTTTCAAAATCGTTCGCATCGGACGCAGCCCAATGCTGATCCAATGCCCCACGGATCTCTTGATCTCGCGCTCCAGAATGCTGTTCCTTCTTTTGTTGATCACTCATCTTGAGCCTCCAATTTGACAAGAAGCTAAATGCTTTAGCGGAATCAGAGTGTACGACTCGTCAAGTCGCTCCGTTTCTTCGATTGCCGCAGAGTCAACGCCGCGTCGGAGCGCCTAACTCCTGATGAGTCGGATAATCCGACACACTAGCCTACCGCCCACGCATCGGCGGAGATTCACGTGGCCGCCTGCATCTCCAGCCCCCTCCGCAGAACTGCAGAAACGCTTCGGACCAGCCGAGGCGGCACCACCAAACCCTTTGCTATACTTCAGTTTCCCGAACGCAACTGTTGTTTTTTGAAGGTTGAGGTCCGAAGCATTTTGAAGAAGAGAAGTCGCCTGTCCCTGGCCGTTGCTGCGTTCGTCGCTGTCGCGGTTTCGTTCACCCTCCTCGGCTGTGGAAAGAACTTCTACTTCGCGGGCCGCACTCTGCCGCCCAGCGGCGTCATCCAGCGTGTGCTGGTCGCGGTGGACAATCCCTCCGGCAGCCTGCAGTTCATGGATGCGTTCTATGACATCCGCCATCCCTTCAACAATCCCAATGGACAGTTTTCGATCGGCGGCTTCAGCGGCCAGTATCCCGTCACCATCCAGAACCTGCCTGAGGAGCAGACCGGCTTTGTTTACTCTTCGGGAGACGGCAGCTTGGCGTCCATCAGCTATGCGGCAGAAAAGCTGAGCAGCACCCCCATCTCTTCCGGCGCCATCTCCAGCAGCATCTTCGGCTCCCGTAAGCAGGACTATTTCGTAGCGGCGGAGCAGAACTCGCACGCCATGATGGTCTTCGATGTTGCGCTCGGCAGCCAGTTGCTGATGAACGTACCCAACATCTACCGCATCTCCATGAACGCGAATGCCAGCCTGGTGCTCGGTTTCGTTCAGGACAGCAATGACGTCTACAGCCTGGTCAAGCTCACGCCCGCCCAGCAGACGCAATTCTCCAGTCCTGCGCAGTGGCAGGGCACCTTTCAGGACTGTGAGCCCCAGACGTTGCCCAAATACTGCGTAACCCGGGTGGCCGACCCCAAGGGCGAATTCGACCGGCCCACCAAGGCCATCTTCTCCTCCGATGGACAGAACATCTACGTGCTGAACTGCGGGCAGGAATGCGGGGGTACCCAGTCCGGCATCGTCACCATCCCCATAACCGCTTCGGCGCTGAACGAGAATCCTTCAGGGCCGGCGGGTCTCAACCTCCAAGCGGGTCCGGTTATGGCCGTGCCGGGTGGCGCCACCAACGCTCTCCAGGACGCCTCCACCTTGTATGTCGCCGGCCAGCAACTGCAACCGGACGGATTGCTTGCCGGATATCTGAGCGTGGTGAATCTCGCCGCGAACACCGTGAGTGCGCAGTACGCCATCAGTGACGGCACGCACAACAAGATGAGCTTCGCCGATGACAACACGCTGTGGATCGGCTCCCAGCGTTGCCAGAGTGGCGAGCGCTTCGCCAAAAACAATGCCGGGCAGAATGTGCAGTTCGGCTGTCTGACCCGGTTTGACCTGTCGTCAAAAGCAGTGACCGTGGATCGCTACATCGGCGACCTTACCGGCATCGCGGATGTCGAGGGTCTGCATAAGATCTACGTCGGTGAGGGAGGCCAGGTGCATATCTACCAAACCAGCGACTTCGCCGAGTTGGACAATACGAACGTCACCGTGACCGGCACAGTCTCCGATGTGGCCTACATGGACGCCGCCACGGACACCAACAATACGACCTACTAAAGCACCCATCTACGAGGGGCTTTGATACTTCACGCAACAGCCGGTCTTTTGGAAGTAGTTGAGTAAGCCGGGCCACTTCACGGGGCCACGTTCGCTTGAACGATGAGACCCGTCGTCGAAGCAGGTATCATGCTTCAGGGCGAAGCCCCATTGCCCAAGCAGACCCATCTATGCAACCACTCCTGGACATCCTCGCCATCGCCGCGCATCGCGACGATGTGGAGCAAACCTGCGGCGGCACGCTCCTCAAGATGCGCTCCCTGGGCCTTGAAACCGGCATCTTGGACCTGACCCAGGGCGAGGCTGGGACCCGCGGCTCAGCCTCGGAGCGCGCTGCAGAGGCCGATGCTGCCGGGCGCATCCTCGGAGTGCGCTGGCGTCAGGCGCTCGACCTGCCTGACGGTCGCATTGAAAACTCCTGGGAAAACCGTCTCAAGATCGTCCGCGTGCTGCGTGAGTTGCGCCCCCGCGTGGTCATCCTCCCGTACTGGCAGGGCAGGCACCCGGATCACTACACCGCTTCCACGCTGGGATACGAGGCCTGCTTCGTGAGCGGTCTGGCACGTGTCGAAACTGGCTCATCGCCGCATCGCCCCTACAAGGTGCTCTACGCCAGCCTCTACGCCGATGTTCGGCCTACCTTCGTCGTGGACATCACGCCCTTCATCGAGCAGCGCTACCAGTCGCTCATGGCCTATCGCTCCCAATACTCGAACGCCGAGCGGGGAAGCGCGCTCTTTGTTCCGGAAGAGGAGATCCGCGAGCGCACCTTCGCGGAGGCGCGACACTACGGACAATTGGCAGGTGTACGTTACGGGGAGCCGTTCGTGCAGAAAGAGATTGGCCTGGTGGAGGACCTTATGTCACTGCCGGTGGCCTCGATGTGAAGGCCCACTCCTCGGCGCTCTCAAACGGCGGAGCGATCAGCGGCGCGTCATGGTCTTCTTCCTCGGCCTTGGCCTGCGCCGATCTCTCCGGCAGATAAACCCGCACCACTGCACCGCGCAGGTCGCCCTCGGTGCTGTTCGAGATGCGCACCGTGCCGCCGTGCTTTTGGACGATACCAAGACTCACCCATAACCCGAGTCCTGTCCCTCGCTCGCCCTTCGTGGTCATGAAAGGCTGAAACAGCTTCTTCTCCACGTGCGGCGCAATGCCGCGGCCGCTGTCGGCGATCTCCACAATCGTGCCCGCGCGCCCATCGAGCTGGCTTGCCGGCCGCACCAGGATGCGCACATGACCGTTCGGCCCTGCCGCCTCGCCTGCATTGGCAATCAGATTTGTGAATACCTGCCGCAACTCTCCCGGGAAGCCATAGACGTGCACTGGATGCGTAAAGCTCTGCTCGACTTGAATATTCTGATCGCGCATCTTGCGGTCCAGCAGCAGCAGCACGCTGCCGATCAGCTCTTCTAAGTTCACCTGTACGGGCATTGGCGATTCGCGGTACAGGCTTAGCATGGCGCGGCTGATCTGTAGCGTGCGGCCCAGTTCCTGCTGTGCCAGCTTTAGGTAGTCGCTCCGACGCTGCGGGTCTGCTTCCTGAGAGATGAGGAAATGCAGGTTCGCTACCGAATCCAGCGGATTGTGGATCTCATGCGCGATGCTTGCTGCCAGCCGCCCCGTAACCGCCAGCTTCTCATTCGCAATCAGGGTGACCTCGGCCTTGCGCAATTCGGTCACGTCGCGAAACACCACCACCGAGCCGTCCGGATGTCCGTCCGCATCCACGACTGTCGAGACGTTGGCATCGACCGCATAGTCGGACCCGTCTCGCGCGATCAGGGTCCCTTCGTGGTGAAGACCCATCGCACTGGAGCCATTCAGCTCTTCCAGAACATCACCGATCGGATGATGCGTCTGCGGATGAACGAGCCGAAGCACATCACCTACCGGCTGCCCCGTGGCGGCACTCAACGGCCAGCCCGTAAGCTTCTGGGCGACCGCATTCATGAAGCGGATTTTCCCCTCTTTGGTGACGGAGATCACCGCGTCCCCAATCGACTCGAGTGTGGTGGACAGCAGTTGCTGACTCGCCGTCACTTTCGCGTTCCGTTCCTGTAACTCCTCAAGCGCAAGCTCATAAGTATTGGAGACGCGCTGTAGCCGGCTGCTGGCGAAAATGCCGATCGTTATCCCAGCTGCAAGTGCTAATGCAAGAACAAATTGCAGAAATCTACTCACCCTTTGGTTGAGCTTTGTATCGTAACCCTCCCGCTCCCGTGCAGCGATTCCCAATGCATCCTGAAAGTCCTGATGCACGCCGTCCATAATGCCTTTGCCCTGCTGTGTCAGTGCGGCGGTCACGGCTTCGGGTGCCGGAGCCGGCTGCTCAAGCACGCCGCTCGCCCAGGTCTGCCAGGTGCGGATGTCCTGTTCCAGCTTGTTGACGTGAGTGTCCGAGATGCCACTCACTGCCGGTAGATGGTGCAGTTGCGCGAGTGTTGCTTCGATTCCCGGGGCCGCGCTGTTATATGGAACGAGTTGCGATGGAAGCCCGGTCAGCTGATAGGCCCGCAGGCTCGTCTCCTGATCAGTGACACGCTGTTCGAGCGTCTGCAACTGATCGCTCACCCGTGCATTCACAATGGAATGCTGCCGCAGGTCCAGCGCCTGCTCTACCTGCCACACCAGCAGACCTGCCAGCAGCGCCAGCACCGTAACCGGCACCAGGAGCGTCGTACGCACTACCCGGTTGAATTCACGCAGCCCGACGGGCGAGTCGGTCATGACGGTTCTCCGCTGATCTCCAGAATCTTCTTGACGTTGCGTAGTAGTGCCAGCGCACCGTCGCCCTTGTTGGCCACCAGCGTGACCATCTGCTGCACCTCTTGCGGAAGCGTCAGATACGCCGAAAGCAGGAGGATCGGAATATTTGGACGGATCTCCCGTAGAGCCGTCGCTACCGCGCCACCATTCATCCCCGGCATCGCAAAATCCAGCACTACCGCGTCAATTGGCTGCTGCCGGAAGATGCGGATGCCCGCAGGTCCATCGGTGGCCGTGTGCACGACATATCCCTCTCGCTCCAGAACCACCTTGCGGATCTCGAGGCCGAGTACTTCATCGTCGATACACAGAATTGTCGGCACCCGCGACACATGGGACCTCGTCGTTGGGTCAAAACGAACCCGTCGTCTAGTCTGCGGAGTATAGCATTCGCCATTTGTTCTTCATCTCACACTTCTGTGCCACACTTGGTCCCCCAAACCGTCCGCGATTCACCGTTCTTTCTTCTTCCGTTCACCGTCCTTTCTTATTTCGCGGCCTCCGCTCCATGTACTCTGAGCGGGAAAGAGCATACTTTTGCGAATGCCATCATTGCGGGTACTATGACCAGCGCATCGACTCTCGACCTGGCCTTGCACCACCGAAGGGCCACGGTCGCGAGCCGGTCTGCACCCGACAGCAAAAATGCTTCAGAGCAAGGACGGTTCTTGAGCCAGACCATATTCGTTCTCGAAGACGATCCAGATATCTCGCGGCTGGTTCAGCACCAGTTGGAAACCGCAGGCTTTTCCGTTCGCGGCTTCTCCACTCCCGCCAATCTCATTCCGGATGCCGAACGCCAGCCGCCCGCGCTCTTCCTCCTCGACATCATGGTTCCCGGCGGCGATGGGCTGGAGGTCTGCCGCAGGCTCCGTGCGCATCCCGGGCTCAGCAGCGTGCCTATCATCTTTGTCACCGCGCGCGCGGGAGAGAATGATCGTGTCCTCGGCCTCGAACTTGGCGCCGACGACTACATCACCAAACCCTTCGCCATGCGCGAGCTGGTCGCTCGGGTTAAGGCAGTGTTGCGCCGCTTCGAGCGCCCCTCCGCGCCCTCCGTCATCAGCTTCGAAGAGGTTTACATCGACGCCAGCGCGATGCAGCTCAAAGTGCGCGGCGAGCTCACCACCACGACCGCGACCGAGTTCCGCCTGCTGGACTATCTCGCCCGGCACCCCGGGCGCGTCTTCAGCCGCGACCATCTGCTCGATGCCGTCTGGGGAGACGCCCGCTTCGTCACGCCGCGCTCGGTCGATGTCTACGTGCGCCGCATCCGGGAAAAGATCGAGAGCGACCCGGAAAATCCGCGCTACCTCAAGACCGTGCGTGGGGCAGGCTATCGCTTCGAGGTACCGAAGGCTGGCTAGGCAGGCAATCCTGTCATCCTCAAACGTAACCGAAGGTGGAGTGAGGGACCTGCTGTACCTATGCCGTCAGAGCGCTCTCGACTCAGCTTTTCCGTGAAGGAAGGCTGCTGCACATAGTGGGAGTATGTCGGCTCACAATAATTGTGAAAACGGTAGAGCCGCTCAACCGAGGCGACTAAATCCGGCATTGTCCGGCAGAAAAACGGCAAGCGTTATCCCGGTTGGTCTATACCTGTCAGCAGGAGCTTGCCACGGGCGATTGAATGACCGGAAGAGTCTTCTCCAAGCTGCTGCTCTCCTTCGTGCTCGTGCTCACCGTTTGCACGGCGGTGCTCGATTTTTCCATCCGCAGGATCGTCGATCGCGCGCTTCATGAGCAAGTGGAGCAGTCCCTCGCCGGCGAGGCGCGTTTCCTTGCCACGCAATTGAACTCCGCCGCGCCGGAGAGTGTTCAGAAGCTTCTCGCGGACGCCTCGTTTGCCTCCTCCGCTCGCATCGCTGTCTTCCGCGCAGACGGCACACTTATCGCCTACTCCGGCTCAACGGAGATGCGCTATCCGTTTGATTCTCTGCCCGCGATCACTGCCCTCAGGAACCATGAGGGCATCGGCCGCCAGGTCCGCGACGAAACACTTTTCATCGCTGCGCGACATGGCGGCCTCATCGTTCGCTTGGGCTATCCGCTGGCAGAAATCGCCGCCAAGCTCCACCTGCTGCGCCGCGACATCCTGTTCGCATCGCTGCTCTCACTCCTTCTCGCCACGATGCTGGCAGCAGTCATGGCCCACCGTGTGGCCCAGCGTATGGCGC
>Ga0207647_10001567_pt1 | contig 17562 bp, 13 predicted proteins | sample KBSCornC2_FD_184295 | JGI IMG/M metagenome (GOLD analysis project Ga0207647, IMG submission 184295) | Corn rhizosphere microbial communities from Kellogg Biological Station, Michigan, USA - C2 (SPAdes) (version 2) | ecosystem: Host-associated > Plants > Roots > Rhizosphere ... | reverse complement strand
CGTGCCGCCCGCACTGCTCCACAACGTCAAGCACAACAAAGTCCTGCACGACCGCGTCGTCATTCTGACCGTGCACATTCAGGGCGTGCCGCAGGTGCCGGAGGAAAAGCGGACAGAGATCCACGCGCTGGATCAGGAGTTCTACCGAATGATCCTCCATTATGGCTTCATGGAGGAGATCGACATACCCGCCGCGCTGGCCGGCGTGACGGGCTGCGGCCCGCTCTTCAGCCCTATGGATACGAGCTATTTCCTCGGACGGCAGACGCTCATCCCCTCATCCAAACCCGGCATGGCGATTTGGCGCGAGAAGCTGTTCGCCTGGATGGTGCAGAATGCCGAGAGTGCGATGGAATTCTTCAAGTTGCCGATCAACCGCGTGGTCGAACTGGGCAGCCAGCTGGAGATCTAGCGCCGGCTCTCCTGGCCGCCATGATAGGCATGAACGATCATGGCAGCGCCGAGCACGGGCGCAAAAAGGTTAGCGAAGGGCACGAGAAAGACCGCGCTGACGACCAGGCCGATTAGCGCGCGATCCCCTCGCGACGCGCGCAGCCAGGCGCGCCGCGCCGCCCGATCGCCATGACGCGCAGCCACCATCTCGCCAAGGTCGCGTCCGAAGGCGAGGCCGTTTACGAGCAGAAAGGCGATGATCGTCCCGACTCCGGTGACCAGCAACACCAGATAGAGCGGCAGCGCGATCAGGTTATAGAGGAGCAGCCTTAAGGCAGACCGCAACCCTAGCGCCAGACCCGCCGACCAGCCGATCGGCCGCGCCCGAACGGCAGCCTCGGGATAATGCCTGGTCTCGACCAGGCCGATGATCCGATCCATGTAGGCGGAGATCACGCCGATCGCGACTGCAGGAAAAAGCAGCCATAAGAGAAGCACGGCAAGAAGGAAGGCGCCTAGGCCGCTTGCTGCGGTTCCAAGTTCGCAGGTCGCATCGCTGAGCCAGGCGCAGGGATCCGCGCCGTTAAGCGCCCAGGCCAACAGCAATCCTAGCCCGACGAAGATCAGTAGCGTGATGACCAGCGATCGCATGACGATGCCGAGCAATCGCGGATCCAAGAGGTCCCCCAGCGCGAGCGAAAGCGATCGGATCATGTCTGCCTATCGATAATCGGGCGGGATGGTTCCCTTGCAGCAATGCCAGACGCCTGACAGGAAAACGCCGCCGCTTCGAATGAAGCGACGGCGTCCCTCGTCCCGGCTCCCGCCGGTTACCGTTGCAGCACGTAGCCGAAGCGTCCCGATGGGCGGTGGGGCGCCAAGCGCACCGTGATCTGGCCATTCTCCGGCTGCTTTTGGGCTGCCTTCGCGGCGATCGGTTCGGGCATAGCCGCTCCGGATGCGGCAGCTTCCCGCTCACGCTGGTCGAAGAAGCTCGCGCGCTTCAGGCGATGCTTGAGCGAGTAAGAAGGATTATCCGGCGTCGGGCCGAGATAGGCCGCCCGCGTATGCCGGCCGAAGCGCGATAGATCGAAGCCGTTGGGCAGCTTGTCCGGACCCGCATCCGCCATGGCAGCCGGGGTGTGGGCGACCATGCGGGGTGCCGGTTCGACCGGCCCGGCCTTCGCCGCCGCTGCGGCCGGCCCACGCGTTGGTTCGAGCACCAGCTCGTCTTCCACCTTTCGGCGACGGCCGCGGCGCAGCGCGAAACCCGCGCCGCCGAGGGCTACCAGGCCCAGACCGACCGCAGCAGCAATCGGCAGCGTCTCATCGGCGACAATATGGGTGCTATGCGCGGAGACCGTCGCGGCAGCCGGCGCCGGGGCGGCGGCTGGTGCCGGATTGGCGGGCTCGGGGGCCGGAGCCGTGGCGGCGCGAGCCTCTTCGGCCGGCGCGGCCTTCGGAGCGGCGATCGGAGCGGCCGGCTTAGCTGCGCGGTTCGCGCTATTGGATGCTGCAGCATGAGTAGCGGGGGCACGGTCCGCGACCGTCCGGCTGGCCGTGCTGTGCTGGACCGATGCAACGGGCGCGGCCGCAGGCGCGTCCGACGACGCCTCGACGGTATGCTCGACCGGCGTGCTCATCGTCTTCATCTCGGGCTGGACTGCCGGCGCGGACGCGAGGGGTGCGGCAGCGTCAGTCGCAGTAGTCGGCGCCGGGGCGGACGCCGCGGCGGGATCGGCGACGGTCGGCGGCGCGGTCGGCGCGACAACCGGTGCACTCTGCGCTGCGGCGGCATCGGTGGCCTGCGCAAACAGCGGAGTGGAAGAGAGCACGATGACGGCGGCAATCGCGGTCATGGCGGGGTGGATGGGGGCGAGGTTGTGTTTCATGCCCGAACCAACTTCCGTTTCGCAAAGTGGGTTCGCACCGTAGCGATGAATTGCGCCAAATCCACGATGAACTATTCCCGTTCATCTTACCGAAAGAATCCGTTCATCCAGGAGAAAGGCAAATATTTGCGCTGAGCCGAATAGCCTATTTCGCGCCTTCCTCCGATTTCCTAGATGATTGTGTTAACTTAATACCCCCATCAGTCGATAACCAACGCCAAGTTCATTGACGATAACGGCAGGCTGAGCCGGATCATCTTCCAGCTTCTGGCGAATGTTGCGAACGATCACGCGCAGATATTCAATATGCCGTTCATAGTCGCGAGGCCAGACTGCGGCGAGCAGCTTGTCGTGCGTGATAACCCGGCCGGGAAAGCGCGCCAGTTCCGCGACGACGGTAAATTCCTTGGGCGTAAGGTGCACCTCTGCCCCCTTCTTGTGGATACGGCGCTGCACAAGGTCGATCGAAACGTCGCCCGCCTCGATCTGCGATCGGCCCCCGTCAGCCACCAAACGGCTCCGCAGTGCGACACGCACGCGCGCCAGCAATTCCTCAGTATCGAACGGCTTCGTGACATAGTCGATCGCTCCCAAATCGAGGGCGGCAACCTTTTCGTCGGTCGCTTCACGGGCTGAGACAACCAGCACCGCCGCGCGCGACTTCTGCTGAAAGAGAGGCAGCAGCTCCATTCCGTCCCGGTCGGGCAGGCCCAGATCGAGCAAAACAACATCGGGCGGGCTCGTCTCCAGCTCGGCCAGCGCCTGACGTGCCGAGCCCGCCTCGATGACGCGGTAACCGGCGCGTTCGAGCGTGCCGCGCAACAGACGCCGGATATGCGGCTCGTCGTCGACGATCAGCACGGAAGCCACATTGCTCATTGGTCGTCGAATCCCTTGACCAAAGCTTCTTCGGGAAAGCGCAGCGTGAAGCGCGCGCCAACTGGCTCACCGCGATTGGCCGCCTCTACGGCGAGGCCCATCGCTTCGGCGAAGCCCTTGACGATGGCGAGGCCCAGCCCCGTCCCCGCCTGTTTGCGGTCCGAGCCCTCGATCCGCCGGAACGTCTCAAAGACGTCGCGCTCGCGGCCGGGCGGGAGACCTGGCCCCTCGTCCAGAATTGACAGGAAAAGACTCCCGCGCTCGCGTTCGGCGCGGATCGCGATCGGCGTGCCGGGAGCGGCGTAGCGGCCGGCATTATCGAGCAGGTTGATCAGGATATGGTGGAACAGCTGCGCATCGACCCGCACCAACGGCAGATCGGGGGCTACGCCAAGCTCGATCGCATGGCCATCGAGCGCCCGGCGGGTGTCGTGCACCGCGCTGGCGATCGCGTCGGCCAGATCCACCGCCTCGATATTGAGCCGCAGCGCCCCCGCCTCGACCCGCGCCATATCGAGCAAATTGGCGACGAAGCGATTGAGCCGCTGCGCCTCTACCTCGATGCTGTCGATCACGTCGGACGCCGGGTGGCGGCGCAGCTCGGTGGCGGCAGCCAGGATCGCCGTAAGCGGGGTACGCAAATCATGGCTGACCGAAGAGAGAAGCGCTGCACGGAGTCGATCGCGCTCCTGCAATTGCGCCATGCCCTGCATCTCCTCGGTCAGCCGCACGCGCTCGATCGCGAGGGCCGCCTGGTCGAGCAGGTTCATGAGCAAGGGTAATTGATCGGAAGTGATAGGCTCGCTGCCGTCCTCTCGGCTCATGCCGATTGCGGCCAGCGTCTCCGTCGCGCTGCGGAGCGGATAAAATAGCCAGTCCGAGGCGGTCAGGGTGTCCGATCCGCGCCCGGCCGGCATGCCGCGTTCCAGGACCCAGCTCACCGCTGCCAGTTCGATCGTATCCAGTCGATCCTCGGCCGGATTGGCGGCGCGGAGCCGTGGTCCATCGGGCGACGCGGTCAGCAAAACGGTGCGCACATCGAAGATTCGCCCAATCTCGCCACAGATCGCCTGCGCCAGTTCATCTTCGCCCTGCACCTTGGTAAGCTGACCCAGAAAGCCCGCGAGGGCAGCATTGGCGCGCGCGCTGGATTGGGCGAGATCCGCCTGCGCCCGCACGCGGGCGGCGAACTGACTGGTGACGAAGGCAACACCCAGCAGAACGATCACCGTCACGACATTTTCGGGGTTGTTGATCGTCAGCGTGCCGGTTGGGGGCAGGAAGAAGAAATTGTAGGCGAGGCTGGAAACAATGCCTGCGAACAGGCCGGCGCGCAGCCCGAACAGGCTGGCCGCGACCATCACCGGTACCAGGTAAAGTAGGGCGACGTTCGTCAGGCTGAGAATGTGGCTTAGCCCGGTGCCGAACGCGGTCACGGCCGCAACCATCAAGGTGGTCCAGAGATAATCGCTGCGCCGCCCCCACGCGCCGGGTGCCGACAGACGCGCGCGCCGGCGGGGCGGCGCAGGCAATTCCATGGGCAACACATGGACGGCGATGCCCGGCGTTTCGCGTACAAGGCGATCCACGACCGATCCATGGCGCAGCTCGAACCAGCGCGAGCGGACCGATTTGCCGACCACGAGCTGGGTCGCGCGCGCTTCGGCCGCAAACGACGTCAGGCCATCGAGAACCGACATGGCGGGCACGGTGGTGACGGTTGCGCCGAGTTGGCTGGCCAGATTGAGCGTTGCCGCCAATCTCTTCTTGTCCTCCTCCGGCAACGTGCGGGTGCGCGGTGTTTCTACATGCACCGCCGTCCAGGGCGCGCGCAGCGTGTCGGCGATGCGCTTTCCCGCGCGCACGAGGCCGTCAGCGCCGGGCAGTTCGCTCACCGCTACGACGATCCGCTCGCCCGCCGCCCAATTGCCCGCGAGCGCATGGCTGCGGACATAATCAAGCATCTGCGCATCGACCGCCTGCGCCGCGCGGCGCAACGCCAGCTCGCGCAACGCCGACAAATTGGACTTGGAGAAGAAGTGGGAGAGTGCCCGCGTCGCTTCGTCGGGGACGTAGACCTTGCCCTCCTTCAGCCGCTCGATCAGCTCGTCGGGCGGAATGTCCACAACCTCGATCTCGGCCTGCTCGAGGATGCGGTCCGGGATGGTCTCGCGCACCCTGACGCGCGTGAACGAGGCAACGACGTCGTTCAGGCTTTCGATATGTTGGATGTTGACGGTCGAATAGACGTCGATCCCCGCCGCCAGCAGTTCCTCAACATCCTGGTAGCGCTTGGGATGCCGGCTCTCCGGCGCATTGGTGTGGGCAAGCTCGTCGACCAGCACTAGTTGCGGATGGCGCGCGAGGATCGCGTCCAGGTCCATTTCGAGGAGCTTGCGCCCCTGATAGTCGATCTCGCGACGCGGGATCAGTTCGTGACCGTCGATCAGCGCCTCGGTCTCGGCGCGGCCGTGGGTCTCGACCACGCCGATCACGACGTCGGCGCCGGCGCGCTGGCGTGCGGCGCCTTCCGACAGCATCTCGTAGGTCTTGCCGACTCCCGGCGCGGCGCCCAGGAAAACCTTGAGCTTGCCGCGCGCCTCCTGCTCCGCCTGGCGGAGCAGGGCGTCGGGATCGGGACGGTCGTCGCTTACGCTCACCTGGACGGTGTAGCGCCGACCGCATCCAACTGTCGATTGACCACTGCGCGGTCAAGTTGACGGTTGAGCAGCAGCACGTTCACGCGATCCTCGCCGAGAAAGCCGAGGAGAGGATGCGCGGTGGTCGCCTCGACCATAGCGCGCAGTCGGGTCTCGTCGAGGCCGCGGGCTCTGGCCACGCGCGGCACCTGATACAAAGCCGCCTCGGGCGTGATGTCGGGGTCGAGGCCCGAGGCGGAGGCCGTGACCAGATCCAGTGGAACGGAACTACCTGGTACGGAAGCCTTGAGAGTTTTCACATCGCCAGCGATGCGATCGTGCAGCGCCTGGCTGGCCGGACCGAGATTCGAACCGGCCGAGGCGAGCGGGTCATAGCCTTTGCCCGCCGCCGACGGACGCGGATGAAAATAGCCGTCCGATGCAAAGCCCTGCGCCAGCAATTCGGAGCCCAGCACCTTGCCATTCTCCTCAATCAGGCTGCCATTGGCCTGATGCGGGAACAGAAGCTGGCCGATGCCGGTAAGCGCCAGCGGGTAAAGGAGCCCCAGCAGAACGGCGAACAACAGGGTCATCACCAGCGCAGGGCGCAGCGAGGAAGCGAGATCCTTGCCCATAACTTTTGTCCTCAGGCGAGATGCAGGCCGGCGACGGCCAGATCGATTAGTTTGATGCCAACGAAGGGCGCTATAAGGCCGCCGAGACCGTAGATGGCCAGGTTGCGGCGAAGCAGCGGCCCAGCCCCCATCGGCCGATAGGTCACCCCCTTTAACGCCAGCGGCACTAGCGCGGGGATGATCAGCGCGTTGAAGATGATCGCCGACAGGATCGCGCTGGTTGGCGACGCGAGGTGCATCACGTTCAGAACGGCGAGGCCGGGATAGAGGACCAGGAACATGGCCGGGATGATCGCGAAATATTTCGCGACATCATTCGCAACCGAGAATGTGGTGAGCGCGCCGCGCGTCATCAGCAATTGCTTGCCTAATCCCACCACCTCGATCAGCTTGGTCGGATCGCTGTCGAGATCGACCATGTTTCCGGCCTCGCGCGCCGCCTGCGTCCCCGTGTTCATCGCCACACCGACATCTGCCTGCGCCAGCGCGGGCGCGTCATTGGTGCCGTCGCCGCACATGGCGACAAGCTTGCCGCCCTGCTGCTCGCGGCGGATCAGCGCCAGCTTATCCTCGGGCGTGGCCTGGGCGAGGAAATCATCCACGCCCGCCTCGGCCGCGATCGCGGCGGCGGTGAGCGGATTGTCGCCCGTGATCATCACGGTGCGGATGCCCATCTTGCGGAGCTCGCCGAAACGCTCGCGGATGCCCGCCTTGACCACGTCCTTGAGCGCGATCGCGCCGAGCAGGCGACCGTCCTTGGCAACCGCCAGCGGCGTCATGCCGGCGCGCGCAATCTCGTCCGTCGCGCGGCGCAGCTCGGTCGCCGCTGCGGTTTCGCCCGCACCAGGATTGGCCTTGAGGATGGAATCGACCGCGCCCTTTTGGATCAGGGTTGAGTTGAATTGCACTCCCGAGATGCGCGTTTGCGCGGTAAAGGGAATGATCTCCGTGCCTTCCGGCAGTGCGAGCGTGCGCACGTCGAAGCGCTCGCGCGCCAGCACGACGATCGAGCGCCCCTCCGGGGTTTCGTCGGCGAGGCTGGCAATCAGGGCCGCTTCCGCCAGTTCGCTTACCTTGGTGCCGCCGACCGGACGGAACTCGCTTGCCTGGCGATCGCCGATGGTGATCGTTCCGGTCTTGTCGAGCAGCAACGTGTCGACGTCCCCCGCGGCCTCGACCGCGCGCCCCGATTTGGCGAGCACATTGAAGCGCACCAACCGGTCCATGCCCGCAATGCCGATCGCCGAGAGCAAGGCAGCGATGGTAGTGGGGATGAGCGTGATCAACAGGGCCGCGAGCACGGTCACCGGTATCGCGCCGCGCGCATAAGCGGCGAAGCTCGGGATAGTCGCGACCGCGATCAGGAAGATGATCGTAAGCCCGACGAGCAGAATAGTGAGCGCGATTTCGTTGGGCGTCTTCTGCCGCTCGGCTCCCTCAACCAGAGCAATCATGCGATCGAGAAAACCCTGGCCGGGATTGACGGTGACGCGCACCTTGATCTCGTCCGAGATGACCCGCGTGCCCGCCGTGACCGCGGAACGATCGCCGCCCGCTTCGCGGATAACGGGCGCGCTTTCGCCTGTGATCGCGGCTTCGTTGACTGAGGCGACCCCCTCGATCACTTCGCCATCCGAGGGAATGAGGTCGCCGGTCTGGACCAAGACGATGTCGTCCATGCGGAGTGCACTGGCGGGCACGGCTTCCACGCCGGCCCCTTTGACCCGCTTGGCCGTGAGTTCGGCCTTGGTGGCGCGAAGGCTCGCCGCCTGCGCCTTGCCTCGCCCTTCGGCGAGCGCTTCCGCGAAGGTGCCGAACAATACGGTCAGCCACAGCCAGATGACGAGCTGGAGCTTGAAGCCCAGCGACAGGCCGTCATGGCCGACCACCAGCAGAACGCTCAGCAGCATGGCAACGCACGCGGTGACGAACATCACGGGATTGCGGACCAGCTGGGAGGGGGTGAGCTTGAGGAAAGCGTGGCCGATCGCCGGCAGCATCAAGTCGGCGGAGAAGACGGATTTCGTCGCGGTGCGAGCCATGTGCGCGCGTCCCTGATAGGATTAGGAGAGGTGGCCGTTGATCATCGCGAGATGATCGGCAATCGGACCGAGGGCCCAGCTCGGCAGGAAGGTGAGCCCCCCCATGATCAGGATCACGCCGATCAGCAGGCCAACCCAGAGAGCACCGGTGGTCGGGAAGGAGCCGGCGGTTTCAGGCGTATACTTCTTGGCGGCGAGGCTGCCCGCGATCGCAAGCATCGGTACGATCATGAAGAAGCGACCGACCCACATGCAGATGCCAAGCGTGCCGTTATAGAAGGGCGTACCGGCGCTCAGGCCGGCAAAGGCCGAACCGTTGTTCGCGACGGCGCTCGAATAAGCATACAGAATCTCCGAAAACCCGTGCGGGCCCTTGTTGAGCGGGCCGGCGAGCCCTGCGGCCGTCACGCTCGCGAGCGCGGTTCCGCCGAGGATGAAGAGCGGCAGCACGGCGAGGGCGAGCACCGCCAGCTTGACCTCACGCCCCTCGATTTTCTTGCCGACATATTCCGGGGTGCGGCCCACCATCAGCCCCGCCACGAACACGGCGAGAATTGCGAAAAGCAGGAAGCCGTAAATACCTGCGCCGACGCCGCCGACGACCACCTCGCCCAACTGCATGTTGATGATCGGGATCAGCCCGCCCAGCGCGGTGAAGCTGTCATGCATCGCGTTGACCGCACCGCATGAGGCGGCGGTGGTGATCGCCGCGAACAGGCTGGAGGCGGCGATGCCGAAGCGGACCTCCTTGCCTTCCATATTGCCGCCGGCGAAGCCAAAGCCATGGAGCAGCGGCGTGGTCTGCGCTTCCTGCCAGTAGGCGAAAGCAGCGCCGGCCACGAACAGGATGAGCATAGCGGCGAGCACCGCCCAGCCCTGCTTCGTGTTGCCGACCGCCTTGCCGAAGCACCAGGTCAGCCCCACGCCGATCGCGAAGATCGAGAGCATCTGCACCAGATTGGTGAGGGCGGTCGGGTTCTCGAAGGGATGCGCGCTATTGGCGTTGAAGAAGCCGCCGCCATTGGTGCCGAGCATCTTGATCGCTTCCTGCGATGCGACCGGCCCCAGCGCGATCACCTGCTTGGCGCCCTCCAGCGTCGTGGCGGTAACCTGTTGCGTGAGCGTCTGCGGCACGCCGCTTGCGATCAGATACAGCGCGTAGACGACCGAGATTGGTAGCAGCAGATACAGCGTGATGCGGGTCACGTCGGCCCAGAAGTTGCCGATCGTATCGGCTTGCCGCCGGGCGAAACCGCGGAAGAAAGCGAAAGCCAGCGCAATCCCCGTCGCCGCCGACATGAAATTATGGATCACCAGCCCGAACATCTGGGCAAAGTTCGAGAGAGCGGCCTCGCCCGAATACCATTGCCAGTTGGTGTTGGTGGTGAAGCTGACCGCGGTATTGAAGGCCCCGTCGGGCGTGAAGCCCGGCATACCCGGCGTGTTGAACGGCAGATAATATTGAAGCCGCAGCACCGCATAGGTGAACAGCGCGAGCGCTGCGTTGAAGATCAGCATGTGCACCGCATAGCGACGCCAGCTCTGCTCGGCGTTGGGATCGATGCCGGACAGGCGATAGAAGCCCGCCTCAACCGGCCCAAGCGCGCGGTGCAGCGGCGTTGTGCGCCCTTCGTAAAGCGCGTGCAGCCAGAGCCCCATCGGCTTGGTGATAGCCAGCAAAAGGCCGACGAAGAGAAGGATCAGGATCCAGCCCTGAATGGTCATGGCGCGCCCCTGTCAGAAGCGCTCGGGCCGAAGGAGTACGGCCACGAGATAGAGGAGAAGGCCGAGCGCAGTGAATGCCGCCAGCCAAAGGTCGAGGGTCATAGCGTCAGCCCCTCACGCATTGTCGCACAGCCGGACATAGGCCAGCGTCACCGCCAGCAGCCCGAGCAGAAGCGCGATCCAGACAATGTCCTGCATCTGATCCTCGCGGAAAACCGAGGACTAGCCATTAGGCAAGCGCGCCATAGGGTTGCGAGACGTGGGGTCGGCATGCCCCATATGTTTCTCATAAAGACGGTGGGGACGGCGCTCGCCCCTCCCCTGGCCCGGCTGATCGTAACGGTGCCGTCCTGCCGGAACACGCTCGCCAACGAGTCGGTTCAGCCCTGCCCACGATGAGGAGGGATGGTTGACGAAAGCGTGGCTCGCCTGGGCGTGGCCCTGGTTGGGCGCGCTTCTTTCGGTGGTGGTCGCGACCGCGCTGGCCCTGCTCGTCCACCGCGCCGCGGTGCTGGCGATGACGCATGCGGCGCGGCGGACGTCGACGACCACCGACGACATCTTGCTGCGACGGCTAAGCAAGCCGTCGCGCTGGCTGCTCGTGATCTTTGTGCTTTCCGCCCTGCAGCCAACCCTCGCTTTGCCAAATTGGGCCATAGCCATCTGGCAGCAGGCCTCGGGCTTGCTGATCCCCGCACTACTGGGCTGGCTGGCGACGGGCCTTCTGAGCGCGGTTCACGACATCGTTGTGGTCGGCACCGACATCACGATGCCCAACAATCTGGCCGCCCGCCGACGGCGAACGCGTGCGGGCATATTGCACCGCATCGCTCTGTTCGCGGTGTTGCTGATCACCTTCTGCATGATGCTCATCAGTATCCCCAGCGTCCGCAGTATCGGCGTGACGCTCATCGCGTCGGCAGGCCTTGCCGGTCTGGCCGTCGGTGCCGCCGCGCAGCCCGCGCTCAAGAACCTGATCGCGGGCGTTCAGATGGCCTTCACCGAGCCGATCCGGATCGACGACGTGGTGATAATGGATGGGGAATGGGGCAGGATCGAAGAGATACGCCTCACCTTCGTCGTGGTGCGCATCTGGGATGACCGACGGCTGATCGTGCCCGTGTCCAAATTCCTGGAGAATAGCTTCCAGAACTGGACGCGCGAGACGAGCCAGTTGCTCGGCACGGCTTTCCTTCAGGTGGACCCGACCGCCGACGTGCCGCGCATCCGCGCGCATCTGGAGGAGGTCGTGAAAGCCAATCCCCGATGGGACGGCCGCGTCTGCGTGCTGCAGGTCACGGACACGCATTTCGATCACATGGAATTGCGCTGCCTCGTAAGCGCAGGCGACGCGGGCCTCGCCTTCGACCTGCGCTGCGACGTGCGCGAAGCGATGATGGCGTTCCTGACCAACGAAATGCCCGAAGCGTTACCGCGGCGACGCAACGAGGTGATTGGGGCGGTTAAGCAAGAGCCGCTTCCGGCGCCGCCTCCAGCAACGCATCCGTGAAGCTCTGGCGCCACCAAAGCACATCCTCGCGCACGACGACGTCCATCATGGCTTCCCAGCGGCGCTTGCGCTCGTCGAGGCCCATATGGAGCGCGCGCAGAAGAGCGTCAGCCAATTCCTCAGCGCTGTGCGGATTCACCAGGAGCGCATCGCTCAGCTGTTCCGCCGCGCCGGCAAAGCGTGACAGGATCAGCACACCCGGATTTTCGGGATCCTGCGCTGCGACATATTCCTTGGCCACCAGGTTCATGCCGTCGCGCATCGGCGTCACCAGTCCGATCTGCGCCGAGCGATAGACGCCGGCCAGCACATCCCGCGGATAGCCATGATTGACATAGCGGATCGGGACCCAATCCAGGTCTGCAAAGGCGCCATTGATTCGCCCGGAAAGCCCTTCGAGGGACGTTCTGATCTTCTGATAGGTCTCGACCGACCCGCGCGATGGCGGCGCGATCTGGAGCAGGAACAGCCGCTTGTGCACCTCCGGATGGTCGTCGAGGAAGCGTTCGTAGCCGAGGAAGCGCTCCTCCAATCCCTTTGAATAATCCAGCCGGTCAACCCCGACGATCATGGCCCGATCATGCGCGCTTTCCTTCATTTGCGCGCAGGTCGCCTGGGCGACGGGGCCACGCGCCATCTCCGCAAATTCGCGCGCCTCGATCCCGATCGGGCAGGCGATCGCGCGCACCCGCCGATCTCCCAGGCGCAGCACGCCATCCTCCTCTTCGACCGCGCCGAGATCGTTGACCACATAGTCGATGAAAGCCTGCAGCCATTCGCTCGTGTGGAAGCCGATCAGGTCGTAGGCGAACATGGTCTGCACCAACGTCTCTGCCTCCGGTAACGTGTTGAGCAGGCGCCTCGGCGGCCAGGGAATGTGCAGGAAGAAACCCAGCCGGTTGGCGCAGCCGCGACGGCGCAATTCCTGGCCCAGCGGCACCAGATGGTAATCCTGCACCCACACCATGTCGTCCGGTTCGATCAGCGGCAGCACGGTCTCGGCGAAGCGCTCATTCACGCGCTGATAGCCGCCGGCAAAGCCGCGCTCATATTCGGCAAGATCGACGCGATAGTGGAATAGCGGCCACAGCGTCCGATTGGCGTAACCGTTATAATATTCCTCGATATCCTGGTCTTCCAGGTCGATCGTGGCGGTCGTTACGCCCTCGGTACGCTGGACATTGAGAGCGCCCGTGAATTCGTCGGTGCGCTCGCCCGACCAGCCGAACCAGATGCCACGATATTCGCGCAACGCGGCTTGCAGAGCGACGGCGAGGCCGCCCTGCGCGCCGTTGGTAGAGGGCGCCGAAACGCGGTTCGAAATGACAATCAATCGGCTCAACGTATGGCGCTCCAAGGCTTGCTGAGCAGGACGGCACAATTGATGATGCCGACCAGCGAATAGGTTTGCGGATAATTGCCCCAAAGCTCGCCCGTGACCGGGTCGATATCTTCGGACAGTAGGCCCGAGGCCGTCCGGCGCCTCAGCATCTCTTCGAACAGGGCGCGCCCGTCCTGGTGCCGGCCGGTAAGGTGCAAGGCCTCGATGAGCCAGAATGTGCAGACGTTGAAGGCAGTCTCGGGCAGCCCGAAATCATCCTCGGTCGCATAGCGCAGCATGTGCGAGCCGCGCCGCAGCCCCTTCTCCACCGCCCCGAGCGTCCCGCGAAAGCGCGGATCGTCAGGGGTGAGGAAGCGGAGATCGAGCAGCTGGATCAGGCTGGCATCGAGATCGTCCCCGCCGAAAGTCGCGGAGAGCCGATTGGTATCGGGTCGCCACGCTGTTTGGAGGATCCGATCGCGGATGCTATCCGCGCGGTTCTGCCAAAACGCACGGCGCTCCTCGAGCCCGAGTGCTTCCGCGGCGTTGGCGAGGCGGTCGCAGGCGGCCCAGCACATTGCCACCGAATAAGTGTGGACCGACTGACGCGTGCGCAGTTCCCATAGGCCCGCATCCGCAATCTCATGCTTCTCCCAAGCGCGCTCACCCACACGCTCCAGCGCTTCGAAGTCGGCCAACCCCGCGATCCGCAGCAGGCGCTGATCGAAGAAGGCCTGCACGTTGGACAGCACGATCTGACCATAAGCATCATGCTGGATCTGCTCATAAGCCTGGTTGCCGACGCGGACGGGACCCATGCCGCGATAGCCGCTCAGATCTGGCGCGAACGTCTCCTCGAGCCGCGCTTCGCCCAGGACGCCATAGAGCGGCTGAATATGCCCGCCGCGCGCCTCATCGACGATATTGCGCAGGTAGGACAGATAGGATTCCAAAACGTCGAGCGCACCCAGCCGATTCAGCGCCTGCACCGTGTAATAAGCATCGCGTATCCAGCAGTATCGGTAATCCCAATTGCGCTGCGATCCGGCATGTTCGGGGATGGATGTGGTCAAGGCGGCGACGATCGCCCCCGTCTCCTCATGCTGGCATAGCTTGAGCGTGATCGCCGCGCGGATCACGGCGTCTTGCCATTCCATCGGGGTCGCCAGCCCGCGTACCCATTCCTGCCATTCGGCGGTCGTATCGGCCAGCATCTGGCCGACCCGCATGGCAAGATCGCCTTCGAAACTCTCGTCGGGGCCGAGGAACATGATCAGTTCCAGCTCCAGCCGGAAAGCGCGCTCGTCCAGGATCATGCCGACCGGTCCGTTGGTCGTCAGCCGAAGCGTCAACCGATCCATCGCATAGCGGATATGATTGGTGCCATTGGTGCGCGGCGGCGCCTCCGGCGTCCACCCCCTGCCCGGCCGTAGCCGCACCCGGATGCGTGGGCTGCCCGCGACTGGCCGGACCAGCCGCGCGAACGCGACCGGCCGGTAGCTGCGCCCGTTGCGGCGGAAGCGCGGGCAGAAGTCGATCACCTCGATCGCGTTCCCTGCGGCATCGCTGTGACGGGAGATGAGAATGGGGGTGTTACGCACATAGTGCTGCTCGACGGCCTGGGCGCCGTCGAGATCGATCGACCAGAAGCCCCACGTCTCGCCCGGATGGTCGAAATCGACATCGTTGAGCAAAGCCGAGAAAGCCGGATCGCCATCGACGCGCGGCACGCAGCCCCAGACGAAGCGGCCCGCTTGATCGACCAGCGCGCTGACCTGGCAATTGCCTATCGGCCAGAGATCGAGCGTAGCCGGCATCAGGCCAGCGCCTTTTCGGCGCTTTCGAGCCAGGCGCGCACGGCACCAACGTCTGGGAGGCGGTAATGGGCGGCGCTGGGACGAGGCGGTCCCACCAATATGCCATGTCCGCCAAGCGCGGCCGCAGCAGCGAAGGCATCCTCGTCCGTCAGATCATCGCCCACGAAAAGTGGACGTGTGCCCCGCATCGGGGGTTCGGCCATGAAGGCGCGCAACGCCGCGCCCTTGTCGGCACCTGCCGCGCGAAGCTCGACCACCATTTTTCCCGCCTGCAGGGCCAGACCGGATTCGGCCGCCAGCTGTTCCGCGAGGCTGTGGCAATCCGCTGCCGCATGAGGGGCACCGCGATAGTGGAGGGCAATCCCGAACGGCTTCTCTTCAATCAGAATGCCGGGATGGGCCGTGACCAGCGCGCGCATCTGCGCTGCTATCTCCGTCAACCCCGCGGGCGTTTCCGGCGCGATCATCCGGCCATCTGGCCAGCGTAACTCAAGCCCATGGCTGCCGCCGACGGCGAAGCCATCCCCGCCGAAGAGGGCGTCAATCTCCGCACGTGGCCGGCCGCTTACCACGGCGAGTCTTCCCTGCAGCCTATCTGCCAGCCTGCTCATCAGCGTTGCGAGCCGCCTGTCCACCGCTACAGCGTCGGGACGTTCGACGATTTCGACGAGCGTCCCGTCGAAGTCCAGAAACAGGCTGCCGTCGCGCAGGAGATCGAGCGGCGGGGGCTCGTCGGGCTGCGAATCACTCGCGGTTTTCGTCTCCTGATCGCACGCGCTATCCTGCTTTAACGGCCGATTTACCAATTGTGCCATGCAGCATAAACCGCCGCCATCCGATCACGTTCCTTTGATCCAGCAATCGGTTAGGCCTGATTTGGCCCCATTCACGCCTAACGAAAGCCGAAGGCCAGGCTGGAAAAGGTAGTTTCATATTCGGTTTCGGCGCCTTCCGGACGAGGCTCGCTCCACACGACGTTGAGTTGCCAAAGCCCACTTCCGGGCAAAGGGAAAACGGCTCGCCCTTCAGCATCCGTGCGGCTGGTTCCCACGGGTGAAGCGTCATGATCGAGATCGGTCAGCTTGACCAACGCACCGGGAAGCGGCCGCCCGTGCAGCAGGACACGCACCGGCAGCTTGGCGGCGCGCGGCAGGGCGTATGGGCTGCGTTCGGGCACGATTTCGAGCGGCAGGCCGAACGGCCGGGTCGCCTGACCCTGATCGCTGCCCTGACCGACTTGAATGATTGCCTTGGCGGCGCGACGATAGGTTTCCGAACCTTCCGCTCCGGTCCGATCCGCCTGTGTGCGGGCAAGCGCGACCGGCGTCAGCCCTTCCTCCGCGAGGTAAGCATTATAGCGGGAGGCGGGCAAATGGCTCTGCGCATGATCATCCGTCTCCAGAACCAGCACATGAGCTCCTTCGCCCGTCAGCCCGAACGCCGCATCACTGTCATCGCCGATATGTAGCGCGGCACGCAGGTTGCGTTCTCCGCCGTCGGGCGCGATCGCGCCGAACCGCGTGATACGGCCGGCGCGTATCTGCGAGCGCTGATGCTCCGCACCGTGGCCCACCTGCAGCGTGAGTTTGGTTGAGCCAGGGCGGTCCAGCCGGAATTGCGCAGGCTGGATCCAGAAATCATGCGCTGCGGCGGGTGTTGCGGCGAGCAGTGCCAAGGCGAGGATGGAGCGCCTCATTTCCGCACCTCCGGCGCTGCGAGGAAGGGAAAGACGGTATCGCTTTGGTCGCGTTCGTCGCGATCCACGCCATCGCTGACCCCGGTGGTCGTGCCGTTGACCAGAACCGCACGATAGACGTCGGTCGCATCCTCGGTCGGGGTTCGACCGCCGCAGTCGCGCGTGTATCGCCGCTGTCGACCCAATTCGGCGAGTTCGACCGCCATGAATTGGGCGCAGTGCCCGGCCCTACTATTTACCCATAGTCTGTCATCGGCGAGCAGCTCCGCCATTGCGCGATAGCGAGCGGGAGAACTTGCTTCCGGAGCGGCCAGCAATTGATTGCCGCATTTGCCGTCGAAGCTGTCGTAAAGCGCGAGCCCCTTCTGGAGCTCCGGCACAAAGGGTGCGCCCGTGGCCGGCGTCGCGCGGTTGAAAGCTTCCTTGAGCCGGTCGCCCTCTTCGTCCGGTCCGATCGTCGCAAACAGCGCATTGGCGGTGAGCGGCCGACCGGCGCGGTCGACCTGCCCCTTGCCATTCTCGGTTGTCGCCCAAATGCCTAATAGCCGGCCGCCGCGGCTTACCGCGCGTGCATCGATCGAAAGAACGATCGATGCGGGCGTCCAACCCGCTAGCAGATTCCGGGCCCGGCCGCCGCCGGTATGCCGCCACGTATTGAGCATGTCGGCGGAGGTCGCGGCATCGAGCTGCGGGCAACCCGCATCGTCCTGCGCCAGCCCCTTTCCGAGCGCGGCGACCACGACGTTGTACGCCTCGCGCGTGCCCTTCACATTGTTGAAGAAGGGATCGTCGCGCAGTCCCGCGAACACACGGAAACGACGCTGTTCGCTCTCCAATCCCTGGGGCCGGCTAGCGTCGCCCTGGACGCGATCGTCCCCTGCATGGCAATCGGCGCGCTGAGTGCTGTCGAAGCGGCAGACGATATCGATCGTCGCGCTCGTGCGTCCTATCCGTGCTCCGCTGTCGATATGGAAGACATAAGCCAGCCTGTCGGAAAAGCTGTGCCCCACGAT
>Ga0207647_10001566_pt1 | contig 17566 bp, 12 predicted proteins | sample KBSCornC2_FD_184295 | JGI IMG/M metagenome (GOLD analysis project Ga0207647, IMG submission 184295) | Corn rhizosphere microbial communities from Kellogg Biological Station, Michigan, USA - C2 (SPAdes) (version 2) | ecosystem: Host-associated > Plants > Roots > Rhizosphere ... | reverse complement strand
AAAGCCACCAGCAGGTAGCAGATGAACTCGGCAATGTTTTTACTGGATGGGTGGGCCACGCCATAACCCAACACCACTAAGCCGGCCGCCACGACTAAACAAACGAAGGCCTTGGCCTCAAACGACATGGATCTCCAGGATTGCGCGCGACCCTTCATGCCAGTGTTAGAAACACTCCTGATGAGCCTGCCAAGACTTTGGGGAGAAAGTCTGAGGAGGACCAAAACAACACTTCATGCTATCGACTAACATACTCATATACAAGAACTTACGGGTTTTGAGGGGAAACTTTGGTAATGGTCCGTAATGGGTCGGCTAACTGATACAGGGCATGGAGCTTCGATACGGTAGTTGCCGAGTGAGGTGAACAATGGCAACCAAAAACACACAGTTGCAGTTGTGCTAGATTGACCGAGCGGGCCCTTAGCTCAGTGGTTAGAGCAGGGGACTCATAATCCCTTGGTCCCAGGTTCGAATCCTGGAGGGCCCACCACATTTTCAATCACTTGCCGAAGTTGATGTTTTGGGTGTGCCGTAAAGTGTGCCGGAACTCGATCCCGCCACCCTGCTCTCTACTGCTGTCCTTGGTTAAGAGCGCTCGCACGATCTCTAGCTCGGGATGTTGATACTGCATAGCAGTCTTCACATCCGCTGTCCCATGGTCCTCATCACCACGGCCAGATTTCCGGAACCCTTGCTTGCTGCCGTGTCGCAAGGGCGGAAAAATGCCAGACTTCTATTCCAGAAAACGTTTCCTGTACACTCTGTCGATGTCAGAGCGAGCAGAGACTGTTTGAAATCTGCCTCTCTGGTTTCAGGTGCTGTACCGAAGGAGTGTGAAAGCCGTAAATGCGCAGATCTAAAACCAAAGCCGCCAGCCGATATCCAACGCCTGCCCTGGAGAAGGGTCTCGACATACTTGAACTCTTCGCCCGCGAACCAGCTGGACTCACAAAGAGCGATGTGGCTCGGCGGCTCGGTCGCACCGTTTCGGAAATCTTTCGAATGTTGGTATGTCTTGAAGAACGCGGTTACATCACTCCGTCGCGCGATGGTGAGCGCTTCCATCTGACGTTGCGTCTATTTGAGTTGGGACAGCAATACCCCCCCACCAAACGCCTGCTTATCGAATCCCGGCCGATCATGCAGCAAGTCACGGACGAACTCAACCAATCCTGCCACTTGGGGGTGCTCGACGGAGACCGCGTAATGATTGTCGCCCACGTCGACCCGCCGCTCAGCGTCGGCTTTTACGTAAAGGCGGGAGGCATCGGCGACCTCATGCGGTCAACTACAGGACACGTAATTCTGGCGTATCAGAGCTCCGAAGTTTCTTCTCGCGCCGTACAGCTTTGGTGCCAACACAACCAGGCCACTCCGCCGCGCGACTTCGGCGAGCACCTGAACAAGATTAAGCAGCGTGGATACGAGCAGACGAAGAGCTACGAGGTGGAGGGAGTAACCAATATTTCGTTTCCCGTTCTTGATGATCGAGGACATGCCGTTGCTGCGCTGAGTGTTCCATTTCTTCAACGAATCGGAGAGCCGACGACTCCAGTCACTGTGATACGTGTGCTGAAACAGGCCAGCTCTGTTCTCTCGGCACTGATTGGCGGGTCATTGGGCAAAGGGGACGGCCTAGATTCAGACTCAAGCCGAAAGTAGGGTATGCCGAATCTGTGCATCCGATGATGATTCACTTCACGCCCATAGAAACCGAACTTGCTTTTGATACCATTTCGCAATCGTGCAACCGCACAACGGCCTATTTGAGCTAAGGAAAATGCGGCGGGCTCTAGGGTTTGTCTTCGTCCCGGCAATGTCCTGTCTGAAACTCTCCTGTTTCTTCTGTTCGACAACTCTCAGTTCCTCGCGAGGCTCGTCGTTCTGGCCGGGGATCCTCAGGACCGCCACCAGCATGGCCGGATGCGCGGTTATCGCGATTTCTTACTCAAGACTTTGCCATTAGTCTCAATCCTTCTCCCTCGGGGTCATTGCGCACAGTGCAGGGCGTGTCAAAGTACATCGTTGCACGCTGCTTGGAATTGTATGCGGGCCAATGTGGCAGACCCTTGTGATTAGGATTTCCGGTTCTAGCAAAGTTCACCCAAGCGGTACTGATTTGCTTCGAGAGGAGCAACGCCTCTGGGGTGCCACCGCTGTAATGATCGCAAATTTCAGCATTGTCGAACGTGAATGCTATCTCTGCGGCGTGAAACGAGCCAGGGCGGCCATTTAGTACCGGGGTGCGCCAACAATAAACATAAGAATACGCAGGTGCGGCACCCAATGCGGCCTTCCTGGTCGCCTGTTCAACCGCCGGACGGCGAAAAGGAGCTGCTGCAATTGTGGCGTATAAGTCGAACGGCGTCGCTTTGGGATAATCTAGCTTATACGCCTCGATGATCTCCTTGGCGCGGTTGCCGAATTCCTCACCCACCAATCGCTGGACTTCTTCTATTCGCATGCCGTTCGCATCGGCACGGTCAAGCCCGCTTATAGCCTCATGGAGATTTGTGCCAGTGAGCAAGGGAATGTCCGCTGATATTTCTGGAGCTCCCGGATCGAACGGATGGCCAGGAAGAATGCTGCCGTCCACCGTCGGTCCCCAATTGTCTTCACCGAACACTGTACGAAGAGAAGATTTTTGCGCGGGCATTTTCTTCAGGGCCTCCGCCGCAGCTCCTGACAGCCGATCAACTGGAATTCTCTGCAGTTCGTCTACCTGTGATTTGGATAATCCGAGTTCTGCTAGCACTAGTTCGGCCAAGCGTCCCGAGTAATCCGGCGAGAGAGCTTTTAGAAAGGGGCCGCTTTGGACAATCGCGCGGTGAAATAAACCTTTGGCCGCCGGCATAGCCATGAGTGCGAGGACTTTGCCTCCGCCGCCAGACTGACCAAAGATAGTTACATTGCCGGGATCGCCGCCGAAAGCTGCGATGTTATCGCGCACCCACTCCAAGACCGCGACAATATCGAGCATTCCAACATTGGCGGCACTGGCGTATTTTTCTCCCGCCATCGGTCCGAGGTTCAGATAGCCGAACACATTCAGCCGATGATTGTGAGTCACTACCACGGCGTCATGATTACGGGCGAGACTTTCGCCATCATAGGAAAGCAGATCGTGCCCGCTGCCGGCGGTAAACCCGCCGCCATGCATGTAAACCATAACCGGACGCTTGCGTGAAAAATGTATGTCCGGCGTCCAAAGGTTGACACGCAAACAGTCCTCTCCAGGAACTGTGAGAAACGCACCTCGATGCAGCACAAATGCATCTTCGTCGTGGTTTGCTAAGTTTTTCCCGTCGGTGTCGAAGTGCGCAGAGTCCTGAAAAGGACACACCCGGCCATACTGCAGCGCGTTGCGAATTCCGGCCCACGGTTCTGGCTTGACTGGCGGCATGAAGCGTTTGGTTCCAGCAGTGGACGCCCCGTAGGGTACGCCTTTGAAAATGTATACACCGTTCCGCCTGAAACCCCGGATTTTTCCGGCGGTCGTTTCGGCAACAGTCGCGGTGTCAGAAGCACAAACCAGGCGGCCATCGCACTCACCTGTTGCAGATTTTGTTCTCGAGCGAGGGTCCGTCATGGGCTCTGAGACTGCGCTTGCCGGCAAGATGGTGGAGCCAGCTAAACCTACCCCCAAGGTCGCCATGCCGGTGATGAAGAAACGTCGCCCCTTGAATGCCGACGCTAAATCGCGATTTGGCCGTTTGTTCGACGTTGTTTCTGCCTTGCATCTCAGACTGTCCAACGGCGCCATCTTCGGTTCGCCTTTGTGGTCTGAATCAGTTCGTCTCATAGTATTTTCCTCCCGCAACGCCTCATTTCCAGCAGCCGCCCTGCGGGCAACGCAGCAAGGCAATAACCGCCGAAGAATGCCACCTGGATGAGTGCCGATTGAAAGTCGTTCAGATCGAAGACATCGCATTCATATGCCGAGGCGGTTCCGCCAGCCCTGGTAATCTCCGCCGCAACCGGATCTGCTTGTGTCCGATCAATGTCCAAGAGGCATACTGAAGCGCCGTGTGCCGCGAACTTGTGGGCAATCGCTCGACCGATACCAGTGGCAGCACCCGTAACCATTGCCATGCGGCCGTATAACCTGAAGGCCTCGGCGTCTAATTCTTGAAGGCTCAAAGATGAGTTCTCCTGTACCCCTGCGCTCAGACTCTGATAATTCCTTCATTCGACAGCTGCTGGCAAAGAGGGCACTGAAGGAACGCCCGCACTGCTCAAAGCGATTACCGTGTAGACGTGCTTGCCACTTTGGGAAGATGCATCAATGTGCCTCATCTGAGGGAGCGGTGCCAATGGTGTGTCGTGATATGAGAGCCCTTGGAAGAGTGGCCGTCCATACACTGCCTCCGGAGGTTGTGCCGGAAGTTTCGCTATCCCATGCCCATCTCGGAGGACAATGAAACCACCGAGTCCACTGACGATATCGGCTTCGGCTTCCCATCTGATCTCATTGCCGTGATTTGCATCGGAGTGCGCTCGTACGTTGAATGGAGCGGGGGGCGCGCCTGCGTCGCTTACGGTTCCGGTCCGGACATACTCCATCCAGATTTTTGCTGTGCCCTCATTTGGCAACCACGTGGCCTTGTTAGGATCCCCTTTGAATTCCGCTGCAGGCGCGGCGTTGTCCCCGAACGGAGTTGCCAGCCAGGCAGAGCTCAGGTCCACCGGCCTTAAGATTTTGCTCGATTCCGTTAAGCGCATTTGAAGGCAAGCGTCGAAGAATGGGATCGCGAAATAACGGGAATCTCCACAGAAGTGTCCGGTACGCGGATCGGGAGCCAATCCAATGGGAGCGCCCTGGGCTCGGTACTCCTGGAAAGTGGCAATGGAGCCGTCCCAGGGAGGGTTTCCTCTTTCTCCTACGCCGAAGTTAACCATCATGGGAATCTCATAGATTGCAGGCGGAACATCAGGCTGGATAAACTCGGGCCTCGAACGAAACATCACCGCCGTACCAGAACGAAGAAAAGCAGCGAGCACCCGGTCGGGGTGAAGAATGCTCATGACATTGGCCCATATCCCGCCACCAGAGTGTCCCCAGAGACACCAAGGGACCGTGGCGATTTCCGCGTGGCCCGACTTTGCCGCAAACTCGTGCAGAGCCCAAAGGAAAACACGCTCAGAACCCTGTCTCGGGTCGAACCACAGCTCTGCCCCTCCAGGAGTCAAGTCAATCGCATCGTTCAGAACACGATAGGAAGGTCCAAGAAGGACGCAGTTCCATTTCTTTGCCAGAGCTTGCCAGTGCAAATCGTAAGCTGAAGTTGCCCCCGCCTGAGCGGCTGGAATGCTTGCGCCGTGCTGATGAACGATTATTGCCCTCACGGTCTTGATATCATCAGGGATCCAGAGAGTGTATGCGGCACCAAGCTGCAGCTCCCCTTTGGTTGTGGATGGCGGGTAAACAAGTTGGAGATATCGACCTGCACCGCTCGATGAGGTAAAAGGTCCCCACAGATTCTGGACAGGAGGGACCTGGTTGGCGGTGGCTCCCGGCTGATGACTCCGAATCTGAGCAGCGATAGCCGGAGAGAGCGAGGCAGAGGCAAGCGTCGCGCCAAGGCCTGCCATCGCTTTCATAAGTGAGCGCCGCACCGGCGACTCCAGACCGGGCAACCCTTGTAAGGCTATCGTCTCGCTTTGAGTAATCTCGTTCATTCGCTCTTGCCCCTACCGCTGATACCGAGGATTGAAAATTCTTAGAATCGCGCACGCTCAAAAGGCGCGCCTATGATTTTCCGCCGCGCAGAAAATCTTTTTCACTGTTTCGTTGCTTGCCCCCCTTCTCCTTTTTTCGGTTTGATTGTGTGGCGGACTTCTTTGAACAAGGCGAGCGTTTCAGGCGAAATTCTTCCGTCCTGGTATATCTCTACGTCAAATGTCGGAACATTTCTGCGGCTGATCGCATCCTGTATTTTTGCGATCATCGTATCGGAGGAATATCTAGGTGGCGAGATCGGCGTGTTTACCCTGAAATGGCCCCAGTCACCGTTGATGATCGTGGTGATCTGTCCCTGCAAGCCTGACTGTGGACCACCCGTAAACTTTCCCGACCCGCCCACAGGAAGGAATCCGAAACCGTCAATCATCTCGTCGCTGAAATCATTCTCCCCGGCGAAGACTTCGTAAAAGTCGCTCACCTTTGGCAATATCCAGCTGTTGTATGTGATTAATCGAGCGGGGTTCCCTTGCTTAGCTGCCGCTGTCATCTTCGCCCATGGGGCGTTGTATGGGTAATACGTGAAAATTGCATCGTCGAACCAATATCCGGCAATCAACGGGCCATAGTGCTGTCCTATTTGACTTATGACTCTGCACCACAAGTCAAAATATTTGTTTTTGTCATCATCGAAGTGTGTCCGTCGCCACCATTCAATGTCATCATGCCCGGGGTGGAAGTACAGTTCGAGTTTTATACCGTGTTTCGAGAGCGACTGGGCAAGATCGCCGACCAGATCCCTGGAACAGGTACGACCAGGTAGAATCTGATCAATTACTTGGTTGGGACCTGGAAAATAAAACTCGGCGTGAGAGGTCGTAAACACGATATAGCCGGCACCCATTTCATCGAGCACATCGGCAAACTTTTGGACGTCAAAGTCATGTACGGCCTTGCAGTACACCAATGGACTGCCCTGCTCCGGCTTGCTTTGGCTGGTCCAGTGCCCCATCACGCCGTATTTGGCCTGCACCATCCAATCAGTCGGCGCCGCGCTCCGGGACACTTGATTGGCAAGTTCTACTTGCGCCTCGGGCTTGACAATTTCTAAAGAGAACACCTTGGCGACCGGCGAGATGCCGATCGAGTGAAATGTGAAGTTTTGGATGGAAGCGGAGAGCTCGATTGTTCCAACCTTTACCCTTTCCCACGTTGTCGTCAAGCAAGAGGCCGTCAGTGGCTTGGAGCCGACGACGACTTTCACCGAACAGCCCTTACCACTGCCTTGAAGAATCGCAAATAGCCCATAGCTTCCCGGTACCGCGACATTGGTAGTCCATGAGAGTGAAGCTGAGGAATCCCACGATTCGACCCAGCCAACCTTTCCTGGACCCATATTGCGGGTCTTGACAGACCCATGGTGAACCGCATCAGCAGCCATTAGCACGGTCATATCGTCGGGACGTATGGTTTGAGCATGAAGCGTGCCCAATCCAAGAAAGACAAACACGACGGTTGTCACCGGCAAGACAGGAGAGGCCAAGATGACTCTGGATCGAAGTCGTCTGTTTGCCGCGGTGCTGGATCGCACGGTTCTCTCCCGACTTCGGCTAAGTTCCACGGTTTGCCGTTTCCTCTAATTTCATATATAAAACGTTACGTGCGCGGACAAAAACACGAAAAGGCACACTACCTCAGCTTTCACGCTTTCGTCAAGATTTTTTAGGTGCGATGGTATTTCACCGATCCTGTGAGTGGCGGCAACCAGCAGCGCTCAAGAAGATTTGCTGGCCTATCAGGATCATCGCCGTTTGTGTCCACCGTAACCCGGTGGTTGGTTGCGACATTCATGAAGAAGACAAAGACGCCTAAAGCTTCCAGTCGATACCCGACTCCGGCCCTTGAGAAAGGCTTGGACATATTGGAGCTATTTGCGAGCGAGCCGTCGGGCCTCACAAAAAGCGATGTGGCGCGCAGGCTTGGTCGCACGATTTCAGAGGTCTTTCGGATGTTGGTATGCCTCGAAGAACGCGGTTACATTGCGCAAAGCCCGGACAGAGATCGTTACCATCTAACGTTACATCTGTTTAGGCTCGCGCAAGAGCATCCACCAATCAAACGCATGACGATGCAAGCCTTGCCGATTATGCAGCAAGTTGCTCACGAACTTAGTCAGTCCTGTCACTTGGGCGTGCTCAACGGCGGCCAGGTGGTGATTATCGCCCAGGTGGATTCTCCCGTGAGCCCGGGCTTTTATGTGAAGGCTGGTGCAGTTGTGGATCTCATGCATGCAGCTACCGGTCACGTCATCCTGGCGCACCAAACCCAGGAAGCTCGGGCTCGTGCCATCCAGACCTGGTGCAAACATATCAAAACTGAGGCTCCGCGTGATTTGGCTTCGCATCTTTCCGCTATTAAGGAGCGAGGCTATGAAGAGAAGGAAAGTTACGAAGTGGAAGGAGTCATCAATGTCACTTACCCGGTCCTGGACGAGCATGGCTATGCGGTTGCCGCTCTGACTGTTCCCTACATCCGCCGAATTGGAGATAACACCACGACCACGATCGTTCGCCAGACCTTGAAACGAGCGAGTTCTCAGCTCTCCCAAGAAATCGGTGGAATTTTGCGAGAGCGCCCCAAATGCCACACTTAGCCCGTGAGTCGAGCGTGGCATTGAGTTTTATTGACAAATGTACTGTTTCGGGAATAGAAATACATCTCAACCTGGCGTTAGCAGCAAATTCCTCGTGGGGACGACAGTCTACTTCGAGATCGAGTCAGCGGCGGAAAATCTTGATTTCATGGTCGAGGGCTGGCCGTGACCGGGAAGTCGTCCGAAGGAGAGTGATCCGTTTGAGCGACCCTAGAATCACCAATGTTCGCGTCCTCGATCTGCGATTTCCGACCTCACGCCAGCAGATTGGTTCGGATTCGGTCAATACCGACCCCAACTACTCAGCGGCATATTGCATTCTGGAGACAGATGTTGGTGTCGAAGGATACGGCCTCGCCTTCACCTTGGGCCACGGAACAGAACTATGCGTGCTTGCGCTTGAGTACCTTTCGCGATTTCTCAAGGGTCGCAACTTATCTTCTGTGACGGACGACACCGTCGCCTTTTCCAGACAGCTCACCGAGGACAGTCAGTTCCGCTGGCTCGGGCCGGAAAAAGGTGTAATCCACCTGGCTGCCGCGGCCCTCATCAATGCTGTCTGGGACCTTTATGCGCGAACCGAAGGCAAGCCGCTTTGGAAGCTATTGGCAGGGTTTGAACCTGAGCAGATTGTCCGTTCGATTGACTTTAAATATATCGAAGACGCCATTACTCCGGACGAAGCCCTTGACCTGTTGAGAACGCGCGCCGCATCTCAAGCGGAGCGTTTGCGGCGGCTTGAACAGCATGGCTATCCCGCATACACGACATCCGCAGGCTGGTTCGGCTTCAGTGACGACAAGATCCGACGCCTCTGCCGTGAATCTCTCAGCCAGGGATGGACGCATTTCAAGCTAAAAGTAGGTGGCAACCCGGCCGATGATCTTCGCCGTGCGCGGTTAGTTCGCGCCGAAATTGGCCCACACAACAAGCTGATGATGGATGCAAATCAGAAGTGGGGGATCATCGAGGCAATTCAACGCACAAGAGAGCTGGCTGAGGTGGTTCCTTGGTGGATGGAGGAACCCACCAGCCCTGACGACATTTTGGGCCACGCTCGCATTCGGCGAGAGGCTTCTCCGGTTCGCATCGCGACGGGTGAACATTGCCACAATCGAGTCATGTTCAAGCAATTCATGCAGGCCGGCGCAATGGACGTCTGTCAGATTGACAGTTGCAGGGTCGCGGGCGTGAACGAAAATCTCGCCGTGTTGTTGATGGCCGCAAAATTCAACATCCCGGTTTGCCCTCACGCGGGCGGAGTCGGTTTGTGCGAATGCGTGCAGCACCTGGCGATCTTTGACTATCTGCGTGTGTCAGCTTCGCTCGAAGACCGCGTCATTGAATTTGTAGACCATCTGCATGAACATTTTGCTGATCCCGCTCGGGTATCAAACGGCCACTATCTGCTGCCTGAAAAACCCGGATACAGCACCGAGATACTTCCTGAAACACTACTCGCCTACCAGTACCCGGATGGCCCAGTTTGGAACGATCAGGGGATCCCAGTTGTAACCTAGAAGAAATCTTGTTTTGCTCAAAGCAACGTCTGCTCGACTCAGAAAATCAATTGTCCAAAAGCAACTGCCGCCTCGATGAGGTGCATTGCCGCTAGCCCTTCCGCATGACCTCGAAGTGTACGGTTATGCTCCTGCTTTCCCCGGATCCGCCGGAAGCCGTGAGCGCGCGCGGGGAGCCCCTGTCTCACTGCCCTAACCAAAAAATACTTGACAAGCGTTAGCAACGGGGCCTATAAGTTAGCCGTTTGATATGCGAATGATGTGTTTCATCTATAAAAATATCAAAAACGAATGACCTTGAGCCGTAAAGGCCGATTTTTCAGTGACCGCGCAGCAGCGTTGTGAGGCCATCGATCGCAAACTAAATGAGGTGGAGGCGTTTATGGATAACCGTGCTTCTAGTCGTTTTGCGCTGGTTCGGGGATGCAGGCACTCGTCTGGCTTGCGTGAGTTCGGATTCTGCCACCACATCTCGCTGCTTGCGCTTGTACTGATACTGGTGATGCCGCAGAGCGCTTTAGCGCAAGCCACAGCCACTCTCAACGGAGTTGTTCGGGATTCGAGTTCCGCGGTAATTCCGCAGGCAACCGTAACTCTACACAACACTAATACCGGCACGGAAAGAGAGAGTCTCACCAACCAGTCCGGGCTGTACGTCTTTGTGAGCGTGCCACCCGGTGAATACGTTCTGAAAGTACAAAAGGATGGATTTACTACCGCGACACAGGGACTGCATGTTCTGGTCAATCAGGCCAGCACTCTAGACTTTACGCTACGAATAGGATCGGCCCAGCAATCGCTGACGGTTGAGGCCTCCGCGGTCAATCTCGAAACCTCGGATGCGACGCTAGGCTCGGTGATTGAGTCCAAGCAAGTCAGGGACCTGCCGCTCAACGGCCGAAACTTCACGCAGCTCCTGTCCCTGACGCCGGGTGTGAGTCCGGTCAGTGTGGCGCAAAACTCGGGTGGCGCACAGGCTGCCCCACTCGGCTCATTTGTGTTTCCCTCAGTCAGCGGGCAATCGAATCGCAGCAACTACTTCCTGCTGGATGGGATCGATAATACGGATCAGGTTTTTACCACCTATGCGATAGCGCCAATCCTTGACGATATTCAAGAGTTCAAGGTCCAATCCCACAGTGATGAGGCGCAGTTCGGGGGAGTATTGGGCGGGGTCGTCAACGTGGTCACCAAGTCTGGTACGAACAGCTTCCGCGGAACTGCCTGGGAGTTCTTCCGCAATACTGTCCTGGATGCTAAGAACCCGCTTAAAGGCATTTCGAAATTAGAACAGAACCAGTTCGGTGCAAATTTCGGCGGCCCGGTGATTCTCCCGTTTTACAACGGCCGCAATAAGACCTTCTTCTTTGGGAGCTACGAAGGGTTTCGCCGCGCGCAGCCTTCTACGGGTGCGTTCTACAATGTGCCTACACCGGCGGAACTTGCAGGCGACTTCAGCGCTCTGTTGCAAGGTCCTAACCCCATCCAACTTTACAACCCGTTCACGACGCGGCCCGACCCTGCCAATCCCGGGTCATTTATCCGCGATCCCTTTCCGAACAATGACATTTCGAGCGTGTTGAATTCAGGCGCCGTGACCCTTGCCAAGGCAGTGTTTCCCGCCCCGCTGCCGGTGGTAAACGGCTTCAATGGCTATGATCTTAGTTCCAATCGGACTCCTCAAAACCAATACAGCATCAGAGTGGACCACAACTTCAACTCCTCCAACTCTGTCTTTTTCCGGTACTCAAGTTCGGACCAGACCCGGGTGGGTACCGGTGGGATCGTTGGGGAGATCGCTACGGGCGAAACATTCGGAAAGCAATACGTGTTGTCCTACTACCACCAGTTCAACCCATCAACCATCCTCGATGCGCAATTTGGACATGTGGACCTTACCAATAACGTTGGCACCGACTATGCAAATCTGGACCCAGATACGGTGGTCAACGACGCCGGCCTGGCATCTGGGTTCGTCTGTGGTTTCGCGGGTACGGATGGGTGCTCGATCCCAGGGCTGACCATTCCGGCGTACCTGACCAGTGGTGCCACAAACCATGGCGGAACCAAGCTCACGGATATTTATCAGTGGAGAGCCAATTTTACAAAAGTTCTCCGCAAACACTCGTTTACTACTGGTTTCGATTTTGAGAGAAACTCATTTTTTGTACATGGCGGCGGTCCGACTGACACTTTTGGTGCCGAGCAAACAGCGAATCCTCAAGCGCCGACCGGTACGGGTGATGCCATGGCAGCGTTTCTTATCGGGACAGCCGCCAGCGCTTCGCGTCGAGATACTGTGGCACCGGTGACCGGTCAGCGCAGTTGGGGCTTCTACTTCATGGATAAATGGAAGGTAACCGACAGACTGACTGTGAATCTCGGGCTTCGGTATGACCTGATGCTCTGGCCGGGGTATGGGTCGGGTGCCAGCGATCCAACCAGCCAGGTCGGGAATATCGATTTCAACAACGGGACCTATGTCATTCAAACAAATTCACCGGACTGCGCGACTGCCGGCCAAGCTCCCTGCGTGCCTGGAGGTCTGCCGCAGCCTCACGTGGTTGTTTCCAAAAACAATCGCCTATATTCCAATACTTATGACAATATCCAACCCCGGATCGGGCTTGCCTATAGTCTTAACGACAAAACGGTGGTGCGTGCCTCGTTCGGCATGTTCAATGACCTCTGGGCGGGCGTCATGCAAACCGTGCAGGGCATTGGCGGCGACTGGCCATCAGTAGCGCAAATACTCTCCCCCGCATTGAATACGTCCAATCAAGTCGCCACGGTAAATTGGCAAGATCCGCTTGCAGGCTTAGGTGCGGCGGGTTTGCCCGCTCCGACGCCATTCGGCCAAGTTGAGTGGTACCGGGATCCGAAGGCCAAGAATCCGTATTCGGAACAATGGAATTTTGGAGTCGAGCGGCAGTTGGGCCAGAACACCGTGATGTCGGCGAACTATGTAGGTTCCCAGAGCCACCGTCTTACAGTGGGTGGATTGTACAACGTTGCACTAACTCCGGGACCTGGCACGCCCGCCGAGGTTACGGCTCGGCAGCCATATCCGTATATCAGTCCGACTTTTTATGATCGGAGTATCGGCAATAGCTCCTACAACGCTTTCCAATTTTCCACCAACCACCGTAGTTCGAACGGGCTGACATATTTGGTTGCTTACACTTGGTCAAAGTCCATGGACGTCGGTTGCTCTGGGTTCTTCGGTATCGAGAGCTGCTCGGTTCAGGACCCTTACAACATCAGGGGTGACCGCAGCGTGTCCGGCTTTGATTTGACGCATGTTCTCAGTGCCAGCGCGACCGCCCCACTGCCGTTCGGTAAGGGCCGGCGCTTCGCAAATTCCGGTGGTTGGTTTGACTACATTATCGGAAACTGGCAGCTGAATGGAATACTGACTCTCACATCAGGTTTGCCATACAACGTGTTCATTTCGTCGGACATCCCCAATGTCGGCAATTTTGCTCCTTGGAGTGGCAACGTTCGGGCAAATCAGATTGGAGATCCTAACTTATCAAATCCGGGCATAGGGGAATGGTTTAATACCGCTGCTTTTGCCCCGCCATCGCCGTTTACATTCGGCAATTCCGGCAGGAATTCACTTCGAGCCGACTGGTTTAAGAATCTGGACCTGTCGCTGTTCAAGGATTTCCCTTTCAATGAAAAGAGAAGGCTTCAATTCCGGGCCGAGGCATTCAACGTTACAAATACCCCGACATGGGGAATCCCGGTCAACGATCTGAACAATCCCGCACAGCTCGGATCGATAACCAGCACTCGCAGCACGGAGCGGCAGCTGCAATTGTCGTTAAAACTCTACTTCTAGGGTTGGGCTTTGACTCGAACGCCTGGGGCTAGCTGGCGGGCGCCAGCCACTAGCTTGCGGTTCAGTGATTCCGGTCGGTCTGCTGTTAGCCGAGAATCGCGTACGAGATTTCTACGGGGGGTTGGTCCGTATTCACCCCTACAACAAATATGCCTGACGCAGGTTGAGCAGACAGGCTATACCTTTAAGCTCTACACACCAAATGACATAAGAAGGTTTCGTAGAGCCAAAGCACGGTTCAAATGAAGTTGCCTTGGCCCACCACGCAATTCGACTTCGACTACTGCGCAGAATCAGCCGAACAGCACGAATTCTTGCGTGAGTGGGCGGTCGAACCGCACGCCCAACACCACGTGACTCCTTCTACAACGCCGTCGGGCGAGAATGTTCCTCCACGGCGATAGCAGCCTTGTCATCCCTGAGGACACAGCCCTCTTGAATAAAAGGAGCGCTCCTACGAAAGACCTATGTATTTCCGCCACATACGCCGCGAGCTGGTTGCATAGGTTCTTCGCTCACCTGTTTGTTGTGAGATAATTTCTACAGAAGAAAAACCATGGCAGAGCACAAAGTTTTCTGCGTCAAATTGCAACAAGAACTTCCTGGGTTGGATGAGCCTCCCTTTGACACGGACCTCGGTAAGAAGGTGTATGAGAATGTCTCCAAGCAGGCTTGGGGCATGTGGATGGAGCATTGCAAAATGCTGCTGAATGAATATCGTCTCAATCCTGCGCGCAAGGAAGACCAGGCGGCCATTGTGCAGCAGTTGGAGCAGTTTTTCTTTGGGCAAGGTTCGGCTTTGCCGAAAGAGTACGTTCCCCCGACTCCGAAGTAGCCATCCCCTTCGACAACCGTCTATTTATCAGCTAGTTACCATTTGACCTGTTTTTGGTGCAGTTTTAACAAGCCCGTAACACGCCTGCGCTACAAAAATAGTCGATGAGTAGCGCCACCTACGACACGCTCATCTTGTCCGATCTGCACCTGGGGTCGCACATTAGCCGCGCCCAGGAAGCGATGCGGATGCTCAAGGAAACCAGCTTCCGTCGGCTGGTTCTGCTCGGCGACATTTTCTCTGACCTGAATTTTGGCCGGCTCACCAAAGATCACTGGAAGTTTCTCGGATACATTCGCAAGCTATCGAATCCCAAGCGCAACATTGAAGTGGTGTGGGTTGAAGGGAATCATGATCAGGGGCTGACCAATGTCATGTCGCACCTGGTGGGTGTGAAGGTCTATCAGGAATATGTTTGGGAGTTTCAGGGGCACAAGCATCTGGCGGTGCATGGACATCAGTTTGATCGCTTCGCAGTGAACAATGTGTTGCTGAGTAATCTTGGATCGTTTTTGCACTTGCAGTTGCAGAAGCTGGATTTCAAGGACCGTCGCTTTTCACGTTATGTGGATTTACTGAACACACGCTGGTTGCGGCTCTCTTCGAAAGTAGCTTCAGGAGCGATTGCACAAGCTCGCGCATGGCAGGCTTCGCGAGTTTTTTGCGGACACACGCATGTAGCCATGCAGCGTGAGCAGGATGGAATTGAGTATTACAACTCGGGTAGTTGGACCGATGCCCAGGCGACCTACATCACGGTGGATTTCGATGGTGTTCGCATTCAGGAATATAAAAATGCGGTCGCACTCGAGACCAATTCTGAAGTGGAATCAAGTCAGGAGCCTGTCCACGATTTGGAACCGCATGATGAAAACGAATGGGAGCTCGCCAATAGCCCAACATAGTCATGTAAATCCTTTTGAATCTGTAGGCTGGGATCATGCATCGAATATGTAAAGAGTTTGTTACTGAAGGCCCCGTATCTTTTAATAATTTTTTACAGAACTTATATCGTGTTTCGTTCGTCTATGACAGTAGGAAAGGGAAAAGCTGAAAGGTGAGTCATATGTCTTCATGCGTTTGTCTACAGCAGCCGCAGTTTGTGCCTGCACTCATCAAGGAGCCGAAGTTGACGTTACGTTTAGAAATTCGTGAAAGCCCTGGAATGGCAGTCGTCTATTGCAAGGGACGCATTGTGTTTCGCGATGAGAACCCTACGCTTTCCGCGAAGGTGCTGGATGTTTTGTCGCGCACGCGACAGGTCGTGCTTGACCTGAGCGGAGTTGAGACCATCGACGGATTTGGTTTGGGAGAATTAGTGACGGTGCTAAAACTGGCGAATGCCAAGGGCAGTACGGTGAAACTGGCCGCACCGAACCGGCTGGTTTACAGCCTGTTGAAATTGACCAAGCTGACTTCGTTGTTTGAAATTCATCCCACAGTAAACGCCGCGATGCTCGCGGGCGAGCAGGCTGCGCTGAGCCAGGCGCATTGCTAATGTTTTAGTGCTGCGGCTCGAAGCGGTAACGGCCGCGGCGTTCGCTGGCAATGTTCTCCGCTACCTTCAGGAATGCGCGGGCTGCATGGGAAATACTTGCGGCCTTGCGATAAACCAGTCTTAGTTTGCGATGCAGGCGCAACTCTTTTACCGGGATGCGCCTGAGTTCTCCGCGCGCTAGTTCGTTCTCTACGCTGATCTCGGGAAGAAACGCGACGCCGTTTCCTGCTGCCACAAAATTTTTGATGGCCTGAAGCGTGGGCAGTTCGATGTCCATGTGCAGTGGAGTTTTGTGACGCTTGAAGGCTTCGATTACTTTTTCTCTGTAAGGCGACGATACGTTGTGTGCGACAAAGGACTCGGCCCCTAATTGCTGGATGCTGACTTGTGGCTCTCCGGCGAGCGGATGATTAGGCGGGACCACCAAAACAAGTTCATCTTGATAGACGACGGCTGAGCGAAGCTGTGGGATTTGCGGATCGTAGGTCAGCACGCCTAATTCGCAATTGTGGCGAAGTACATCTTCAGGAATATTTCTGCCTAACGTTCTTTGCACTGCGATTTTGATCATAGGGTGCAGTCGACGGAATTCTGCGAGAACCGGAAGCAGATACAAGGCAGTGAATTCGTTGGCGGCAATAGAGAGCTTTCCTTGTTGCAGTTCGCGCAATTCGAGCAATGCTTGATGCGCGCCTTGTCTTAGGTTTAATAACTTCTCGGCGTGGTCTTGCAGCACGCGCCCGACATCGGTTAAACGGCCTTCGCGGGAAGATCGGTCAAACAGTGGCTCGCCGATTTCATCTTCGAGCTTGCGGATGGTTTGGCTGATGGCCGACTGAGTGCGATGAAGCTTTTCAGCGGCGCGGGAAAAGCGGCCTTCCTGGGCTACGGCTACGAAAACCTCCAGTTGAGCAAGATCCATGCGCCTCCCCGCCGAATTCTAAGCCGGTTCAGTATAGCTTATAAGTTAAGCTACTCTAATAGTAGCCATTAATATTATAAGCTTTGCTTTTGTGGTGGGTTATGGGTAGCATAGATAGATCCGTTGGAGGAACATCAGCTTATGACACGCGAGCGAATTACTGTATTTGACACAACCTTGCGGGACGGCGAACAGTCGCCCGGTTGCAGCATGAACGTTGCAGAAAAGCAGCGGCTTGCGCGGCAACTGGACCGGCTTGGTGTCGACGTGATCGAAGCTGGGTTTCCGATTGCGTCGGAAGGTGATTTTGCGGCGGTACAGGCGATCTCGGCAGAGATTCGGCGTCCGATTATTTGCGGTTTGGCGCGTGCTGTACCGCAGGATATCGAGCGGGCTTGGGGCGCGTTGAAAGGTGCGGCTCGTCCGCGCATTCACGTTTTCCTCGCGACTTCCGACATTCACCTTCAATACAAGCTCAAGATGACGCGCGAGAAATGCCTGGAGCAGGCGCGGACTGCCATCCAACTGGCAAAGTCGTTGTGTGCGGACATCGAGTTCTCTCCCGAGGACGCTACGCGCACCGACATCAATTTTCTTTGCGAAGTGTTGAA
>Ga0207647_10001564_pt1 | contig 17594 bp, 11 predicted proteins | sample KBSCornC2_FD_184295 | JGI IMG/M metagenome (GOLD analysis project Ga0207647, IMG submission 184295) | Corn rhizosphere microbial communities from Kellogg Biological Station, Michigan, USA - C2 (SPAdes) (version 2) | ecosystem: Host-associated > Plants > Roots > Rhizosphere ... | reverse complement strand
GTCGGGCAACCTGCGCGCGGTGCAGGAACTCCTGGGCCACGCCGACATCGGCACGACGCAAATCTACACGCACCTCGATTTCCAGCACCTCGCCAAGGTTTACGACGCGGCGCATCCGCGCGCGAAGCGGAAATAGGAACAACATCCCCCCGCGGCGTTGGCGCCCGCGCTAGGTGCGCGTTCGCTTCGCTCCGCCCATCCCGCGGAACGGGGTGGTCGTACGCATGGCCGCTGCGAGGCACCCGATCTCCTCCCCCTTCGGCACGAAGGGGGAACGAGGGGGATGGCGCCGTTTGCGTCGTGTGGATATACGCTGACGCCTTCATGCCGCGTAACCAAACCTTTCGATCCACGGCCGCAGCATCGGCAGCACCGGTTCGAACTGTTCGCGGTAATTCTTCCAGCGCCCCACCGCTGCGGCGTTGACCGGCTGCGTGACCTGCGCGTAGCTCGGGGTCGCGATGAATTGCTTCGCGCGCGCGCGTGCGGCGAAACCTGCGAACGGTGATGCGTCCGCGACCTCCAGGAATTGCCCAAGCCGCGTAACCGCGCCCCCGAAATCCTCGACGACGGATTCGTAGCCCCACTCCAAAACGCTCGGCTTGAAAACTTCGATATGCCGGCAGCACTGTTCGAAGGCTTCCACGTATCCACGCGCGAGCCGGGGCAATGACGAACACATGGCCCTGAATGCCGGCGAGCGGAACGCCTGCATGCTGCAACTCAAGAGCACGTCGCAGGGATGCCGGATGCACAGGATGATGCGTGCATCCGGGAACAGGCGCAGGATCATCGGCAGGCACAGCATATTGAGGGGGTTCTTGTCGATCAGGCGGCGCTGTCCGAGATCGGGCAGCGTGTGTTCGACCAGCCGCCCATAGACCGCGCGCAACTGATCGGCTTCGACTTGGGTGAGATCGGCGAGATCCGCCGGATAACGTTGCCCCGCATGCTCCATGCGTTCGATCAGTTGATAGACGAAGCCGCGCTCATCCATCGAACGGAAATCCGGGTGCGCATCGAGCATCTGCTCCAGCAATGTGGTGCCCGAACGCGGAAAGCCGATCACGAAAACCGGATTCTTTGACCTGGTCGGCGCGGCCAACGGTTTCCACCTCGCGTACGCATCGGCATCGACCGTTCGGGTCACCATCGGCAACGGCTGGCCGTCGAGCGCCGACAGCTCCGGCGCCGTCTGCCGGGCGATCTGCATTTGCATCGCATGGGCAACGTCGAGCGCTTTCCATGCATCGCGGTAACGCGCCAGCCGGTCATACGCCGAAGCCAGGCCGAAGGCGGCACTCGACACGGTTTCCGGATCCTTGGCCACGTCCAGCACGCGCTTGTAGAGTGCGGCAGCGGCTTCGTAATGCCGCTCACGCATCGCCATCACCGCGTGCGCGCGCCAAACATCGAGGCGCGCGTCAATGGCATTGGCATCCAGCACATCGAGCTTGTCCAAGGGCAGTTGCTGCAGCTCGCGACGCGCCTGTTCGAGCTGGTTGTTGCGCTCGTGCAGTGCGACGCGTTGCGCCGTGATGCGAAGCCGCATGGGTTCGGCTGCTTGCCCATCGGGCAGGTGCGCTTGCGACAATACCTTCAGTGCGGTTTCCAGGCGCCCCAGCACGGACAGGATCGACGCCAGTACAAGCGCCTGCTCGGCAGGCTGCGGTGGCCAATCGCCGGCGCCTTCCAGCATGGCCTCTTCGCCTTCGATGTTGCCGCAGACGTGGCAGGCATGGGCCGCTTCCAAACGTGCTTCGACGAACCGCGGCGCAAGTTGCACCGCATCCAGCAAAACGTCACGCGCCGCCGACCAGCGCTGCTGCTGGATGTAAAGCAGGCCGAGGTTGTAAAGCACCTCGGCGTCGCGCGGCGCCAGCGATTTGGCTTTCAGCATCGCCTGTTCGGATGCCGCGAAATCGCCCACATGCCGGCAAGCGACACCCAAGTTGTTCCAATAGGCGGACACATCGGGGCGCATCCGGGACAGGCGCGCAAACGTTGCCGCAGCCTCTGCATAACGACCGGTCTGCTGCGACGCCAGACCCAACAACGCAAGGACTGGCTCGGACCCGGCAGCCTCTGCGCGCGCTTCGCGTGCGAGCGCGATGACCCGATCGGGCTCGCCCGCATTCCACGCAGCCGCCATGTATTCGACGAGTGAGTTTGTCGAAACAGGCATATGGCTCGTTCGATGGCGCTGGATCGCTGCAGTGTAGCTAGAAAAAGGGCGCCGCTTGCGCGGCGCCCATCGTGCCTCTCTTGCTGCACCCAGCAACCCGCAAACGCTCAGAACTTAAGCGTCGCACGCGCCCAGTAGTAGCGGCCCATCGTGTCGTAGGTCGCGGTGTCGGTGTTGACTTGCCCGTTCTGGTAGATCAGCGGCGGGCGCTTGTCGAACAGGTTGTCCACGCCCACGTCGAAGCGAGTGTGGATGGTGGGCACCGCATAACCGAGCTGGGCATCGCTGTAGGTGACCGAGGCAACCGGCAAGTTCGCATTGGTGAGTGCGTCCGCATTGAGCGCGGTTACGCCGCTGACGTAGCGAGTTCGCCACTGGGCATCCCAGTCGCCGCGCGACCAGTTCAGCGTGGCCGTCCCGCGCCAGCGCGAGACATTGCCGAACTGGATGTTCCACGTGCCGGCGTACTCGGTGGTCGTCGAGCCGACCCCTCCGGGCACCGCGTCGTTCTTGAAGGTGGACACATAGGATGTGGCCAGCCCGACCTTGAAATTGCCCGGGTCCACGCTGCCGAAGTTGAAGTGCGGGATCTTGTAATTGATCGTGAAATCGACACCACTTGTGCTCAGGCTGCCGAGATTGACCACCGGGGCATCGATATAGAAGATGTCCCCGGGCTGCTTGTTGGTGTTGTTCTTGCGATGAATGAACGGGCAGAACGGACTGGCGTTATTGTTGAAGCAGGCGTTGACCACGGTGGCCCCGTTGATCGGCACCAGGGTGTCGTACAGGTAGATGTGCCAAAAATCGAGACTGGTGTTCAGGCCCGGCAACCAGCTTGGGTTATAGACCAGCCCGAAATCGACGGACTTGCCATGCTCCGGCTTGAGATTGCTGCCTACCACCGCGGCGCCCGAGTAATAGGTGTTGGCCTGCTGCGAACCGTAACCCTGCCAGTTCACCGGCACGAATTGGCACGCCGCCGCATGCTGCGCAAGCTCCGCGGCCGAAAGACCGAGACAAGGATCGTTCAAGTTCGGCTGGAACAGCGAACGTCCGTCGTAGAGCTGGTCGAGATTGGGCGCGCGGAACACCTGCGAGATCGTGCCACGCACCAGCAGATCCTGGATCGGCCGCCACTCGATCGCGATCTTGCCGTTAGTGGTGGAGCCGGCGCTGGCGTAGTCGGAGTAGCGCACGCCCAGGTCGAGGTTCAGCGAATACGCACCGGGCACCTCCTTCAACAGCGGAATCAACGTTTCGGCAAACGCTTCCTTGACGTTGTCGCTGCCGCGGCCCGGCGAGCCGCAGGCTTCCTGCAGGATGACACAAGTGGCGGTCGCCGGATCCAGCACGGCGAACGGATCGACCGTGTAGTTCATGCTCTGCTTGCGGTACAGCGCACCGACTGCCAATTGCACGGCCCCGGCCGGCAGCGAAAACAGGTCGCCGTTGGCGCCCGCCGAGATCTGCCGCAGGATTTCGTATTTGTGATAGGTCGCGGTGATCGCGCCAGGGTTCAACCCAGGTGCATTGGCTTGGTCGAAGATGTTCGCGCCAGCGTTGATGGCCGCATTCAGCGCGGGAATGGAGACCTCGTTCTCGTCAATCTGGGTACGCGACGTGTGGCCGTAGTCGAGCGTGACGTTCCAGTTCCAGCTGCTCTGACCGATGCTGCCACGCAACCCACCGATCGCTTGCCCGGTGCTGGTGATGTAGGGGTGCAGACGCGTGCCGAAACTGGTAAGGCGCGAGCGGAAGTTCCAGCCACTGTTGGGATCGCCGGGAAAGAGCGGGTTGGCGCTGAAGGTGACCCCGAATGGATTGAACGGTGCATTCGAAGGAATGATCAAGCCGTCGTCGGTGCTGATCGGCGCAGGCGCATCCTGGCCCGCTGATTCAGTATGGTTGTAGAAGGCATCGACGAAGGCAGTGACGTTGTCGGTCAGGTTGTAGCTACCCATCACAAAACCGTCGGTGCGTTGCTGTGCAACCTGGATATAGTTGAAAGCAGCGTAGTTGTACGAATCCACCCCCGGCACGAAGCAACGGTAATCGCCGAGGCTGGTCCCATTGCCGCTCGCCAGCGTAACCCTGTTCGACGCGCAATTGAACTGGCCCCTGAGCGCAGGCGGGAGCTGCACCCTGCCGGTGGGAATGCCACTGGATCCCGACACGCTGACCGCCCCGCCATACAAATACAACTGCTCTTTCGAGAAGTCGCGCCGGGTCGCCGGCACCGCGTCGTACTTGTTGTAATCGAGGCCGCCGACGATGTTGTACCTGTCGCCGCTGTGGCCCATGGTCATGCTGAAACCGTGCCGCTGGCCGTCGCCATGGCCTGAAATGCCGTCGTTCAAACTGATTTCGGCGCCGTCGAAGTCATGGCGCAGCAGGATGTTGACGACGCCACCCACGGCATCGGAACCATACGTCGTGGAAGCGCCCTCGGTCAGCACGTCGATCCGCTGCACCATGTTCTGCGGGACCAGGTTCAGATCCGCGTTGAGCATGCGCTGGCCATCGATCAGCACCAGCGTGCGGCCGGTGCCCAGGCCGCGCAGCGAAACGCGCGAGGCGCCGTCGCCACCTTCGGTCAACGGCGTGGCGACGCCGCCGCCGTTGGAGTTGTTCTGCGGATTGGTGGCGTCGCCGGCGATGCTCGGCAGCTGCTGCAGCACATCACCTAAGGTCGGTTTGCCGGAATTGGTGATGTTCTGGCGATCGATGATGGTGACCGGGCTTGCGGTTTCGGTATCCACGCGCCGGATCAGCGAACCGGTGACGACGACGGTTTGCAGGGTCTTGGGATTGTTCTTCGACTGATCCTGTGTTTGCGTTGACTGGTCAGCCGGTGCTTGTTGCGCCTGCGCCAAACCCGCAGCGGCGACCAGGCTGGCCGTCAACCCGACACGCACGGCCAGCGACAAGTGCTTCATTCTGTGGTTCATTGGGCTCTCTCTCCAGCGAATGTGGAAAACGCCAGCGCGTTCTTTAGCCGCACCGGACTCACCGACGCGCGACGCATACATATGCCTCGCGACACGTACCCCTGCATTGTTAACCGCCATTTAACGATACTCGTCACACCAATTTCGCGCAATGCCATCGTGTGCATGGCTGTGTCGTTCGTGCCAGGTGTCCAACGATCGGAATCCATCGGGTACGGCTGACGGGCGAACCTGCGGGAGGCAACAAGCCGCGAATCGCGGTCGCTTGCCATCGCCGCGCACCGCCCCCACCTTTGCGGCATCCCCATCCAAGAGGCCGCCATGGAGTCTTTCCACGCCACCACCATCCTGTCCGTGCGCAAGGACGGCAAGGTCGTCCTGGGCGGCGATGGCCAGGTCACTCTGGGCAACACCGTGGTCAAGGCCAACGCGAAGAAGATCCGCAGGCTGGGCAAGAATGCCGACGTGCTGGCGGGCTTCGCCGGCGCGACCGCCGATGCCTTCACGCTGTTCGAGCTGTTCGAGGACAAGCTGGCCAAGCACAACGGCCAGCTGACCCGCGCCGCGGTGGAACTGGCCAAGGAATGGCGCACCGACCGGCGGCTCGGTCGATTGGAAGCCATGCTCGCCGTGGCCGACAAGGAAGCGTCGCTGCTGATCTCTGGCAACGGCGATGTGCTGGAACCCGAGCACGGCCTGATCGCGATCGGTTCCGGCGGCCCCTACGCGCAGGCCGCGGCCAAGGCGCTGCTGGACAACTCCGACCTGGACGCACGCGCCATCGTCGAGAAGGCGCTCGGCATCGCCGGCGACATCTGCATTTACACCAACCACAACGTGACGATCGAAGAGCTGTGATTCGGGAGACGGGATTCGGGATTCGTAAGAGCCGCCTCCCGCACTCTCGCGACGATCGTGCTGTTTCCGAATCCCCAATCCCAAATCACGAATCCCCGAAATGTCCGAACTCACCCCCCGCGAAATCGTCAACGAACTCGACCGCTTCATCATCGGCCAGCACAACGCCAAGCGCGCGGTGGCGATCGCGCTGCGCGACCGCTGGCGCCGCATGCAGCTCGATCCGTCGTTCCGGAACGAAGTGACGCCCAAGAACATCCTGATGATCGGCCCGACCGGCGTCGGCAAAACCGAGATCGCACGTCGCCTTGCCACGCTCGCGAAAGCGCCATTCGTGAAGGTGGAAGCCACCAAATTCACCGAAGTCGGCTACGTCGGCAAGGACGTCGATTCGATCGTCCGCGACCTCGCCGATGTCGCCTACAAGCTGACGCGCGACCTTGCCAAGGAACGCGTGAAATCGCAGGCCGAGGAACACGCCGACGAGCGCATCCTCGATGCGCTGCTGCCGCGCCGTGAGCAGAGCGGCGGCTGGGACAGCCAGGGCGATACACAACAGATCGATTCCGACTCCTCCACGCGCGGCAAACTGCGCAAGCAGTTGCACGAAGGCGCGCTGGACGAGCGCGAAATCGAACTCGAGTTTTCGACGAGCGTGGGCGTCCAGATCATGGCGCCGCCGGGCATGGAAGAGATGTCGCAGCAACTGAGTTCGATGTTCCAGAGCATGGGCGGCGGCAAGATCCAGAAGCGCAAACTCAAGATCAAGGCCGCGCGGCCGATGCTGATCGACGAGGAAGCCGGCAAGTTGCTCAACGACGATGAACTGCGCGCGCAAGCCGTCGAAAACTGCGAGCAGAACGGCATCGTGTTCATCGACGAGATCGACAAGGTGGCCCAGCGCAGCGACTGGGGTGGCGCGGGCGTGTCGCGCGAAGGCGTGCAGCGCGACCTGTTGCCGCTGGTCGAAGGCTCGACCGTCTCGACCAAGTACGGCCCGGTGAAGACGGACCACGTGCTGTTCATCGCCTCGGGCGCGTTCTCGATGGCCAAGCCGTCGGACCTGATCCCCGAATTGCAAGGGCGCCTGCCGATCCGCGTCGAGTTGTCGGCGCTGTCGGTGAAGGACTTCGAGCGAATCCTTTCCGAGCCGAACAACGCCCTGACCAAGCAATACGCCGCGATGCTGAACACCGAAGGCGTGAAGCTGGAATTCACCGGCGACGGCATCGCCAAACTGGCCGAGGTGGCCTTCAAGGTGAACGAGAGCACCGAAAACATCGGCGCCCGCCGCCTGCAGACGGTGATGGAGCGGCTGCTGGAATCGATCTCGTTCGAGGCCGCGGACAAAAGCGGCGAAAAGTACTCGATCGACGCCGAATATGTGGATAAAAACCTCAAAGATCTGGCTTCGAACGAAGATCTGTCACGCTATATCCTGTGAGACCCGCAGCCGGGCAACCCCCGTCTGCTCCGGCTAGAATGACGTCATGGGCAAGGTTCTGAAATTCCAATCCGAGAGTCCGCGCCCGAAGCTGCGCGGCGCCATGCAACGCGGCGAATTGGTGCGGGTGTGGCGCAACAATATCGAGGAGGGCAGCTTCTGCGGTTATCTCGCGGGCATCGGCAAGGAGTGGCTGCTGATGTGGGTGGTCGGCGACCAGATCAGCTTCGACGGGTTGTACGCGATGCGGCTGGCCGACATCACCGAGGTCGAAACCCCGGACAGCCACCACGCCTTCATCGAGAAGGCGCTGGCGGTTCGCAATATCAACCCGCGCCTGCCGCGCAACTTCCCGCTCGACGACATCACCCAGGTCGTGCGGGCTGCGGCCGAGTACGCGGCGGTAATGTGCGTGCACGTGGATACCGAGGACGAGCACGAGGTCTGCTACATCGGCCGACCGCTCGGCATCGAAGACGATGGTTTCACGCTGCAGGAAATCACGCCCGACGCGGAATGGCTGCGCGAGCCATCGTTCTTCGGCTGGGACGAGATCTCCACGGTGAGTTTCGACGAGCCTTACGCGCAGGTGCTGCTGGACGTGGCCGGCCAGCCGCCGCGGATCGACTTCACGGGCTCGGGGTTCGGCAGCGCACAATAGCTCACGCTGCCGTCCATGGCCGCTGCATCAGGGCAGGTCTGACAGACCCCTCTGTCGTCATTCCGGCTTGCGCCGGAATGACGAGGACTCAGGGATTGACGCCAATCGCGGCGATGCAACGGCCATTCACGGCCGGCTGCCGCGCGTGCCTTAAACTGGCGCTTTCAGGGGAAACTAACGTCGCGTGGAGAACCTTGCGCAGATGCCAGGCGCCGATGGCGCGCTGACGCCGCCCAGCCCGCGCAGCGTGTGGCTGCGCCGGGTCGCGGGACCGTTGGTATCGCTGGGCATGCTGGCGCTGGCGTTGTGGGCGCTGCACCTGCTCGCGCGCCACGTCACCTACAACGAGATCCGCGACTACGTTGAAGGCGTGTCGCGCAAGCGGCTCGTTCTCGCCATCGCGCTGACGATATTCGGGTTCGGCGTGATGTCGTTCTACGATCGTTTCGGCCTCGCCGCGATCGGCAAACGGTTGCCGTGGCGGCGCGTTACCCTGATCTCGTTCATCAGTTACGCCTTCAGCAATGCCGTCGGCATGTCGCTGCTGGTTTCCGGATCGATCCGCTATCGCTTCTACCTGCAAAGCGGCCTCTCGCCGGCAGAGATCGGCAAGCTGGTCCTGTATTGCACGCTGAGCTTCTGGCTGGGGTTGCTGGCGCTGACCGGCGTGACGTTGCTGGTGGTGCCGTTGCCGTCGGGCCTGCCGATGAGCGGTTGGCGAGTCGCGTTCGCCGGCGTGATGGTGGCGATCCCGTTGGCGTGGATTCTTGGCAGCTTCGTCCGGCGCCCGCTGAACCTGTGGCGCTGGAAGTTGCGACTGCCCACACCGATGCACGCGATACGCCAGGTCGCGGTCGGCGCGCTGGACTGGTCGCTTGCGGCGGCGGTGATGTACGTGCTGATGCCGGATCGTCTCAATGCCGGCTTCGGGCATTTCCTCGCGATCTTCGTGGTCGCGCAGATCGCCGGACTGATCAGCCACGTCCCGGGCGGATTGGGCGTGTTCGAAGCGGTGATGCTGGCCGGCTTCGGCGCGACCGGCAACGAACATCTGGCGGCGCCGATCCTCGGTTCGCTCGCGACCTTCCGCATCATCTATTACCTGATGCCGCTCGGCGCCGCGACGGTGCTGGTGCTGCAGCGCGAGGCGCAGAGCCTGCGTCGGCACGTGCCGTGGTCGCCCTGGTTCGCGGGACTGCTGCCCCCGTTCTTCGCAGGACTGACGCTGGTCTCCGGCGCCGTGTTGCTGTTTTCCGGCGCGACCAAGGCGCTGCCCGATCGCATGGCGATCCTGCGCAGCGTGTTGCCGCTGTCGGTGCTGGAAGTCTCGCACCTGCTGGCCAGCGTGATCGGGATGCTGCTGCTGATCCTCGCGCGCGGCCTGCAACGCCGGCTGGACGCGGCGTACTGGCTGGCGCTCGTCCTGCTGCTGGCGGGCGCGGTGTTCTCGCTGCTGAAGGGCATCGATTACGAAGAGGCGATCTTCCTTGGCCTGCTCGCGCTCGCGTTGATGCCGGCGCACAAATTGTTTTATCGGCGCGCGTCGTTGTTCAGCACCACCTTTTCGCCGGGCTGGATCGTCGCAATTCTCGCGGTGTTCGGCTGCGCCGCGTGGCTGGTGTTCTTCAGTTACAAGCACGTGGATTACAGCACCAGCCTGTGGTGGGAATTCAGTTTCCATCACGGCGGCGCGCCGCGCGCGCTGCGGGCACTCGTCGCCGCGGCCGCGGCGGGGTTGCTGTTCGCGTTGGCCAGCCTGATCCGCCCACAGACACCGCGCCGCGCGTCGCCCAGCGCGGCGGAGCTGGAGCGCGCGTGGCCGCTGATCCGCAACTATCGTTCGGCGCAAGCACACCTCGCGTTGATGGGCGACAAGCATCTGCTGTTTTCTCCCGAGGATCGCGCGTTCCTGATGTATGGCATCGAGGGTCGCAGTTGGGTCAGCATGGGTGACCCGGTGGGTGATGACGACGACGCCCGGCGTGAACTGGTGTGGAGTTTCATGGAGCAATGCGAGCGCGCCGGCGGTTGGCCGGTGTTCTACCAGGTCAGTCCGGCCGATCTCGATCTGTATCTCGAAGTCGGCATGAATCTGTTGAAGATCGGCGAGGAAGCGCGTGTGCCGCTCGCGGATTTCAATCTCGACGGCAAGTCGAAGAAAACCCTGCGCGGTACGCTCAACAAACTCGAACGCGAAGGGCTGCGACTCGAAGTCATACCGGCGCAAGCGGTGCCGCCGCTGATGCCGCGGCTCAAGGAAATTTCCGACGCGTGGCTCGCCGAAAAGCATGCGCGCGAGAAGCGTTTCTCGCTGGGTGCGTTCGACCCGCGTTATCTGGAACGCACGCCGATGGCGCTGGTCTGGCAGGGCGAACGGTTGCTCGCCTTCGCCAATCTGTTCCTGACCGGGAACAAGGAAGAAGCCTCGCTGGACCTGATGCGCTTCGAGCCCGAAAGTCCGTCCGGCAGCATGGATTTCCTGCTCATTGCGCTGATGCGCTGGGCGCAGCAGGAAGGCTACCGCTGGTTCAACCTCGGCATGGCGCCGATGGCCGGCATGACCAACCGGCGGCTGGCGCCGTGGTGGAATCGTTTCGGCGCGCTGGTGTTCGGGCGCGGCGAACGTTTCTACAATTTCCAGGGCCTGAAGCGCTACAAGGACAAATTCGACCCCGAGTGGGAGCCGCGCTACATGGCCGTTCCGGGAGGCATCGCGCTGCCGATGATCCTTGCGAACATCGCCAGTCTGATTTCGGGCGGCCTCACCGGGGTGGTGCGCCGATGAAGATCTCGAAACGAGGCAAATGGATCATGTGGACAGTGGTTGGCGCGTGCGTGCTGGGTTTCGCCCTGTTCTGGAATCCGTTCGCGCGGCCCAGTCTGGAACACTCCATCGTGGTGGTCCAACCCGCGCCGGGCGTGCAGCCACCCGCGGGCAAGGACGACGTGTTGACGATCCTGTATTCCGGCGACGGCGGCTGGGCCGATCTCGACAAGCAGCTCGGCACGGCGTTCGCGGCGCGCGGCATTCCGGTGCTGGGCGTCAACAGCTTCAAGTATTTCTGGCGCAGCCGTTCGCCCGACGTCGCCGCGCAGCAACTCGACGCATTGATCAGTGATTCTCTGACAAAGTGGCACAAGCAGCGCGCGTGGCTGGTCGGGTTTTCGTTCGGCGCCGACGTGCTGCCGACGCTGATCGACAAATTGAGCCCGGCCACGCGTTCGCGCATCACCCAATTGGTGCTGCTGTCGCCCAGCCACGATGCCACGTTCGAGATCCAGATCCAGGGTTACATGAAACCGCAGGGACGTTTGACGATGTTGCTGAAGAACCTGTCCGATCGTTTCAACAACGTGCCGGACTATCCCGCGCTGCCGCCGGTCGTGGCGCTGGACAAGCGGTTCCCGGTGGTTTGCTATTACGGCAAGGACGACGCCGACGACAGCTTGTGCACGGAACAGGGCCTGCCCGCCTGGGTGACGGTGCACGGCGAAGCCGGAGGACACCATTTCGATGAAGGCTATCAGCGCCTGGCCGAGCAGATGATCGATGGGCTGCCCGCCAGCAAAGTGCCGGCATCGCGCGCGCAAACGACACCACCCGCTGCGGCTGCAAGCGCGGCCGTTCCTGCGCCGGCTGCAAGCGCGGCGCCACCTGTTTCGGCGTCGCCGAACGCCGGGCAACGCTGAAATACTGATCGCCGTCAGGCGGCCGCAGGCTCGGTCTCGCTAAAATCGCACGCATGACCACACCCAAACCCACCGACATCACCCTGCACAAGAAGTCGCGCACGCTGGAAGTCGCGTTCGATTCGGGCGAGCACTTCACCCTGCCCGCCGAATACCTGCGCGTGTATTCGCCGTCCGCCGAAGTGCAGGGCCATGGCCCGGGCCAGCAAGTACTTGTCGCCGGCAAGCGCGAGGTGGGCATCATGGAACTGGAACCCGTCGGCAACTACGCCGTGTCGCTGCGTTTCACCGACGGCCACGCCACCGGCATCTATTCCTGGGAAACCCTCCACGACCTCGGCGCCAACCAGGAAAAAAACTGGCGGGCCTATCTGGACGCGCTGGAGAAGAACAACCTTTCGCGCGACCCGGCTTCACTGTACGGGCATCCCGTGCCGATGCGCGGGCCGAAACCGAAGCAGGGTTAGACTCGGCAGCTTGGACCAGCTGAACCATAGGGGGAGCGATGCGCTGGCCATCCAGAAGATCATTTGCAATCGGCGCGGTGGCTTTTGTCGCCGGGTTCGTCGTCGCCGTCGCACTGGCGTGGGGGTTTGTGTCGTGGGTCTACACAAGCAACCTGTCGGGTAGACAAAACTGGGTGATCGATCCACTCGTGGCGAGCACCGAGTTGCTGGAAATCACGGACAAGCGACCAGAGCAACTGACCCGCGTGATCGTGGCCAATGCACGGCAAAACTCGCTGACCGCGGCAACGCAATTCAGCAGGCTCACAGAACCCAACCAGCAGATCACCCTGCGCCAGTTCACCCGGCTGAATCACAGCGCCACCCTGCGCGCGGACCATGCGCCCTTTGCAGATACCGCACGGCTGGCCCGGTTGATGGTGCTGTGCACGCACGCGTCCGCGGCGCCCGGCTGGTTGGCGATCGACAAGAATTCCGGCGCGACGACACCCGTTCCGAAGTGGGTACTCGACCCCGACGCCAAACGCTTGATGCCGGCAGCGGGGTCGAATTACGGGATGCTGCAACAGTCCGCGGCTGTCATCGCAGCAGAACGCAAACACTGGGGCGCGCTGCACGAGTGGGTGATAGCCAACCAGGGCTGCGTCGCGAAGCAGCAAGCCACCGGTTGAACCGCGTCAAGCACCATCGACGGCCGCCGCGCCCGTCAGCAATGCGACACGCCGTGCCAGGCTTTCCTTCGGCCAGTACGCGTCTCGGTCGTAATACTCGTGCATCGCGGGCACGCCTTCGGGCAGGATCACCCACGGCTGTTTCGACATCGTGAAGATGTGGATGTCGGGCGGGAAGCGGTCGGGTTTGTCCAGCGTGCCGATGCGCACGAACGCGAATCGTGGACCCGCGCCCGGGTAGTGGCTCCACAGCGCGACGCGGCATTGCGGGCAGCGTGCAATGTTCTGGCCCTTGCCGCTCGCGGAGGGCGTCAGCGTCATTTCGGCTTCGCCGTGCAGCAGTTCGACGCATTCGGTTTCGATCAGCGCGTTCAGGACGAAGGCGCTGCCCGTTTCGCGCTGGCACCAGCGGCAATGGCAGCAGTGCACGAACAGCGGCGTGCGGGTGAGCCGGTAACGGATGAAGCGGCAGTCGCAGCCACCTTCGAAAGTATCGATGAGCGTCATTGCGCCTCCGTTTTGCATCAAGCTTGAACATTACGCGCGTTCCCTTCTCCCTCCGGGAACGCCGCCTTCCATGGCCAAGAGCTCCGTGGTGGCGCGAAGCGCCGGATGAGGGTTCGGCTCTTGGGCAAGATGGCAACGATGCCGCGATGCCAAACCCTCACCCCGGCGCTACGCGCTCGGCCTGCGGCCGCCCCTCCCGGAGGGAGAGGGGCTTCAGTCGCCCGCAAACAGCGCGTTCAGATCGTCTTCGTCGAACCTCAACTTGTCGCGCGTGCCGCCACCTTCCAGCACCGCCTGCGCGAGTTCGGCCTTGCGCGCCTTCAGATCCTCGATGCGTTCTTCGACCGTGTCCGCGCAGATCAGCCGGTACACGAACACCGGCTTGTCCTGGCCGATGCGGTGCGCGCGATCGGCGGCCTGCGTTTCGGCGGCTGGATTCCACCACGGGTCGTAGTGGATCACGGTGTCGGCCGCGGTGAGGTTCAGGCCCACGCCGCCGGCCTTCAGCGACAACAGGAACAGCGGCACTTCGCCATCCTGGAATTTGCGTACGGGTTCGGCGCGGTCGCGCGTGTCGCCGGTCAGCGTGACATAGTGCAGGTGCCGGCGATTCAGCTCGCGCGCGATCAGCGCCAGCATCTCGGTGAATTGCGAAAACAGCAGCACGCGCCGGCCTTCGCTCAACAGATCGGGCAGCATGTCCATCAGCAATTCCAGCTTGGCCGATTCGCGCACGCTGCGCGCGGATTCCAGTTTGACCAGGCGCGGATCGCAGCAGGTCTGGCGCAGCTTCAGCAGCGCATCCAGCACGATGATGCCGCTGTGCTCGAAACCACGCTGGCGCACCACCTCGCGCACCTCGTCGCCCAGCGAAACGCGCAGCGCGTCGTACAACTCGCGCTGTTTGCCGGACAGCACCACGCGCCGCGCGATTTCGGTTTTCGCGGGCAATTCCTTGACGACCTGCACCTTGGTGCGACGCAGGATGAACGGCGAGATCCGGTGGTTGAGGCGCGCCTGGCAATCCGCGTCGGCCTGTCGCTCGATCGGAATGCGGTAGTGGCGACGGAACGAACCCTCGTCGCCGAGCAATCCCGGCACCGCCAGATCGACCTGCGACCACAATTCGCCCAGATGGTTTTCCAGCGGCGTGCCGGTCATGCACACGCGGCGCTTCGCGGCGATCGACAACAGCGCACGGCGCGCCTGCGTGCGCGGGTTCTTGACCTGCTGCGCCTCGTCCAGCACGACCAGCGCGAACGGCTGCTCGCGCAGCACCGAAAGATCGCGCGGCAGCAACGCGTAGCTCGTGAGGATCACGTCGTGCCCGGCCAGGCGATCAAAACTCTTGACGCGTTCGGGCCCGTGCAGCGTCAGCACTTTCAGCGACGGTGCGAAACGTTCGGTTTCGGACTGCCAGTTCGGGATCAGGCTGGTGGGTGCGACGATCAACGCGGGCTGTGTCAGTGCGGAGTTCTGCTTCAACGCCAGGATGTGCGCAAGCATCTGCACGGTCTTGCCGAGCCCCATGTCATCGGCCAACACGCCGCCGAGTCCCGCATCGGCCAGTGCGTTCAACCAGCGCAGGCCCTCGCGCTGGTAGGGACGCAACTCGGCAACCAGATCGTCCGGCACCGCATCGGACGCGTGCTCGGCGGCTTCACGCAAGCGCGTGGTGAAACCGGTGAGATCCTTGGGCGCATCCAGCTTGCCGTTTTTTGGCAACGCGCTTTCGAATTCTTCCAGCCGTCCTGCCTGCACCCGCGGCAGCCGCAGCTTGTCGCGCGGATGCGCGAGGTATTCGGCCAGCGGCGCCAGCAATTTCCGGAGCACCGCCAACGGCACCGCGACGCGCCGGCGATCGTCCACCGGCGCGTACCACACGGCGTCCTTCGTTTCGTTTTCGGGTGCGGCCAGCGACAGCGTGCGCGCGGACAATGCGCGCGCGACGGTCGGCAGCAGGTTGACGCGCTTGCCTTCGACCTCGATGCCCATCTCGAACTCGAACGCCTCGCCGCCATCGTCGACGTGCGCGACGCCGTACCAGCGCGGCGGACCCTCCAGCACTTCGAACGGAAAGCTCGACGCGTATTCGACGGCGAAGCCTTCCTTCTCCAGCTTCTCGCGCAGCCCCAGCCAGCGCGCGGGCGTGTTGACTTCCAGCGCGCCGGCGTAGCCCTTGCCGGGAAACACCCACGCGTCTTCCGGCAGCGCGTCGGCCATGTCCCACGGCAGGCCTTCGCAATCGACCGCGGGCGCGAGCCCGAAGGATTCAAGGCGCTCCATCGTCGCGAGTTCTTCCGCGCGCTTGCGCACGATCTCGACCAGCTTGTCGTTGCGCACGCGCCTCACGATGGCCTCGCCCCCGCGCCCCGGCAAACGGTCACCGCCATAGTCGAACGCGAGCCGCGCATAGGCCAGCGGCGGCGTGCCGGCACCGATGCGCGCGTGCCGGGTCAACGCCTGGAAGATCATCACCGGCTTGGGCGCAAGGTCCGCGCGCTGCACGGCGTCGAACGCTTGCGGCGCGGGAATGCGCGCCGCCCATGGCGAGGCGGCAACCCGCGCAGCCAAGCGTTCGGCATGCTCGGGCGCGAGCGGGGGGGCTTCGATGAGCGCCATTTCGGCGGCATCGCCATCCAGCGGACCGAGTTCGGCGCGCTCGGCATCGAGATACCACAAGCCCCCGACACGAATCAGCCGCTGGTGCGCCGGCAGTTTCGGCAGCAGGCGTTGGCGGCCGTCGCGCTCCAGCTGCCACTCCCATTCCAGCGGACGCGGTTTGCCCAGCGACAGGCGCAGTCCGGCGACGCCACCCAGCAGGCTGGGCGCAGCAGCCAGGATTTCGTGCAGCAGCGCATCACCGAACGGGCCCGCGAGGTGCGCATAGGTACGGCCCTTGCGCTGGGTCTGCGGTAGGCCCAGCACGCTGGCGGCCAGCCGCGTTGCGGCATCGGGCAACGTGTTTCCGAGGAGTTGTTTCGAATCCAGCGGCACCGCGCGCCCGAGCCGGTCCTTCGCGATGGTTTCCAGCAACACGGGAGCCGCTTCGAGGCGCGACAGCGCCGGTTCCTCCTGCAGCAGTTCCAGCAGGAAGCCGAGCGTGGGGGCCGATGCGGATGCGGCAGCCGCGCCCGCGTCGGCCGCGTCGATCAGGCGTGACCACTCCGCCGGCAAGGGTGCGCCAGCCGTGGTGGCACGCTTCGGCGCCAGGGTTTCGTTGGGGCTGCTGCGGTGTTGCATCCGCGATTGATCCGCTACCCAAAGGGCTCAAGCATAGCGCAGAGCGCGGCGGATGCCCTACTGGAACAGGTTTTCGGGATACTCGGGCTTCCGGTCCCGCGCCAGCAGCGAATGCAAGGCGTCGGTCGGCGTCATCTCGCCGCGCAGCACGGACTGCACGTGCTGGGAGATCGGCAGGTCGAGATCGTGGCGTGCCGCCAACCGCATCACTTCGTCGGCCGTGACCGCGCCTTCGACCACCTGGCCGATATCGGCCAATGCCTGCTTGAGCGACACCCCGCGACCCAGCGCGAAACCGAAGCGGTGGTTGCGGGACAGATCTCCGGTGCAGGTAAGTACGAGGTCGCCCAATCCCGCCAAACCCATCAGCGTCTGAGGCTTGGCGCCCAGTGCCGCGCCAAGGCGCAGCATTTCGTTCATGCCGCGGGTAATCAACCCGGCACGCGCGTTGAGACCCAGTTGCATGCCATCGGCAACGCCCGTCGCCACGGCCAGGACGTTTTTCATCGCGCCGCCAAGTTCGGCGCCCAGCATATCGTTGCCGGTGTAGGCACGGAAGGCATTGCCGTGCAGCAGCGCGGCCACGCGGTGCGCGAAAGCATCGTCGTCGGAATGCACGGTGACGGCGGTGGGCATGCCGGCCGCGACTTCGCGCGCGAACGAGGGCCCGGTCACAACCGCGGCAGGTGTACCCGGCAGGTGCTCGGCCACCAGCTCATGCAGGAAACGGCCGGTGCCCGGCTCGAAACCCTTGGTCGCCCAGGCAATGCGGGCGTCGGGCTCCAGGTACGGCGCCATCTCCTCCAGCATCGAGGCAAAGGCATGGCTACCTCTGAGCGCACTAGCGAAAAGGAAGTGACGATCATGGCCCGTATCCTCGGCAATGAGAACGGCCATCTTCCCCCTGACCTTGCACG
>Ga0207647_10001562_pt1 | contig 17603 bp, 16 predicted proteins | sample KBSCornC2_FD_184295 | JGI IMG/M metagenome (GOLD analysis project Ga0207647, IMG submission 184295) | Corn rhizosphere microbial communities from Kellogg Biological Station, Michigan, USA - C2 (SPAdes) (version 2) | ecosystem: Host-associated > Plants > Roots > Rhizosphere ... | reverse complement strand
AGGCTTCTTAGAGAGACGTGATATTAGTGGAGAGTTTACGAGAGGTCTACTCTTTTAGACCGATAGATAATTTTGGAAGTCGTTTGTATATTGTGATATGAAATGCATCATCCGAAATGATACTTTACATTATCCTTCTGTTGGCTTTGATTACATGGTTCGTTTATAAAGCGTTCAGGATTATTCGTTTCCACCGAATAGCGATTTATGAGGAAATAGAATCTGAAAGGATATTAGCTATTAAAAAACGCAACTACAACATTATAACATCTGTATTTCTCCTAACCACAATAGTACTTTTCATCATCCTACTTAATAGAATGATCTCAATCCAATGCTAAGCCGATAATTTTAGAGAGCGTTTGTATATTGTGGAGTAAACTAATTGTTTATGGCAGATATATTAGAGCCGCCAAAAAAGAAGAAATCAAACATTGTTTTATGGATTGTTATTGTCATTGCAATAATTATCATTCTATTCAGTTTCGTCCCCTTCTACAAGTGGTTTTGAGTTACCGATAATTTTGGAGAGGTTGACAGGTAGGTTATTCTCCGTACTTTTCGATTAATATACCTTCTGCTTTTTCAATCAATTGTTCCTGTAGAATATCCTTATGAGGGAAGTCATTTCGAATTAAAACGCATCCATGAGTTGTAAAGGTATTCTCTTCATCTTCCATCAAAATATCTACCGGCAATCTCACTAAGTCATGTGACAAAAAATCCTTATGCCAATTCTCGAATAACTTATGTCTTTCTAAGTGCCTTCCATCTGATGCATCACAAATATATATTAAGACGCGGTTTGGATTGCTAAAGAACGATTTAATCAACTCTACCAAAGTCGCTGATATTCGTTCATCTAATTTCTTTCTCTTGCCCGGAGTCGGATCGAACATCTCGAAATCAAAATCGTAAATTTCAAGATCATATACGCCCAGAATTGGAGATAATCTTGGAGTTGCGTATTTAAAAACGCATTTATAAAACAGTCCCTGAGCGGTCCTAAATAGATAATAGCCAGTAGTTTTGTCCTGGGATATTTTATATGGGAGCGTCAAACTTTATAGGGCGTTGCTTAGCGTAAGTAAAGGCATCACCACTCTTAACAGCCTTTCTAAAGGCATCCTTTTCTGCCATGTACTTTTTAAAAGCTTGGGCAGCTTTAGATTTTGGTTTTATGGTTACCTTAATTTTCATATTTGCGATTCCTTATTGAAATTGTCTTTACAATTGTAAAGCATTACACACTCAAATTTAAGAGCAAAAAAGATAACAAAAAATGCTTTAGCAACACTTTAGCAACATATAAGCAACAGTAAATCAACGTTTAATAAATGCCTAACTATCGTATAATCAATTACTTATCGAAGCTAAATTACGTCCTATTTTACGTCAATTCTAAACGAAAAAAAAATTCGAAAATTTCTTGAAATTCCTTATAAAACGGCGAAAAGTCTTTAAAATCATCTCAAATTCTATAATCAGCCACATATCAATTCCACACTTTTACGCATAAAAAAAGCCTTATTTGGGCTCAATTGATTTTCAGTTTGTTGTTTCTTTAAGCACTTTAGCCCCGCTTCGCCATTGGTATGGGAGCCAATGGCAGCCCCTACCTCCTGCCCCAAAAGTGTTTATTCGCTTTTGCAAAGCGAGTTGCTATTAATAAAAAATACAAACAGCCGCCATCGCAATTACCAACGCTGGCAGCAATTTTTGTATAGCAAATGAAAGCAACAAAAATTGCCCACTATCACAGGCTAACCTGAATAACATAACATAGAGTTATACAAACATGACTTACGTTATCCTAAGTTATTATTGCGTGATGGCTCGCATTGAACTGATGCAATTTTCCGAAACAAATAAGGAACAATAATTTTCGGTTTGAAAAATCGCATCAGTTCAATGCTCACAGTCATGTTCGTATAACTTCATTTTGTGTTAAGTAGGCGCACCGCACAGGAGCAGCCCATGTTTGTATTTTTTTAGCTAAGGCTTCTTAGCGAGACGTGATATTAGTGGAGAGTTTCCTATTCTCGGTTATGGTTTCAGACTGATAGATAATTTTGGAGAGGGTTTGTATATTGTGAGCAAACTAAGATTGAATGAAGAAATATTTGCGCCCCGCATACGCGTTCATAGTAAATACTTACCTTCTTGCATCTGGAATTATAATGACGACTCTTTTATTTGAAAAATTGTTTAATTCCAAAGAAATGATTGTTACAACCGACAAGCTTATTTATTCTTTATTTGTCGGTTTAATAGCTGCAACTTATTTTCTAATGAAGGGCAAAAAGAAAACGCAATAGTTAGCACCTTGTGTTACCGATAATTTTGGAGAGGTTGATTATCGTTGTAAATTCTTAATTACCGAAGCTATCAGTTTGACAACTTCATCTTTCATATTTGGATCGCTTTCACTAACTCTTTTTGCTAATCTATAAAATTCTTCAGCGGGAAGCGACAACTCATGATTGTTTTTAAAACAAAAGAATGCCATTACAACACAGGCCATTCTTTTGTTACCATTTATTAAAGTATGATTTTTATTAAAAAGATAAAACAGTAATTGCCGCTTTTGTATAAAAGCCTTTATAAAGCAAAGTTCCCCCAAATGTTTGAAAGGGTGTTTCTAAACATGATTTAATCCTATCATATTGGTTTGGACTAACCTGCGGTATGGGTTCATTCTGAGTAGCATGGTACTTTTGTGCGTGCTCTATTAAAAGAAGAAATTCAGTAAGCGTAATCTGTTTTGCTCTACTCATGACTAAGCCTGCTCATTATTTCTCCGTATTGAGCATAAAAAGAAGAAGCGAACCTGTCGACCTTGGTTTTAACCGCAGCCCTTTTATCTCTTTTTTTAAAGAGTTTTTTCTTGGACACATTGCGAGAAGATACTTTGGTCATTGTCTTTTGCATAGCAGTTTAATACTACAATAATAATGCAAAAGTAGCATTTTTGATATTGTTTGTGTTATTTTTACAATAACAAAACAGCCTCAGATTTTCCATATTCCTGTACTGGATGCCGCTTACTTCAGCCGAGAATAGAAGGCAATTGGAGCAACCATTCATACAATGATTGACAGTAAATAAAAAAACCCTCATCTCTGAGGGCTTTTCCCAATTATGTTTCCATTAATAGACTGACTATTGAATCGTCTTTAGTTTATTCTGCAACTCGGTAACCTTAGCGGTATTTTTCTTGATTTGATAGTAATCAATCAAATCTCTTATTACTTCTTTGTAGTAAATTTTTTCGGTAGGTTTCAATGAAGCCTGGCCAGCATACAAGTCAGCAGCTTTTTGCGAGTACTGCGCCAGTTCTTCATACTTGGCATTGATTTTCGCATCCAGATCTTTTCTTTTTGCAGCATCTGCAGCCGCATTTCCTTTGATGGCTCTTTTTTGATCTTCCAAATCCGCAATCTGGTTGTTAATGTGGCGGCTCATTAAATAGTTGGCCTCGGGTGTTTGCTTAATAGACATTGCTTTTGTCAAAATTTGGGCAAGTTTGTCTTGTCTGGTTGAGTAGTCCGAAGGCTTGTTTTCGTTTGAATAAGTGTAGTTAAAATATTGCACTCCGTAATCAATCCACAAATCATAATTGTCGGGATATTTTTGTGTCAGTTCATCATACTTAGCCAATCGCTGGCTTTTATCATCGCCAACCATATCCAGTTCATAACCAAGCCATCCATTGTAATTTGGGAAAACAGTTTCACCAAGCGTCAAATATTTTTGAGCATTCGCCTGATCCTTGTTTTTGATGTAGTAATCAACAACGTATTCATAAACCCCTCTGTAAGTAGTGTCAGGGATTTTCATCTCTGCAAGCTTCGAGTAATATTTAATTGTGTTTGCTTTATCCTTTAACTGCTCTGCAGCTACGCCCGCATACAATGTTGATGTGGTATCGTAAGGAACTGTTGTGAACTTGTATTGCTTCAACATATCAAAAGCAGTTAATGCTTTTTCAAAATTGTCAAAGGCTTTTTGATATTGTTTTGCGTTGTACGCGTCCGCACCGGTTTTAAAATAGGTGGTGTAGATATCGTAAACTGTTTTGTTTCCTTCAAGTGTTGACAAAAGATATCTTTTACTTTCAGGGTTCTTTTCTTCGAGTTTTAAGTAATTGCTCATAGCATCCAAAGCCGCTGCAGCATAACTTGAATCCTCGGCGTGCGTCTTTGATAAGTTTTGATAGATTTCAGCTTTATAAAACCATGCTTCAGAGTTATTTTGATTTTTTGGATCTTGCATGGCTTTGTCCAGTTTTTCCTTCGCCTCGTCCCACTTCCCTTTCTGAACTTTTTCTTTTACATCATCTAATTTTTGTGCAAAAACACCCGAGACTGATGTAGCAAGTAATAGAGCTAATACTAGTTTACGCATTGTTTCTTTTTTAAAGTATAAAATTACGGTTGAACAGGGTTCTCTTCTTCAGATGAGTTTTCCCCCAAATTGGTTGTGTCCGTGTTTTCTATTGTTTCTATGGTTTCTTCAATTTTTTCTTCCTGGTCTTCAATCTTTGTAATAGCAGCAATTTCATCGCCTTCGTCTAAGCGGATCAATTTCACGCCCTGTGTTGCCCTTCCCTGCTCACTAATGTCAGCAACATTCATCCGTATCGTAATTCCGCTTTTACAAGTAATGATCAGATCTTCTTTCTCCGACACATCCAAAATTCCTACCAGCTTACCGGTTTTATCAGTTACATTAATTGTTTTAACACCTTTACCTCCGCGGTTAGTAATTCGGTATTCATCAACAAGAGTTCTTTTACCAAAGCCCTTCTCGCTTACAACAAGAACGGTTCTTTCAGGATGTTCAGGATTCACACAAATCATTCCAACTACCGAATCATTAGCATCATCCACTTCAATACCACCTACACCAATAGCGCCTCTGCCTGTTGGACGCACCTTGCTTTCAGGGAAGCGTATTGCTCTACCTGATGCAACCGCCATCATGATTTCACAATTGCCACTCGTTAATTTTGCTTCCAGCAACTGGTCGCCTTCGTTGATTGTAATTGCATTAACACCCGTTTGACGCGGACGGCTGAAATCTTCCAATGCCGTTTTCTTAATAACGCCATTTCTTGTGCAAAGAACAATGTAATGACTCTTTACAAAATCAACATCCTGCAGATCCTTTACATCAATGATGGCCCTGATTTTATCATCGGGAGAAATCTGCAGCAAATTTTGAATCGCTCTTCCTTTGCTGTTCTTCTCACCGTCTGGAATCTGATATACATTCAACCAGTAACATCTTCCTTTTTCAGTAAAGAAAAGCATGGTATGATGGGTTGAAGCAACAAAAAGATGCTCGATAAAATCCTCTTCTCTTGTTTTGCCGCCAAGTGCCCCTCTTCCGCCCCGCTTTTGCGCACGAAATTCGGTTGCCGATGTACGTTTGATATATCCCAGGTGAGAGATTGTGATTACAACGTCTTCTTCCTTAATCAGATCTTTAATGCTCACTTCATTATCAAGATAAGTGATGTCTGTTTTTCTTGCATCACCAAACTTTTCTTTTACTTCAAGCAATTCGGTTTTGATGATGTCATAGCGCATGCCTTCATTACCAAGAATCTCTTTTAAATGGGCAATTAATTTCATCAACTCATCATACTCTTGTTTGATCTTTTCTCTTTCCATTCCGGTTAAGCGCTGTAAACGCAATTCCAAAATGGCTTTGGCTTGAATTTCATCTAACCCCCACCCGGCATTTACCAAATTTTCTTTTGCAATTTCTGGTGTGGCAGATGCACGGATTAACGCAATCACTTCATCCAAATGATCAAGTGCAATTAAATATCCCTGTAAGATGTGTGCCCTTTTTTCTGCCTCCCTCAATTCAAACTGAGTGCGGCGAAGAACAACTTCGTGGCGGAACTCAACAAATTCAGAAATTAATTCTTTCAGATTTAAAATCCGTGGACGGCCTTTTAGCAGTGCCACGTTATTGATTCCATAAGAAGTTTGAAGCTCCGTGAATTTATAAAGCTGGTTGATAACAACGTTGGCAACTGCATCACGTTTCAGATCAACAACAACACGCGTCCCTTCTTTCTGATTCGATTCATTATTGACGTGGGCAATTCCTTCAATTATCTTTTCGTTTACCAATTGCCCAATGCGATCGCACAAAGTATCACGGTTAACCTGGTAAGGAACCTCGGTAATGATGATTTGCTCCCTGCCGCTTGCTTTTGTTTCTACGTGTAATTTTCCACGGAGCACTACCCTGCCGCGGCCGAAGTGAAATCCGGCTTTGATTCCTTCCATTCCATAGATAGTACCGCCCGTCGGAAAGTCAGGGGCCTTTACGTACTGCATCAATTCATCAATTGTCACTTCACGATTATCGATATAAGCAATACAACCATCAACAACTTCGCTGAGATTATGCGGCATCATGTTGGTTGCCATACCGACGGCAATACCACTTGATCCATTAATGAGTAATTGAGGAATACGGGTTGGAAGAACTGTCGGCTCCTGCAGAGTGTCGTCGAAATTGAGTTGAAAATCGACTGTTTCCTTTTCAATATCCTGAAGCATAGCCTCCGCCATTCGATGCATGCGGGCCTCTGTGTAACGCATTGCTGCAGGACCATCGCCATCCTGGTTACCAAAGTTTCCCTGTTTGTCAATTAAGACATAACGGATATTCCATTCCTGTGCCATGCGCACCATTGCATCATACACAGATGTATCTCCATGCGGATGATACTTACCAAGCACTTCACCTACAATACGTGCTGATTTTTTAAAAGGACGGTTATGATACATGCCCATATCATTCATGGCATGTAAAATGCGACGATGAACAGGTTTCAATCCATCACGAATATCCGGTAAGGCACGGCCAACAATTACCGACATTGAGTAATCAATGTAGGCCGTTTTCATTTGTTCTTCGATGTTAACAGGTATAATTCGGTTGATATCGTTTGTCTCCTGCGGTAATATGTTTTCTTCCATTCTTTGTGCTTAAATCAGTGTAAATTTTGAAGTCAGCAAATGTACCGGATTTATGCCTATAAACCTGATGATTTTAAGCCATTTTAAGGACATATTATCATAGTTTTTCAGGCAGTGAAAAAGCCTTAACAAACTGTGTAGAAATCGTCGACTTTATGAGTGATTTTTTGCGGATCCGTTTAATTGCAAGTATTTGGCTGAAGTTGCAGCTCAATGCTAAATGCCCGACAGAATTAAAGGACGTGCAGGCCAATGACACAACAGGGGGAAAAGTAGTAATGCAGATGGAATCATCATTATTTCTGTCTTCCATAAAACTTATCTTGCAGGCGTTTCCACCCTTGGCTGTAACCTACTAACTTAAAACAGAGTCATATAGCTTAGAATGCACACCGGACCAGAAGATATCGACATCATTGCCCGTGTATTAAATGGTGATCACAATGCCTATTCGGCACTGGTGGAGCGTTATCAGAACTATGTTTTTACGATAAGCCTTCGCTATGTGAAAGCACGTGAAGATGCAGAAGAGGTTTCGCAGGATGTTTTTGTGAAAGCCTACCGTTCTTTGGCGGACTTTAAAGGACAATCCAAATTCAGCACCTGGTTGTATACGATTACCACAACCACCTGCATTACTTTTTTAAGAAAGAAAAAACTGGAAATACATTCTTTAGACAACGATAAAGTTTTCGAAGTGGCAGATAGTGTTGACAGCGGAATGAGAGCAAACCAGATTGAGCAAAAGAGCAAGGTGAATATGGTGAACGAAGCCATAAAGATGTTGAGTGCTGATGATGCGCAGGTTATTACGCTGTTTTACAAAGGCGAGCAAACACTCGAAGAAATTGCACAGATATTAGGCAAGGAACCAAATGCGGTGAAGGTACAGTTGCACAGAGCAAGAGGAAGGCTGAAAGAAAAAATGCAGAAATATTTTAGTGAGGAAGTAAAAGATATTTATTAAACATTTTAAATTTTAGGTTATGGATAACCTGAATGACATTGAAGTAAGATTGTGGGAATACATTGATGGGTTGAGCAATGAAAGTGAGAAATCGCTTGTTGAAAGACTCATTGCTGAAAACGCCGAATGGAGATCAAAATACCATGAGCTTTTGGAGGTTCATCAATCGTTGAATTTTGTTGAGCTGGAAGAACCTTCCTTGCGTTTTACAAAAAACGTGATGGAAGAAATTGCCAGGTACCAGATTGCTCCTGCAACAAAAACTTATATCAACAGCAAAATTATCTGGGGGATTGGAATTTTCTTTATCACGATGATCGTTGGCTTTTTGGTTTATGGTTTTGCACAGATTGATTGGACCACTGCCGGGGAAACGAAAAACCCGTTAGGAATCGATTTGACCAAGGTTGATTACAGCCAAATGTTCAATAATAATCTGATGAACGGAATCATGATGGTCAATGTGATATTGGGCTTGTTTCTGTTTGACCGTTATTTAAGCAATAAGAATAAAAAATTGAAAGAAGCTTGATGATCTTTAATCATCAGGTTCGGTGTAAGCCCTTCTGTTTTCAGAAGGGCTTTATTTTAGTCATTAAATTTTTTCTTCAACTCCATCAACTTGCTTTGAAAAGGATTTAAACTCTCCTGTTTTTTTGGAAGATTTTTATTGCCTGAAGTTTGTTTTTCCTTACCCCCTCCCCGCTTCTCGATACCTGCTCCCTTCATTGTTAAAGCAATTCTTTTTCTTGCAACATCAACCTCGGTAACAGTAACTGTAACTTTTTGATTGAGCTTTACTACTTCATTGGGATCAGAAACATATTTATCAGCAAGCTGAGACACATGCACCAACCCGTCTTGCTTCACCCCGATATCCACAAAGGCTCCGAAGTTGGTAATGTTGGTAACAATTCCCGGAACGGTCATACCGACTTTTACGTCTTCAATCGATTTGATCGTTGAATCAAATTGGAATTCCTCAATCTGTGCCCTGGGGTCGCGACCAGGCTTTTCCAATTCTTTCAAAATGTCTTCAATCGTAAACTCACCAACCGATTCACTGATGTATTTTTTCTTGTTGATTTGTTTACGCAGGTCATTTTTCGTAATTAATTCTTCCAACGAAGCCTGCACGTCTTTCGCCATTTGCTCAACCAAAGCGTATCGTTCAGGATGAACAGAAGAATTATCCAAAGGATTTTCTGCATTTGGAATTCTCAAAAAACCAGCGCATTGTTCAAAAGTTTTTGGTCCCATCAATGAAACCTTTTTCAATTCTTCCCTCGATTTGAACGGACCATTTTGCAAGCGGTACTGAACAATATTATTAGCTAGCGTAGCCGTAATACCTGAAACATATTGAAGCAAATGTTTTGATGCCGTGTTTACATCAACGCCAACAAAGTTTACAGCACTCTCCACTACTCTGTCCAGTCCCTGCTTCAATTTGATTTGATTGACATCATGCTGGTACTGGCCAACACCAATTGATTTGGGATCGATCTTGACCAACTCACTCAACGGATCTAACAGCCTTCTTCCAATGCTTACCGCACCACGAACGGTAACATCATGATCAGGAAATTCTTCTCTTGCAACCTCGGAAGCTGAATAAATAGACGCACCGCTTTCATTGACCTGGAAAATGCTGACATGTTTTCCAAAATCAATGCTTCGAACCAATTGTTCGGTTTCTCTTCCTGCAGTGCCATTGCCAACGCCGATCGCCTCGATGTCATATTTGTTTACCAAAAATTTTATTTCGGAAACGCTTTCATGCCATTGATTTTGGGGAGGATGCGGATAGATTGCAGTATTGTATAAAAGATTTCCCTGCGCATCCAAGCAAACCAATTTGCAGCCGGTTCTGTAACCAGGGTCAAGTGCTAAAATTCTTTTTGATCCTAACGGGGATGCCAATAACAATTGGCGGAGGTTTTCTGTAAAAACATGAATGGCCTCCTCATCTGCGCTGCTCTTACTAAGCAAACGGAATTCATTTTCGATAGACGACTTCAACAAACGTCCATAACAATCTTCAACTGCTTTTTTTACCTCAGCGGAAGCGGCGTTGGAAGTTTTTACAAAAATTCTTCCCAGCTCTTCAACCGCCAATTCTTTTTCGATGCTGATGTCCATCATCAAAAAACCTTCTTTTTCTCCTCGTCGAATGGCCAAAATTCTGTGCGAAGGACTTTGCGATAATGGTTCACTGAATTCAAAATAATCCCGGTACTTCTGCGCTTCTTCTTCCTCTTTTTTTGTTGACAACACTTTTGACGAAAGCTTTGCCTGTTCACTGAACAATTGACGGACTTTTGCTCTTGCCTGTTCATTCTCACTGATCCATTCTGCAATGATATCTCTTGCACCTTGCAAAGCTTCTTTTGAATCTTTTACCTGCTCATTAATAAACTTTGCAGCTTCTTGTTCAAGGTCCAGTTCCTGCTGTTTGAAAATAATTTGTGCCAATGGTTCCAGGCCTTTTTCTATTGCCTGTGTGGCCCGTGTTTTGCGTTTGGGTTTGTAAGGAAGATAAATGTCTTCTAGCTCTGTTGCGCTGAAACAATCTTCAATTCTCTTTTTCAATTCTGGCGTCATCTTGCCTTGCTCTTCTATGGTTTTGATGACGGTTTCTTTTCTCTTATCAAGTTCGTTGAAGTATTGAATTTGTTCAACCACATTTCCAATCACGACCTCATCCAAATTTCCCGTGGCTTCTTTGCGATAACGAGCCATGAAAGGAATGGTTGCGCCTTCGCTCTGTAGTTGATGAATGTTGGTAACCTGTTTGGCTGAAAGATTTAATATGCCAGCGATCTGTTGAATGTATTTCTGCTCCATTGATATTGGAAAAATTAGGGGCTGCAAATCTAAGAGTTCGGAAGAAAGAAAAAATTAGATTGTTTGAAAGAGAGTTTGTAAATATCAAAGAATTAAAACTGAAAATGAAACATCAAAAGAAATGCCCGTTCGTGTTGAAAAGCAATGCAGAACGTACAACTCACTGACACAACACTGGACGACAGTAGCAATGAAGCCAGGTACAAAATTTTCTTTTTATCCGGCAGCAGGAATATTCATGAAGGCATCCTCTTCTTCGCCCATTGCTGCTTTTTTCATTCGCCTGGCAACATCGTGCCCAACATAATTTTCAATCCGCTTTTCAACGAAATAGATCGCCGGTGTCAGTACAATTGCCATTGTTGCCTTGTAGATATAATTCATAATTCCGAAGGCCAAAATTTGCTGCCAGCTAAATACGCCCCAAAATGCAATGAACAAAACAATGTAACTATCCACCAACTGTGAAACCAGTGTTGAACCCGTGGCCCTGAGCCAAATCTTTTTATCTCCAGTTACTTTTTTAATGCGATGAAACACGGTAACATCAACAATCTGGCTTATTAAAAACGCAACCAAACTACCTACGATGATTCTCATTCCCTGTCCGAAAATTCCAGAAAACGCGGCCTGCATATCAGGAATTCCATTACCGGTGTTGATCGGTCGCCAAAAATCCGCGGCAGGGACACCAATTGCAATGAAGTACATTAAAAAAGCATATGCAATAAGTGCAACCGCTGTAAAAGATATTCTTCTGACGGCTTTCGGACCGTAATACTCATTTACAATGTCGGTCATTACAAATTCCAAAGGCCACAGCAACACGCCGCAGGTGAGATTAAAACCTAGGCCCGTTTGTCCGAACAGGGTAAAATTTGCGGGATGTAACCCAAATAATTTTTCCAGTGAAAAAATTTTAGTTCCGATGGATTCTGCAATCAATGCATTGCAACAAAAAAAAGCAGTCATGCCCAGGAAAAGCTTGGTGGGTTTGTTTTTAAGAATGTCGTGTATCATTTAGGTAAAAGATGTATAAAATTTGAATGAGTAAAAATAAGATGTTGGCAGTGATGAGCCATGAAGGAACAATTTTTAGCTTCTTCCTTGAAATAAAAAACAAAAACAAATAACAAAGGTTCAAAACCGGGTTCACAACAAATCCCATTACATAACCGATCAATGCAATTGAAGAAGTGATGTCTTCATTTTTGATCCAGTCCGTCATTTGAATTGAAAACGCAATTAAAAAACAAACGTTGCAAATAAAAGCAACTCTTGAAAAAAACAAAAGCCATTGAAAAGAGTTTGAGGTTCGGAGTTCGGAGTTCGGAGTTTGGAGTTCGTTCATTTTTGATGGAAGATTTAATCAGGGCAAATCGTTTTGTCAATTTCAATTCATCAACCATTGATGATTCACGATTGGCGATTGACGAAAATACCATTATTTTGTCGCCACTAAAACCGGTATATGAACAAAGGCTGGATACAAAAACTCCTTCCCCATTTTATTGCTGTTGGTGTTTTTTTAATTGTCGCCGTTATTTATTGCAAACCTGCACTCGAAGGCAAGGTTTTGCAACAGGAAGATATTGTTCAATGGAAAGGCGCCATGAAGCAATTGGAAGATTACAAAGTAAAGCATGGTGAGTATCCTCTTTGGACCAATGCGATGTTCAGCGGTATGCCAACGTTTGCCATTGCCTATCCATCCAACAATAATATTCCATGGATTGTTCATACCGTTCTTAGCCTTCATCTTCCAAAACCGATCGGTTTCTTTTTTGTGGCCTGCATTTGTTTTTATTTTTTGGCAAATGTGTTGCGTGTCAATCCTTACATCGGAATTATGGGAGCACTTTCCTTTGCTTATGCCACTTATGACCCGGTTATCATTAGTGTTGGACACGATACTAAAATGTGGTCGATCGCTTATATGCCTGCTTTGCTCGGAAGTATCTTGTTATTGTATGATCACAGGAAATACTGGATTGGTGCAGCATTAACTGCCTTGTTTACCTCGGTAATGGTTGCCATGAATCATCCGCAGATCGATTATTATTTTTTCCTTGCAGTAACAGTGATGACGATTTTCTTTATTGTTCGCTGGATTCGTGAAGGACAAATCTCTCATTTGCTCAAGTCAGTTGGATTGACCATCGTTGCAGGAGCGATTGGTTTGTTAGTCAATGCAGTTACAATAATGTCTTCTGCCGAATATGCAAAGGAAACGATTCGGGGAGGTTCGGCATTGGCAGGAACAACACAACACGATTCAAAAGAAGGATTAGGAAAAGATTATTCCTTCTCATATAGCATGGCGGTTCCTGAACCGCTGGTGATGATGGTTGCGAAAATGTACGGTGGCAGCAGCGACAAAGAAGAAGTTCCGCAGGATAACTCAAAGGCCATTGAAGCAGCAAGTACCCTTCCGAGAGAATTGCAACAAAGTCTCCCGCTTACATATTATTGGGGAGGCATTGGAACAACATCGGGTCCACCATACGTTGGAGCGATCATTTGTTTCCTTGCAATACTCGCCATGTTTGTTTTGGACAACCGTCACAAATGGTGGATGCTTGCAACAATTTTGTTTACTGTGATGTTATCGTGGGGAAGCTACTTTGAATCAGTCAACATTTTATTTTATAAATACCTTCCTCTTTACAATAAGTTCAGAGCGCCATCGATGATTTTGGTGATCCCGCAATTATTATTGCCGGCATTGGCGGTAATGGGTTTGCATAAAATTGCCTTCTCAGACGACAAAGAAAACTTGTGGCCTTCGATTAAAAAAGGATTGATTGCCGCCGGAGTTTTGATCGGGCTTTGCTTCGTTTTATATGGCAGCTTCGATTACATGGGCGAAAGAGACCAGGCATTTATGAAACAGGTGAATGGTGCCAATCAACCCCAGTTATACGAAGCAGTAAGAACATTTTTCAATGGATTAAAACAAGATCGCCAATCTCTTTTCCTGGGAAGCTTGTTCCGCACAATCGGCTACATGGGATTTTGTTTTTTGATTGTTTGGCTTTTGTATAAACGAAAAATCAACAGAACACTTGGCTTTAGTGTGATTGCCCTTGCAAGCTTGATTGATCTGATGTCGATCGATTCGAAATATTTGAGCAGTGAAAATTATATTGATGCGCCTGAAGAAGGAGCCGCACTGGTCCCGCTGACCGATCTGGATAAACAGATCATGAAGGACACAACATTTTTCCGTGTCTTAAGCGACCCAACAACAAGTGATCCTTTTACAGGAACGAATTACATTCCTTATTACTATAACGCAGTGGGCGGCTATCACACAGCCCGGCTTAGTATTTACAATGATCTTATCGACAGCCAGCTCCGCAAGGGAAACATGGCTGCTTATAACATGCTAAATACCAAATATGTTGTAAGGAAAGATGAACATGGAGCAACCACCGCCGTCCAACAGAACCCGGGCGCATTAGGAAATGTTTGGTTTGTCAAATCGTTGCAGGTTGTGCCGAGTGCACTTGCAGAAATGAAAGCGCTGGACAATTTTAATCCCAAAGACACTGCAGTGGTTCAACAAACTTATGTTAGTAAACTTGGCAATCCCGCAATGACTTATCCGGGCGAAGGAACAATTCGGCTGGTTAAAAACGATAATGATATTGCCACATATACTTCTTCAACAAGTGCAAACGAATTTGCCGTGTTCAGTGAAGTGTATTATGAAGCAGGATGGAAAGCTTTCGTCGATAACAAAGAAGTTCCGATTGCAAAAGTTGATTATGTTCTAAGAGGTTTGGCTATTCCTGCAGGAAATCATCAAATTGTTTTCAAGTTTGAACCACAAGGATTTTTGAAAGGCAAAAAACTAACGAGCATTTTCTCTATCATACTTGTTCTGTTGCTTTTATCGGGCATCTTTTTAGAATGGAAAGAAAGGCGCAGCATTAAGACAACATGAAAATTGTAAGCCTTGTATGGTTTAAAATTTTTCCTGCAAAATATGGAGGACAAAAAGGAATTGCACTCTTCGAAGAACACCTTGGAAAACATTCTGAGATTACATGTATCTGTTCGGATGACAATGAAAAAGATCATTGTTCTTCGTTGACAGTATTGCCCATAATTCCAAAAGGCAAATGGCAATTCATCAATGTCCTTACGTGGATAAAGATTTTAAAAGCAATTAAAAAAGAAAAAGCAGATATTTTTTTGCTTGAACATCCATATCATGCCGTGATTGCAGCGATGGCAAAACGGATTTACAAAATGAAACTGGTTTTGCATGAGCACAATATTGAATTTCTTCGATTCAAGAACATTGGGAAAAAATGGTGGCCTGTTTTGAAATTGGTTGAAAGGATTGCAAGCAAACAATCTGATTTAATTTTTTACAAAACAGAACAAGAGCGCTTACAAGCAATAGAATTTTTTGGGTTGAATGCTGCAAAGACATTTGTAATTCCTTATGGAGTTGAATCGCATGAAATGAACCCCTCTGCCAAAGAAATGATCTGTCAAAGGCATAATATCCCTGCTGACAATAAACTCATTCTTTTTGCCGGCACTTTAGATTACGAACCCAATGCAAAAGCCGTAGAAAATATCTATAAAGAAATTGCACCCCGCCTGTCAAAACAAAATTTTCGATTTACGATTTTAATTTGCGGCAGAAATAAATTTCAATCATTCGCTTATCTTAACAAGTTGAAACATTCAAGCGTGTTAATGATTGGCGAAGTAGATTGTATTGAAGATTATTTTATGGCGGCAGATGTGTTTATCAATCCTGTAGAAGAGGAAAATGGCATTCAGACAAAAAACCTGGAGGCACTTTCCTACCATTTAAATCTTGTTTGTTTTGAAAATACTTTGGCAGGAATTGATCAAAAAGACTTGGAGAACAAAGTTTTTTCTGTTGACCATAAAAACTGGGATGAGTTTGCTGCTAAGACGGCAAAATCTTGTGAAAATAACGCGCTTACAAGGGTGGCGTTTTTTGAGAATTATAGTTGGGAATCTATTGCAAAAAAATCGGCTAACATCTTATGCCAGTTGAACAAAAATTGAACGCATCCATTGACGTTATCATGCCGGTTTATAACGCCGAGGCTTTTTTGGACAAAGCAATCAACAGCATTTTAAAACAAACTTATACCGACTTCCGTTTAATCATTGTCGATGATTGTTCTACAGATCGATCCCAACAAATCATCAGGTCATTTAATGACTCAAGAATTTTGTATTACGGTCACAAGGAAAACAAAGGTGTTGTTGCATCAATGAACACCGGGCTGTCGCTCACCCAGGCTCCTTACGTTTGCGTAATGCATGCAGATGACATCTCACTGCCGGAAAGATTAGCGGTTCAGAAAAAATGGATGGATGAACACAGTGATACCGCAGTCGTGGCAGGTTACCTGATTTTCATAAATGAAAAAGACGAAGAAACCGGGGTTTGGAATTTGGACAGGGAAACGAACACAAGACAAAGCATTCGCAGAAAAATGATCAAAGAAAATTGCATTGCCCATCCGACTGTAATGATGCGGACTGAGATAATTAAAAAATATGGTTATGATCCCGCTCAGCAGTTGAAAGGATATGCCGTTGAAGATTATCCCCTTTGGTTGAATTTATTAGCCGACGGTCACCATATCGATAAACTTCAAAAACCTGTGCTGTTGTACCGGACACATTTGCAATCAGCAACCAGTTCTTTTCTCAGGAAGAGAAATCCTTTTTTGATCAACTATTTTACTAAGCTGAAGTATATCAGCGAGCGTAAGAAAAAGAAAAAACTTAACAGCTTTGATTTTTTGGTTATGATAAGTTTGCGTTTGGATTATATCAAGGCCCAATTAAAAAATTTAAAAGCTTTCTTTGTAAAAAAGCATGTATAAATTATTTCTTGCCAAACGTTTTGTCGAAGATGTGATTATGTTTCCCTTCATTTTGATTGGAAAAATGATTGCATTGTTCAAGCCGTTGGGTAGAGAATATGAAACGTTTTTCTTTTTTCCTTTTTATCATGTTGGCGGTGCAGAAAAAGTTCATGCAAACATTGCCAGGGCAACTGGAAATAAAAACTGCATTATTTTCTTTACAAGAAAATCACAGAACAATCTTTTCTGGAATGACTTCGCCCAGTCGGGTTGTGTGATGAAAGATATTTCCAGGTACACGGACAATAAATGGATCCATTTTGTCAATATCATTTTCAGGGGAATTATTTCGCATTACATCAATTCACAAAGGCAGAAGCCTGTCGTATTCAACGGTCAATGCAATTTCGGATACAAGATTTCTCCATGGATTGACAAATCAATTCCGCAAATAGAATTGATTCATTCACTTTGCAGCTTTTCCTATATCCGCATTCCCTTTCTTCCTTTTATTACCAAAACAATAATGATCTCGACAATAAGAATCCAGGAACATCTTGATCTGTATAAAAGATATTCCATCCCTTTAAAATTGGGCGGGAAAATTCTCTTTATTATGAATGCGATCGATCTTCCGGCCACCAAACCAGTGAAAAATGTTGGCAGTGAAGAGTTAATAGTATTGTATGTTGGACGAAGTACTGCTGAAAAGAGGGTTCAGCTCATTGCACAAATTGCAAAAGCAATAAAAGGAAAGGAAAAAAATATTTCATTCTGGTTCATGGGAGAAGTAAAAGAAGCAATACCTTCTGAATTACACAGCTATTGTAAATTTCTCGGGAATCAAAGCGATCCCAAAGTAATTAATGATGTTTATAAACAATCACATATTCTGATTTTAGTTTCAGA
>Ga0207647_10001560_pt1 | contig 17609 bp, 17 predicted proteins | sample KBSCornC2_FD_184295 | JGI IMG/M metagenome (GOLD analysis project Ga0207647, IMG submission 184295) | Corn rhizosphere microbial communities from Kellogg Biological Station, Michigan, USA - C2 (SPAdes) (version 2) | ecosystem: Host-associated > Plants > Roots > Rhizosphere ... | reverse complement strand
AGAAATGCTGGCGTATCGAAGCTCGCTACGACGAACTTGCAGCCAACTTACCTCGCTTCATCCAGCTTGCATCGGTAAGGCATGGCTGTGGCCTAATTGAGGTATCGATAAACACATGATAGTGCCAGCTATTGCATCCGGGTTCTACAACGGGTCTAAATAGCTTTACTACACTGTCAAACTACAATTCGCTCATTCAATAAAGCAGGAATACCGGGTTTGCTCCTTGCTTAATTTGCTTAATAGCTTCTTTAAGTTATTAACGCCAATTTTCTGAGACCATTCAAAAGGGCCGTAGGGATAGTTGGTACCGGACTTCATAGCAATATCAATCTCCTCCTTTGAGCTTACTCCCTCCTTCAGTGAAATAAATGCTTCATTAATGATCATGCTTATCACACGGGGAGTAATAAAGCCAACTATATCATCAATCCACTCGATTTTTTTATTGAAGAGAGCGAAAACCTTTTCTGTTTTTTCTTTGTCGCTTTCCTTTAATGAAGTTGCTTCAACCAATGAGGATTTCAAAAAAGTATTCCAGCCGTTGATGCGAACAAAAGAAGAATTCATTTCGAATAAAGTTTGTTCAACACTATTAACAATAATAAGCTTTGGCAGTAATTGTTGCAATGCAGTTAGGTGACTATTCTCAAAAAGAAGGTCGATAAAAACATCAGCCTCTTTATGATTTTGCAATTGTGAAAATTCTTCAATCCAAATAATTCCTTCAGGCGAAGAAGAAAGGCCATCCATCAATTCTTCTTTCAAACTTTCATTTGACAATATCACAACTTGCATAATACGAATTACATCAATTCTGATGAATTACACAAAACCGAAAACAATTTTGTTTGTTTCTATTGGCGAAAATTCGTGTAATTCGTAGCTTAAATTCGCATAATTATGGAAAAAAAAATCATCAATACTAAAAATGCTCCTGCCCCAATTGGACCTTATAACCAGGCAATCATAGTTGATAATACGATCTACATTTCAGGACAGGTTTGCATCGATCCTGCAACGGGCAATTTGAAAAATAAAGATTTGAATGAGGAAACACACCAGGTAATGCAAAATCTCAAATCGATCCTACAGGAAGCAGGAATGAGCTTTAACAACGTTGTAAAGACTACCATCTTTCTTACAGACATGAACCGCTTTAGCGAAGTCAACGAGATTTATGGAAAGTATTTTGACGCAGATTTTCCTGCAAGAGAAACTGTACAGGTTTCAGCACTTCCAAAATTTGTAAATGTTGAGATCAGCATGATCGCAGTGAAGTCGTAATAGTGCACGCAATGCGTGAATCGAAGACGTCGTTAACCAAAAATTGCAACAAACAAATGTGCAATCTTTTTGATCAGCTATGCAATTCCATTCGCCTTCCTGATCAGGGCTAGCAATTGATGAGTCTCAAATTCACCATTGACGTTTCAATCGTTCTCAATTAATTTCTATTAGTATGGCGTTGTGGTTGCGTAAGCTTTTATTCAAACCTGTACTTTGGGCGTCCAATAAATTTGCGTCCAGGCCCGACAAGCAAAGAGTATTCAAAGCACTCACTGATCTTCACAATTGCATTGTTCAGCAGCAAAAGAAAAAAGGGCTTGTTATTTCATTCGACAGTAAAAAAGAAAAGTTCATTATTTTTTCCGACCAACACAAAGGGGCTAAAAATGGTGCTGATGATTTTATGCTCTGCGAACCTAATTATCTTGCTGCCTTAGACTATTATTTTCAAAGTAATTTCTTCTACGTTGCAATGGGCGACTGCGAAGAGCTTTGGGAGAATACGCTATCGCAAATAAAAAAACATCAACAACCTTCCTTCGAAAAAGAAAAACAATTCTTCATTAATAACCGGGGCATAAAAATTTTTGGCAACCACGATTTGTTCTGGCAGAATGATCCTTTTGCAGGTTTCCAGCTGAAACAAATTTTTGATTGCGAATTGCCGATTTACGAAGGCGTGATTTTGCAGACGTCTGTCAACAATAAAGATGTAAATATTTTCTGTACACATGGCCACCAGGGCGATAAAGCAAGTGATGGCAATTGGTTCAGCAAATTTTTCGTGGCAAGAATTTGGGCACCCCTGCAATCACTTCTAAAAATTAATCCTAACACACCCGCTTATGATGCGCAGCTAAAAACCCTGCACAACAGCATGATGTTTGAATGGAGTGCAGCTCAGCAAAACTTGTTTTTAATTACAGGACATACGCATCAACCGGTATTTGAATCCTTGACCCATATTGAACGACTTTACAGGCAGCTTCTGTTTGCACAACAAACGAAGGATACAACGATGATTGCCGCTCTTGAAAAAGAAATTCAAACAAGAAAATTTGAATACACTCATATTTCTCCCGATTATTTAAAATTAAAACCAACTTATTTCAACAGCGGATGTTGCTGTTTTGATGACGGAGATATTACCGGAATTGAAATTGAAGGAGATTGCATCCGCCTGGTTAAATGGCACGCAAAGCAAGGCAGACCTCAAAGAATGATTCTTGAGGAATCAGCATTGGAAGAATTATTAGTGTTAATAAATAAGTAAGCGCTTAATGCTGTACGAAAAAAGCCTCTGAATCCAGAGGCTTTTTTAATCATTTCAATGGAAGAACATTGTTTTTCCTATTTACATCGGGAAGTTTATTATCGGGATCCAAAGTGACATCGGTAATTCTGCTTGTTGAATTCAAATTAAAAGTCCACAATGGGCCACGTTGCCATACTTCAACGGGTAGGTCAATGCGGTACTGTTTTCCGTTTTCTTCTTTTACCAAAACAGTAACAGGCATTACCATTTGATCTGCATTTTCAATTGTAATTGCCGAACCCTTTTTGGGATCGTTTTCGTTATAAACAACACCATCCACTTTTTGATCCAGTTTCCAGCTATTAAAAACCCATCCTCTCCAAAACCAACTCAAATCTTCGCCTGCAACATTTTCAATGGTGTGAAAGAAATCCCACGGCGTCGGATGCTTGTATGCCCAGCGACGAATATATTCTCTGAATGCGGCATCAAACCGATCTTGTCCTAAAACAACATCGCGCAACGCATCAAGCATCATCGCCGGCTTGTCGTAAGCAGTTTCGCCAAGACTATATTCCTGTATTACATCAGGAAGGGTCCACAAAGGATCAATGCGACTATTAAATGCATCTGCAGTTCTTGATTCCTGTGAGAAAAAAGAAAACGTTGAGAACTCGCCGTTATTAAAATCTTTGGTTGACAATTCATTGATGAATGTGTTGAAGCCTTCATCCATCCAGGCATATTTTCTTTCATTGCTTCCAACAATCATCGGGAACCAGGTATGTCCGAATTCGTGATCGGTGACTCCCCAAAGTCCGGCACCAGATTCGTCCTGGCTGCAAAAAACAATTCCCGGATATTCCATTCCGCCAACCAAACCTGCCACATTGGTTGCAACAGGATAAGGAAACTCAAACCATTTTTTTGAATTGTATTCAATAGACGCTTTTACCATTTCGGTGCTGCGCTGCCACCCGTCTTTTTTAATGCTTTCAACGGGGTACACACTCATGGCCAACGATTTTTTCCCGCTCGGCAAATTCATTCTTGCAGCATCCCAAACAAACGCTTTTGATGCAGCCCATGCCACATCTCTTGCATTTTGAATTTTAAATTTCCATGTAAGATTTCCGCCTCCAGGTCTGGATTTGGGATCTTTAACTTCATCAGCCGAGCGAATGACAACGGTTTTATCACTATTTCTCGCAGACGCCAATCTTGAAATTTGAGTTGCGGTTAAAACATCCTTCTCGTTCTGTAATTCGCCCGAACCAACAACAATAAAATTAGCAGGAGCTGTAACGCTGTACTCAATATCTCCGTACTCAAGATAAAACTCTCCTGCGCCTAAGTAAGGAAGCGTATTCCATCCCTGTACGTCATCATAAACTTCCATGCGGGGAAACCATTGCGCTACTTCATAAATCCACCCATTCCTGGTATTGACTCTTCCCATTCTGTCTGTTCCATATTCCGGAATGGCGAATTGATAAGCAATGGTAATTCTCATTTTGTTGCCTGATGATTTCAAGGGTTGCTTCAACCAGATTTGCATTCTTGTATCGGTGACATTGTATTGGGGCGTATATTTCTGATCGCCGTCTTCAATCGAAATAGATTTGATTACATCGCCCTGCGTAAAGTTTGCATTGGCCCAACGGCCGCCGGTTTGGGTTGTCGTTGCAGAACCACGTGACTCGGGTTTGTAAATATTCTGATCCAACTGCAACCACAAAAATTTTAAATTGTCAGGCGAGTTGTTTGTGTAAGTGATTTCAACTGTACCGTCTACTGAATGACTGTCTGCATTCAGTGTACAAGCGATTTTATAATCAGCCCGGTTCTGCCAGTATTTTGGTCCGGGCTCGCCGCTTGCACTTCTGAATTCATTTGCACTGACAGGATAAAATTGAGGATCGAAAGCCTTGTGTTGATCATACTTATTCTGAGCAAAAGAAACGATCAATAAACAGCTTGCAAGCAATGATAGACAAAGTTGTTTCATAGTTTAAAAATAAAGACATGCAATTTAATTAATCAAATTTTGGTCTGGATGAATTTTCAGTATTGACAAGAAAATTAAACTCTTACATTTAACAAGCATTATCGCTGAAGAAAAATCGTTTTGTATTAAGCACTGCAATATGAAAAAACACGTTTCATTTCTTATCGCTTCCGCAATTACCCTTAATGGATTTTCGCAAACGCCGCTGCAAAAATTTGAGTTTGTTGATTTTTCAAAAGTCAATATCACTGATGAGTTCTGGAAACCAAAGATTGATAAAGTAGCAACAGTCACCCTGAAGGCATGCATTTATCAAACAGAAGTAAAAACACCACGCATCAGAAACTTTGAAAAAGTAGCAAGACATAAAGGTGAGCCACATGAAGGAATTTATTATGACGACAGCGATGTTTACAAAGCTTTGGAAGCAATGGCGTATTCGTTGAAAACACACCCAGACAGCAGTCTTGAAGCAAAGGCCGATGAATGGATTGATAAAATTGCAGCAGCCCAACTGCCTGATGGTTATCTCAACACCTACTTTACGCTGCGTGGCTTGCAAAACCGTTGGACCGATATTGAAAAACACGAGGACTATTGTGCAGGACATTTGATGGAAGCTGCAGTTGCCTATTACAATGTTACCGGTAAAAGAAAATTATTAGACGTTGCGATCAAACTCGCCAATCACATCGATTCCACTTTCCGTTTGGCAAATAAACCCTGGTTCAGTGGCCACGAAGAAATTGAATTAGCATTGGTGAAATTGTATAAAGTAACACACAATGACAACTATCTGAAACTGGCCAATTGGTATTTGGACCAGCGAGGAAAAGGCGATTATACTTATGGAAAGAATTGGATTACGCCAGGCTATTGGCAGGATCTGTTGCCCGTAAAACAGCAAACTGAAATTACAGGTCATGCGGTAAGAGCTATGTATCTGTACACGGGAGCAGCCGATGTTGCTTCACTTACGGGCGATAAAGATTACATGAACGCAATGGAAAAAGTTTGGCAGGATGTAGTGTATCGAAATATGTACATCACAGGTGGAATTGGATCAGCCGGAGACAATGAAGGATTCAGCAAGGATTATGATTTACCAAATGAAGATGCGTATTGCGAAACATGTGCAAGTGTTGGAATGGTATTATGGAATCAACGCATGTGCGAACTGACAGGCGATAGCAAATACATTGATGTGCTGGAAAGAAGTTTATACAATGGTGCATTGGACGGATTGAGTCTAAGCGGCGACCATTTCTTTTACGATAACCCACTTGCATCAAATGGACAACATCAAAGAAGAGAATGGTTTGGAACGGCCTGTTGCCCTGCAAACATTGCCAGATTGGTAACATCCGTTGGAAGTTACATTTATGGAAAAAGCGACGATGGCATCTGGATCAATTTATTTGTCAGTAGCAATAGCAGGATCAATTTAGCAAACAATGCAGTTGATGTCAAAATGCAAACCAATTATCCCTGGGATGGAAAGGTGAAACTGAATGTCGATCCACAAAACAAACAAAAATTCAAAATCTACATCCGTGTTCCCGGCTGGTATGTTGACAGAGAGGTGCCCGGGGATCTATATAAAACCGTAGATACTGACGTTCCCGTTGTGCCGACGCCGATGGTGAATGGTGTCGCCTGCTCTTACAAAATAGAAAACGGTTATGTTGTAATTGAAAGACAATGGAAAAAATCGGATGTTGTGACCTTTGAATTTCCAATGCAGGTAAAGGAAATAAAGGCAAGGCCGGATGTTCATTATGACAATAAAAGAATGGCTGTTCAACGCGGACCAATCCTTTATTGCATTGAAGGTGCCGACAACAAAGAAGGTGTCTGGAATGTAATTCTTCCTGAGCAAACAAACTTTACCGCTACCAGCTATAAAATTTTAGACGAACATGTAATTGCCTTGCAGGCCGAAGTAGAATCAGCTTTTCCGGGCGCAAATGGAAACGGCATTGATATCAGAAAAAGAAAAATCACCGCTATTCCGTATTACTGCTGGGCCAACCGGGGAGCAAATGCTATGCAGGTTTGGCTGCCAACAGCAATCACGGACATAAAAATCAACTACCAGTCAAAATATCCCGACGGTGGAAATTATTAATTAAGATATGCTTTAAGCAAACATTTGTTCTGCCTTGGCAACGCTTTCAGGCTTGCCAACATCGATCAACGGTTCGCCGGTGTGATCGTAGGCCGCAATCTTATTTTGAGGAGCTAATTGCAAATAAGCGTCGATCAAAGAGAATTTTCCTCTCAATGTGATGAGATCCAAAGCCTCGGGCTGAAAAATTGCCAGGCCACTGTATGCCTTCTCAAAAATATCTTTTGCTTCAATAACGATTTTTGTTTCGTTGGTGATTTTATTTCTCCAGCCGATCAACCGATCATATTTGTTGAAAAGAAGGTAACGTGAAGTTTCCCTTTCACTTACTGCAACTGTGATCAGAGAATTTTCCTGTTGATGATGGGCTAAAAAATGTTTAAGATTGATTTCTGTAAGAATGTCAACGTTCAAAGTCAATATGGTATCGCGAAAAAGTAAATGTTTTGCTTTTAATAATCCGCCGCCGGTATCAAGCAATTCATCACTCTCATCGCTAATTGTAACCGTACTTCCCCATCCATCGTTCTTTTCGATGGTATCAATAACCTGATCCGCAAAATGGTGAACATTTACAACAACATCGGTAATATCATATTTCTGCAGATACTCAATATTTCTTTGCAGTAAGGTTTTTCCATTTACTATCGCCAATGCTTTTGGATGTTTGTCTGTCCATGGTTTAAAACGAGTGCCAAGTCCTGCGGCAAATAACATTGCTATCATAATCGAGAATTTAGAATGGGATATCGAGAATGAACCAATAATTTTCCATTCTCAATTTTCCGCTTTCAATTTGTTAATCCAGTTTTTTTCCTCCTGTTCCCTGTGGTGTAACTCTATATTCACTTTGTATTTGTTTCGCAAATGCCTTGCCAGTGCGTCAGCAGCATAAACACTTCTGTGTTGTCCGCCTGTGCAACCGAAGTTTACAGCAAGACTGGCGAAGCCTCGTTTAATGTACGCTTCCACTGAGATATCCACCATATCGAATACACTATTCAAAAACGTTTGCATTCGTGTTTGCCTTTCTAAAAATTCTATTACCGATCGATCTCTTCCATGATATTCTTTGTACTCATCATAGCGACCGGGATTTTCGATTCCCCTGCAATCAAAAACAAATCCGCCACCATTGCCACTTGCGTCATCAGGAATTCCCTTGCGATACGAAAAGCTTGAAATTTTCACAACCAATGGCGTTTGTTCGTTGGCTTGAATCGGGGTGAAGCGTTCTATAACTTCATCTTCCGAACAAATACTCAACACTTTTTTAAATTCGGGAAGAACAATGCCAAGACTTTGATTTTCGAAAAACCATTTCAAATTTTTTAATGCCGAAGGAATGCTTGTAAGAAATTGTGCCTTGCGTTCAAACAAGCCCCTGAAACCATAAGCTCCCAACACCTGCAACAAACGGATCAATACATAACCGTTGTATTGGCTTCTGAAAACTTCCCTGTCAATCGTGTTTTCAATAATTGTTTCAAAGGAATCCATGTAATCTTCCAGCAAATTGTGTTTCCAATCATCAGGCAGATTAGCGCGAGCCTGCCAGATCATGCTTGCCACATCATATTGCGGCGCGCCTTTCATTCCTCCCTGGAAATCGATGAAATGAACTTTCCGGTCATCGGTCACCAAAATATTTCTGCTTTGAAAATCCCGGAACATAAAGTATTTATATTCCGTGTGGGTCAGATAATTGCTCAACGCTTCAAAATCGTCGATGAGTTTTTGTTTGTCATAAGGCCTTTGCAATGCATCTAAAAAATAATATTTGAAATAAAGCAAATCAGCCATGATCGCCTGCTTTCCAAACTCCTCATTTGTCAAACACTTTTTGTAATTCAGTCCCGCGTCACCGAGCACATGCAACCTTGCCAGTTGATGCAAGCTTTCTTTGAAAAGATCATAGGATTCCTGGCACAATCCTTTTGACTCGAGAATATTTAACAGCGAAACATTGCCGAAGTCCTGTTGCAGGTAAATGGTTTTATCATAACTCACTGCAAGAATTTCAGGAACGTTCAACTGCTTTTTTCGGAAGTGTTCGGCGAAATAAATGAAGGCTTCATTTTCGGGAACATTCAAACCATGTGTTCCGATAAACGTTTTTCCGTCTTCATTGTATAAGCGAAAATATCTCCTATCGCTGCCCGACTGTGGCAATACATCGACTTGAGTAGGTTCTTTTCCAGTCCAGCTTTTGTAAAGCTGCGAAACGGCGTTGATCATTTCCTGCATAAATCAAAAATAGTTGATTGGATGAATAGTTGATGGAGTTTGATTTTGACGTAAATGAAGGATACGGATCACACCGGCATGGCAGATGTTTACAGATAAAAATGCATCAATCCGCCTGGTCTTCTCATGTGTTTTGCCTGGGATTGCGGCAGCTGAATAGTGCGACGCAACCAAAGCCAAATAGTAGTAATGCAGATGGCTGATAATAATTTTCTACGATTTTTGTATTTTGAATTCAGATTCAAACGCCATGCAAAGTTTATTTGAACCTGCCACTGCTTCAGAAATCATTTCACGAATTGAAAAACTTCAGCCAACCTCGCAACCACTCTGGGGAAAAATGGATGTTGCGCAAATGCTTGCTCACTGTCATGGTCCATTGGAAATTTATTTCATCGAAAGAAAATCGAAACGGGAACCATTGGGATTTTTATTTGGGAAAATCGCCATTAAAAGGCTGCTCAGCAACAAACCCTGGAGACGGGGTTTACCAACGTCGAAAAAATTCAAGATAAAAGACAACAGGGATTTTGAACAGGAAAAAATCAAACTGCTCGAAATAGTGAATCGCTTTTCAAGCGAGGGTTACACGATCACTTCATTCACACATCCGTTCTTTGGAAAACTTTCATCACAGGAATATGCTTTGTTCAATTACCGCCATCTCGATCATCATTTGCAGCAATTTGGTGTGTAATAACTTGTTTCGGGAACTTGCAACTCCGCTTAGCCATTTTTGCCCGGCCCTTTCAAATCATCCAGTTTCTTTCGTTCGTTTTCAATAGTTTTCTGCTGGTCTTTTTGATCGTCCTGGTTTTTCTTCAGATCTTTTTGAAGCTGGTCAATTTTTTTCTGCATGTCCTTTTCATCATCTTTCAGTTTGTCTAATCTTTTCTCCGCAGCTTTTACAACGTCTTCCTGGTTTTTGATATCGAGATTCAGTTTATAAACAGCCGATTGATCAACAAATCCATTCAAAAAATTTTTAGCTGAATTGTAAGTGTCTTCATCCGACGTGGAAGAAATAAAATTGTTTTCGCCTCTTCCCAACAACAGATAAATTACTGATTGATCTTTTGCTTTTTTAGTTTTTTGATCTACTTTAAAATAAAGATCAACAGGCTGCGAGGCACCTTCCAGGCGAACATCTTTAAAAACATAAAATCCATTGAGCTTGTTTTGTTTCCAGAATAGCTTCCCTTTTGTTTCAGGGTCGTAACCTGTCTTTTTCAGATTATCGACAATAAATCCCTGCGACACATCAGTGTTGTAAGGCAATTCAAGCATCAATGCAGGCTGAGACGTTTTATTGTAACTAACCGAGGTATATGACGACTGAGCCGAAGCAAATTGAATGACTGCAACCAGCGCAAACAAAGCAGTTAACCTTTTCATAACGGGGAGTTTTGCACTATAAATAAACGAAGATTTTTACACTCTTATCTTAACAGTTTTTTCCCCTGAAAGCTTTAATAATTGGGTATTTTTAAATAATGAAGCGTAGTGGTTCTGCAGATCTTCCCTTGCACAATGGTTATGTCCCCCAATGGTTGTATGAGCGAATGGCAAAACTTGGTTTGGCAATCACAGAAGCCATTATAGAAGAATATGGGAAGAAAGATTTTTTAAGCCGCATGAGTGATCCTTTTTGGTTTCAAAGTTTTGGTGCCGTGATGGGAATGGATTGGCATTCATCAGGAGTTACCACTTCGGTAATGGGTGCGTTAAAAAGAGCCATTAATCCGCACTCGAAAGAGCTCGGGATTTATATCTGTGGCGGTAAAGGGAAACTTTCGAAAGATGCACCGAAAGAATTGGTATTGGTTGGCGAACAAACAGGTTTGAATGCAAATGAACTAGTTCGTTTCAGTAAGCTCAGTGCAAAGGTTGATAACACAGCTGTGCAGGATGGATTTCAATTATACATTCACAATTTTATTGTAAGTAGTGAAGGCGATTGGACAGTTGTGCAGCAAGGGATGAGAAATGGCGATGCAATGGCCAGGCGTTATCATTGGCATTCACAACACGTAAAAAGTTTTGTTGAAGAACCACACACTGCCATTTGCGGAGCCAACCAGGGCCAGATTTTAAATCTCACAGCATCGGAAGCGAATACTGCAAGAGAAAGCATATTGAACATCACGCAGCAAAAACCTGAATTGATGATGCAGGAAATTCAACACTTGTTTATGCCCAACCATCATGATGTAAGAACTGAAGATGTTGATCTGAAAAGATTGGGAAGTATTCTTTGGCTGGCGCATGAGACACAACCAAAAGACTTTGAAGATTTGTTATTGTTGCAAGGTGTGGGTCCAAGAACCGTCCAATCGTTGGCACTGGTTAGTGAAGTCGTGCATGGGACACCATCACGATTTAAGGACCCTGCGCGTTTTTCATTTGCCCATGGAGGAAAAGACGGGCATCCGTTCCCTGTTCCCACAAAAACCTATGATGAAGTGATCGGCACTTTGCAAAAAGCAGTGCATCGTGCAAAGCTTGGACAGCCTGATAAAACGGAAGCACTTAAAAAAATTCATGAAATAGCAGCGAAAGCGGAAAAAGATTTTATTCCTACCGATAATCTTCAACAACTGATTGAAAAAGAAATTTCAGAAAGCTGGAAGTATGGAGGCAAAACTGTTTTTGGTGATGCAAAGCCGCCCAGGCGATCAAAAGGAGTGCAGTTGAGATTATTTTAATTTCTAACCCAAAGCAAAAATATTGAGCGTTGATCATTGAATATTTTTTGAATATTCAATGATCAATTTCCGGTGCTCAATTGTAAGGTCAATTTGTACCTGAACCTTTTTGCGGTGTTTCTAACAATTTGAAGAACTGATCGAGTTGTGGCAAAATCACAATTCGTGTGCGGCGGTTTGCTGCTTTGCCCTCTGCTGTATCATTGCTTTGCAAAGGAATGTATTCGCCTCTTCCACCGGCAGTCATTCTCTTTGGATCAATACCAAATTTGTTTTGAAGAATGCGAACGACAGAGGTTGCTCGCTTCACACTTAAATCCCAGTTATCCGCAATGCAACTGTTTTTGATCTTTACATTGTCAGTGTGTCCTTCAACCATAAATTCAATATCAGGTTTGCTGTTTAATACCTGCGCAACTTTTCCCAAAACATCCATCGCCTTATCACTTACATCATAGCTTCCGCTTTTGAAAAGCATTTTGTCCGAGATAGAAATAAACACAACTCCTTTTTCAACTTTAATTTCAACATCCTGATCATTAACGTCGTTCAATGCACCTTTCAAATTCATTACAAGAGCCATATTCAAAGAATCTTTTCTTGCAATAGCCGATTGAAGATTTTGAATATACATGTCTTTCGACTGAATATTCTCTAATGATTTTTGAATGCTTTGCGCTTGTGAACTCGAAATAACAGAAAGATCTTTGAGTTGATCGATCATGGTGCTATTATTCTGTTTCATAAAATCGAGTTGCTTATTTAAGCCTGCAATTTCTGTTTCGAGTAATGCTCTTTTCTTCGCAGCCTCGTCTTCATCATCGCGGCACTTTTTCAAATCGTCCTGCACCTGCATATAAAATGTATTCAGCTTGGCATATTTATCCTGTTCTGCCATTAATTTCTTTTTACTGATACAAGAGGTAAATAAAATTGCACTAAAACAAACAAGAAGAAGATGTTGACTTTTCATGATTTTGATTTTGGTTATACACGGTTTTGCCTCAAAAGTACTGGACTCATGTGTAACAGGAATGCATAAAATCCGCGGAAAAGATTAAAATCTCATTAAAACAATTTTTGCTTGCCATTTACAAATTGAGGAGGAGTTGAACTAAGATCACAAACCTTGTTTAATTTTTGGGGCCGCATAAGGCGCTGGCCCAGGCGAAGCAGCTCCATCATGCTTTGGAACGTGGCCAAAATCAATGATCATGATTTTTGTATTTCCTCAAATTCGCCCGTTTCTTTGTTCTTGCGAACGTTATTTGCATTGAAAAAGCGTCCGTTCATTACCACATACACGCCATTTGAAAGTGTTTGAACAAAAGCCAAAGCACTTCCCAAATTAAACAACCCGTCAGATGAACCGAATTTATACGGGACCATTGCACCGGTAAGCACAATGGTTTTGTTTTTTATTTTTTGCGCAAGAAGTTTTGCCGTTTCAGACATCGTATCGGTTCCGTGAGTGATGATAATTTTATCTTCCGGGCTTTTACTGCAGTGCTCAGCAATCAGTTCACGGTCGTCATCTGTCATTTCCAAACTGTCCACCATCATCAGCGTTCTGATTTCAACGGGAACTAGGTTTCTACCAAGCTCCAGCATTTCGGGCAGGTGAGAATCTTTAAAATATAATTGACCTGTCAGTTCGTTGTATTCCTTGTCAAAAGTTCCACCTGTTATAAAAATTCGAATGTTCATGTTAAAAAGATTACCCTAAAATTATAGGATAGAAATCAAAACCCTGTTGAACGATTTTTATTTTGTCTTGTTAAAAACCAAACAGTTTAAAGGCTATACTATTACTATCTTAATTTTACAGCCCGAATAAACAAAACAATATGCAGTCGTACGAAAAACTTTTAAGAGAAAATAAAGCATGGGCGGAAGAAATCAAATCACACGATCCCGACTATTTCGAAAGGCTCTCTCATTTACAAACACCCGAATTTTTATGGATCGGTTGCAGCGATAGCCGTGTACCTGCAGACAGAATTACGGGAACACAACCGGGCGAAATTTTTGTTCACCGCAATGTTGCTAATCTTGTTGTGAATACGGACGTAAATCTATTGGCTGTACTGGATTTTGCTGTAACTGTTTTAAAAGTCAGACATGTAATTGTTTGCGGTCATTATGGTTGTGGAGGTGTAAAAGCGGCAGCAACACAACATGATCACAAGCCGGTGTTAAACATGTGGTTGAGAAACATCAAAGATGTTTATAGATTGCATAGCGAAGAATTAAATGCAATCACTGACGAACAACAAAGAATTGACCGGTTAGTGGAACTAAACGTTCAGGAGCAGGTTTACAATCTTGCTAAAACAACCATCATCCAAAAAGCGTGGAAAAAAGAACAACGTCCGCATTTGCACGGATGGGTTTACGGATTAAAGGATGGAATCATCAAACCCGTATTTGAAATGAAAGTAGGAACTCACATCGACTCCTTGTATGAATATGATCTATAAAACCAATAACCAAACGTGGAATTAAGATCCTGCCTTTCGGCGGGATCTTCTTTGAAAATTATTTTCTCACTACAAGTCCAACAGGCAGCAAAGTTCGTCCATAGACTTCGTTGAGCAGACTTGCAATAGCAGTATAAACCGCGGAAGCGCCACAAAGGATTCCTTCGTAACCCGTAAATGTTTTTATCGAAGCGCTTTGTGTTGCATCACCAATTGCCAGAAGAAAAAACAAGACCGTTAAGCTGCCAAAAATAAATTGCAGGGCTTTACTAATGCGCAAAGTTCCAATGAAAAGAAGCAGCGTAAAGATTCCCCACAAAACCAGGTATGCAACCATTGCACCACCTGAAGGAGGGGCCATCCATCCCAATTTTGCAAACACAATTAAACCAACAAGTGTAAGCCAGAAAAACCCGTAAGAAATAAAGGCTGTGAATCCAAACGTGTTGTTCTTTTTCGACTCCATAATGCCCGCGATAATTTGGGCAAGACCTCCATAAAAAATTCCCATGTTCAATATCATCGAATTCATTTCAAAAAAACCGGCATTGTGCAGGTTTAATAAAATGGTAGTCATGCCAAAGGCAAAAAGTCCTAAAGGAGCAGGATTGGCAGAACTATCCCTGATTGCAATTGCAGTTGTCGTTTCGGTCATGATTTGAAGATTAGAGGTTATAAAAAATTTCGGCTTATAAATTTGTTGATTTTATTTGGATAAAGAAAGAATGCTCAAAATTGTTTTGGGACAAAAATCACCATTGCCGTTGCTTTTCTTCGAAAAAACACACAATTAGGGCAGCTATTATTTAGCTAATTTAGCGGCCGCAAATCAATGCTATGTCAGTCGAAGTAAAAGGTCTCACGAAAATTTATGGAGAACAAAAAGCAGTTGACAATATTTCTTTCACCATAAGCAAAGGAGAAATTGTTGGCTTTCTGGGACCGAATGGTGCAGGCAAATCAACAACTATGAAAATGATCACAGGCTACCTTGAGCCAACTGCTGGTGATATTGAAGTGAACGATGTTGATGTGAAAAAAAATCCGCTTGATGCAAAAAGGAAAATTGGCTACCTGCCTGAATCAAATGCATTGTATTATGACATGTATGTCAGAGAATATCTCGGCTTCATTGCCGATGTTCATAAAGTAGAAAACAAGAAGCAAAGAATTGAAGAAGTAATCGGGCTTACAGGATTAACGCCCGAAAGCAAAAAAAGAGTTGGACAACTTTCCAAGGGATATAAACAAAGAGTTGGATTGGCTGCTGCATTACTTCACGATCCTGAAGTTTTGATATTGGATGAACCGACAAGTGGATTGGATCCCAATCAAATCATTGAAATCAGGAACGTAATTAAGGAACAGGGGAAAAATAAACTGGTTTTATTTTCTTCTCATATTTTACAGGAAGTGGAAGCCATTTGCGACCGGGTGATCATAATCAACAAAGGAAGAATTGTTGCCGACGATAAACTAAGTGATTTGCAGCAACGTTCTTCATCAAGTGTGGTTCGTGTTCAGTTTAAAGAAGCACTGGAACAGGAATGGCTCAAACGAATGGCCGCAGTAAAATCGGTAAATAAAATTGATGCACATACCTGGACCATTGAAACCAACGATCCGGACATTGTCCGCACCGAATTAAAAAAACTTGAAAGAGAAAACAATCTCGATATCGTTTCTTTGCAAAGCGAAAGTCAAAGTCTTGAAGAAATTTTTCGTTCCCTTACAAACATTGAACGCACCACCGGATAACACACCAACGAGATTGCAATATGAATAGGTTAGAAAAAATTAAATCATTAAACCTAAAAACAAATCAACCCAATTATGAGTTACATAGCTGAAGTTTTTGCAAGACAAATTTTGGATAGCCGCGGAAATCCAACAGTGGAAGTGGATGTGATTACAGATGAAGGCGGCTTTGGCCGGGCTGCTGTACCAAGCGGTGCGAGCACCGGTGTGCACGAAGCAGTGGAGTTGCGTGATAACGATAAAAAAGTTTATGTAGGAAAAGGCGTTTTAAAAGCTGTTGAAAATGTAAACGACATCATTGCTCCGGAATTGGAAGGTTATGATGTTGCTGATCAAACAGGCATTGATCAGTTGATGATTCACTTAGATGGAACAGAAAATAAAGGCAAGCTGGGTGCAAATGCAATTCTTGCTGTAAGCATGGCGGCAGCAAAAGCGGCTGCGGAAGAAGCAGGATTACCATTGTTCCGATACATTGGTGGAACAAATGCAAAAACACTTCCTGTTCCAATGATGAATATTTTGAATGGCGGTGCACATGCCGATAATAAAATCGATTTCCAGGAATTTATGGTGATGCCTGTGGGTGCATCAAGCTTCAGTGAAGGACTACGCTGGGGTGTTGAAATTTTTCACGCATTGAAATCGGTGTTGAAGAAAAAAGGATACAGCACCAATGTTGGAGATGAAGGTGGATTTGCTCCGAACATTGGTTCGAATGAAGAAGCAATCGAAACTGTGTTGACTGCTATTGATGCTGCGGGTTATAAAGCAGGTTCGCAGGTTTTTATTGCAATGGATGCGGCAAACAGTGAGTTGTATAAGGATGGCAAATATGTTTTTCACAAGAGTGATGGAAGAAGCATGACGAGTGATGAATTGGTGAAATACTGGGAAAAATGGGTGAACCAGTATCCGATTATTTCCGTTGAAGATGGAATGGCGGAAGATGATTGGGAAGGCTGGAAAGCTCTGACTGAAGCCATCGGAAGCAAGGTGCAATTGGTTGGTGATGATCTTTATGTAACGAACGTAAAACGCCTGCAACAAGGCATTGAAAAAAATATTGCAAACGGTTTATTGGTAAAAGTCAATCAAATTGGAACAATTACTGAAACGATCAATGCAGTGACAATGGCACAGCATGCAGGTTACAACACCATTATGAGTCACCGCAGTGGTGAAACAGAAGATACAACTATTGCTGACTTGGCTGTTGCTTTAAATTGCGGACAGATTAAAACAGGTTCTGCATCAAGAACGGATAGAATGGCAAAGTATAATCAATTGATAAGAATTGAAGAATTGTTGGGCGCCTCTGCTTACTACCCATCCAATAAATTGAAGTTCGGAAAATAAAGTGTTTTAGATTTTTTAAAAAGTCCGGGGCGAAAGCTTCGGGCTTTTTTGTTTACTCATCATGCCATTTCATTTCCGTGGGGATAAACCCTTCAGCTGTGCTGCTCAATTGGATGATGATAAGAATTGACAGAACCACGAACTGAGCTTCGCAAGCAAAGTCAAACGGTAGTGAGGCAGTTGAGTCCAGAAAAACCCATCCCATGCTCTCAGCGCCCAATCATTCATTACCTGGTTAGCAAAATGGTCTTCGCAAACATTAAAAAATATTTTCGTTCCATTTCTTGCTCACTAACGAATACTTTCTATTTTTACTACATCATCAGCTATCTTAAGAATTACCGAAATGAAATTGCTCAAACGCATTCCTTCTTTTTTC
>Ga0207647_10001559_pt1 | contig 17616 bp, 17 predicted proteins | sample KBSCornC2_FD_184295 | JGI IMG/M metagenome (GOLD analysis project Ga0207647, IMG submission 184295) | Corn rhizosphere microbial communities from Kellogg Biological Station, Michigan, USA - C2 (SPAdes) (version 2) | ecosystem: Host-associated > Plants > Roots > Rhizosphere ... | reverse complement strand
GAGCCGCTCGCCACGCCGGTGACGCTCGAGCGCATCCGGGCCGATCCCACGCTGAAGGACTTTCCCCTCGTGACCCGCGGCCGCCTCAGCGTCGCGGCGGTCACCCCGGCACAGTACGCGCGGGTCCTCGCCCTCTCGCGCCAGCGCGGAGCGACCCGGACCGCGGCACCCAAGCGCCCTGCGCCCCACCGCCTGGCATCCCGCCGCCCCGCCGCGCGACGGCCCCGCGCTCGCTGAGCAACACCGGCCTCGAGAACGGACGAACCGGGTCGTCGCTGCGCGCGAGCGCCGGATCCGCCGAGGAGCGCGGTCTCGCGAGCACGGGAGGCAAGCGGCCCCGACACGGCCGAGGCCGCGGCTCACGCGCTCAGCTGAGCACCGGCGTCTGCACCACGTCGGGCGGGGCGACTGCCCGGAACGCGGCGGCGATCAGGCCCCGCGCGTTCCCCTGGACGTCCGGAAAGGCCGCGCACCCGATGGACACCGCGGTGCGGACCACCCGGCCGTCCACCTGGAAGCGGGCGCGCTCGAAGCGGTCCGTCAGCCGCGAGCGCAGCCAGGGCAGGCCTTCGTGCGGGGTCGACGGCAGGAGCACCGCGAACCGGTCGTCGGCCACCCGGGCCACCGCGTCCGCCTCGCGGCAGGACTGGAGCAGGACCGCGCTCGCGTAGAGCACCAGGCGGTCCGCCATTCCCCGGCCGAAGTTTCGCCTCAGGTGCCGGAAGCCCTGCAGCTCGATCCCCAGCACCGCGAACCCGCCGCCGTGACGCTCGCAGCGCAGCAACTCCTGTTGAACGAAGGCGGTCATCGCTCGCCGCGTCCAGGTCTCGGTGAGCCGGTCGCGGAGACCGGCCACCTCGTCGTCCGCCGGACGCGCGGTGCGCCGCACTGCCTCGCGGAACCGGAGCAGCCCGCGCACCCGGGCCACGAGCTCGCGCGTCTCGAGTGGCTTGGAGAGCGCGTCGACCCCGTGACCCCGCTCGAGGACGTGCAGCCGCAGCTCCGGGTCCGGCGCGTCGAGCAGGTAGACGAACGGCACCGCGTCCTTCGACAGCTTCTGGAGTCGCCGGGCGACCGCCACCGACGAGAAGCCGGGAGCATGGGTCGTCATCAGGACGACGTGAGGCCGGAAGAGCGTCCACAGCGGAAGCGCCGCCTCGGCGCTCCCCAGCGCGACGACCTGGAGGCCGGCCTCCCGGAGCGCCTCGACCACCTGGGTTCGGGACGCCTCGGATTCGTCCACCACCAATACCCGGGGCGTGTGTGGGTCGTGCTGGGGCACGGTCGTTTTTCCAGGGACGCCTCGGCCGGCATCCGTCAGAAGTTCAGGCTCCGGCTCCCCTGCAGGGGGCGCTGGGGGGGGTTCTAGGCAACGCTCGTGCCACGCAACCGTGACTCGAGTGCCGCCGGGTCCACCCGGAGCCTCGCGATCTCCTCGCCGTCCACCGTGACCACCGGCACCGCGTGTCGGTAGCGCTCCCAGGTGTCGGGGCGGTCCCGGATGTCCACGACCTCCAGGACGAAATCGACCCGGGTCCGGATTTCCTCGAGCGCCCGCTGGGCCTGTGCACACAGGGAACAGCGGGGTTTCGTGTAGATCCGGACCGTCACGCCTGTGACACTAGCGCTCATGCGCGGCCTTCTGGGCGACCTGGCGACGATGCCCCTGCGAGATCTGGTGGCCTACCTGGGCAACCGGAAGGCGACGGGAACGCTGCTGGTCGAGGGGCCCAACGAGCGCCACCACGTCGTGATCAGCGAGGGCGCCGTCATCCAGGCCGGGAGCAACGCGCCCCGGGAGTACCTCGCCCAGTTCCTGATGAACATGGGGATGATCACGGAGGACGAGTACACCGAGGCCTTCCAGCAGCAGCTGGCCACCAAGGTGGCGCTGGGGAAGATCCTCGTCGACTCGGGAAAGGTCCCCGAGGACGCGATCCGCAACGCACTCTCGCTCAAGTTCCGCGAGGCGCTGCTGGGCTGCTTCGACTGGACCGAAGGCCGCTTCACCTTCACCCCGGGCGACACCCCCACCACGGTGCCGGGGCTGGACGTGAGCGTGAGCCTGCTCGACGTCCACCGCGAGGCCGACCTCCGCCAGACCGCGTGGCGTGCGATCCGGGAGGTGTTCCCGACCGGCCGGGTCCGGCTTCGCCTGGATCGCGAGCAGCTCGCCGCGCCGCCCGAGCCCGGAAGCCTGGACGACCGGCTGTACACGCTCATCGACGACGGAGCGACCATCGACGACCTGGTGCTCGGGCTCCACTCCACCGACTTTTTCCTCTACCAGCGCCTCTTCGCCCTGCACCGGCTGGGAGCCATCTCGGTGATCCCCACCGAGTCTCCGACGGTGCCCACCGAGGTGCCGGAGGTGCTGGGCAGCGAGCAGGGGCCGGAGGAGATCCTCCGCGCGGCCGAGGCCTTCTACGCCTCGGGGAACGTGGCCGACGCCGCCGCGCTCGCCCGCCGCGCCTACGAGGTCTCGCCCTCGGCCCAGACCGCGAACTTCCTCCGCCAGGCCGAGGCCGCGCTCTCCGACCAGCTCAAGGCCGAGCTGGTGCACGGCGGGAAGGTGCCGCGCCTCAAGGTCTCCACCGGCCTGGTGCGGCAGATGCCGCTGAGCGCCCCCGAGCGCTATCTCCTGTCGCGCATCGACGGGCTGCGGACGGTCGAGGCCATCGTCCAGGTCTCGCCCATCCACGAGCTCGACGCGCTCCGCTGCTTCAAGGGCTTCGTCGAGCAGGGGCTGATCGAGCTTCGCTGACCGAGGCGAGCCGGCTCGAGCCGCCCACCGCCTCCAGCCCCAGCCGCATCGCCTCGCGGGCCAGCCACGGAGCCCGGATCCGCCACCGCGGCTCGTTCACCACCACCGCCGCCACCGCCACCCGGGGCGATTCCCGCGGCGTGAAGCCCACGAACCACGAGTAGTCCCGGAAGGGGTTCCGGTCCGCCAGCGAGCCGGTCTTCCCCACCGCGCCCCGGAGCTCGCGGAGCCGGAAGAACCGGCGCGCCGTCCCGTGGGTCACGGTCTCCTCCATCATGGCGGTGAGGGCGCTGGCCCGCTCCTCGCTCAGCACCCGCTCCGGGTCCGGCGCGGTCGCGAGGTCGCGCTCGAACAGGATGGGCGAACGCCACAGGCCGCCATTGGCGGCGACCGAGGCAATCAGGGCGCCATGCAGCGGGGAGAGGTACACGTCCCCGAACCCCGCTCCGGTCCGGGCGAGCTCCAGCGGCTCGTCCGGCACCGCTGCCAGGGACGGCTCGGTGGGGATGGCGAAGGGAATGGGCCGGTTGAACCGGAAGAGGTCGGCGGCGGCGCGGAGCTTGTCCGCGTCGAGGTAGCGGTGGGTCAGCTTGGCGAAGACCACGTTCGCGCTCCGGCCCAGCGCCTCGGAGAGGCTCACGCACTCGTGATCTCGGGTCGAGTCGGCCAGGAGCGACTCGCTCACCCGCCGCTTCCCGCCGTGGTAGCAGGACTCGTCGTCGGGGCGGACGCCCTCGTCGAGCAGCGCGCTCGCGGTCACGAGCTTGAAGACGCTGGCCGCGGGAAAGACCGCCTTGACCGGGAGTCCGCGGAGCCCAGGGGCCGCCTCGCTGTGCTCCACCATCGCCAACACCCGTCCGGTGGAGGGCTCGAGCACCACCACCGCCGCCCAGGGCGTCTGGTAGTCGGCGAGCGTCCGGCGGAGGCTCTCCTGGATCGAGGGAACGAGGGTGAGCGCCGCCTCGCCCTCGGGGCCGCTCACCACGTACCGGGCGCCCTCGCGGTGCGCGCGCGCCAGGAGGTCCTCGGAGGGGCTGAGCGGGCGCACCGAGGCGAGGGGCGGAGTCTTCACCCGGCTGGGCACGGAGAGCGGCGCGGCCGCGACGGGAGCGGGCTCGGGGAGCTCATCCGGTACCGGGACGACGGCTCCGGGGAGCGTGGTGGGATCGAGCGCCTCGTCCTCGGGGGTGAAGCCGGTGAGCAGCACGGCGAGGAACGCGACGGGGAGCGCAGCGCGCATGTCCCGCCATGGTACGACGGGAACTCGGAGGCGGTGAAGACTTCGGCCGGTCTCCTCTGGTAGGCCCTGAGCCCACGTTGAGCCCCCTCCTCGAGACGCTGACGGTGACCCGGACCGAGCTGCTCCGGATCCTCCGGAACGCCCGGGTGCTGGTGCTCCTCCTCCTCTTCGGCACCTGCACCGCGCTCATCGGCCTGGTGGTGGGTCTCCTCACCCGGAGCCTTGACACGCAGGGACCCGAGGCCGCCGCGGCAGCCTCCGCCGGGATCCTCGGGTTCCTGGTGGGCGAGGACGGCGCGGCCCTGCATCACCTCTCGGAGCTCCCGCTGCTGGTGCCGCTCGTGTTCCGCGCCACCCTCATCTTCCTCCCGCTCTTCATCGCGCTGCTCGGCTACGACCAGCTCAGCGGGGAGGTGTCGACCGGCAGCGTTCGCTACCTCGCGGTGCGCTCGCGGCGGGGGAGCATCCTGATCGGGAAGTTCCTGGCCCAGGCGCTGGTCATGGGAGTGCTGCTGGCGCTGGTGCTGCTCGGCCTCTTCGTCGCGGGCGCGGGGCTCCGGCCCGGGCTCGACCTCGTCGGCTACGCCGCGGCGGCGGGACGGTTCTGGATCGGCGGGGTCGCCTTCGCCTTCGGGTACCTCGCGCTCACCGCGCTGTCCTCGGCGGCGACCTCGGGTCCGGGGAGCAGCCTGCTCCTGAACGTGGGTGCGCTGTTCGGCTTCTGGCTGCTCGATGCCATTGGCGGGCGAGCGGCGCTGCTCCACCGGATGGGCGGGGCGGCCTCCTGGACGGAGGCCATTCGCTGGCTGTCGCCGTCGGCGTACGCCTCGGGCGTGCTCGGCTCGTCCTCGGCCCTGCTGACCTCGGCGGCGGCGTACGCGACGTTCGGCGCCCTCTTCCTCGCAGCGGCCTGGCTGGTGTTCCGGGCCCGCGACCTGTGAGGACCGTGGACGCCGCGCTCAGCTTCGACGGGGTGACGAGGCGCTACGGAAGCACGGTGGCGCTCGACCGGGTGAGCTTTCAGGTGCGTCCGGGGAGCTGCCACGGCCTGGTGGGCCCGAACGGCGCCGGCAAGACGACGACCTTCGCGCTCGCCGCCGGGTTCCTGCGCGCCGGCACCGGGACCATCCGCGTGCTGGGGAGGGAACCGCGCGACAGGGGGCCGCACCGTCCCCGCATCGGGGTGCTGCCGCAGGACGCGGCGCTCCCCGCCTATCTCGACGTGGGCACGCTGCTCACCACCTGGGCGCGCCTCTCCGGGGACCCGCGGCCCGAGGCCGCCGCGCGGGTGGCGCTCGAGCGGGTGCAGCTGCCCGAGGCGTGGGACGCGTCGCCCCGGGCGCTGTCGCACGGCGTGGCCAAGCGGGTCGCGCTCGCCCAGGCTCTGCTCGGCGAGCCCGCGCTGCTCCTGCTGGACGAGCCGACCGCCGGGCTGGATCCGCGCGCAGCCGCCGAGGTGCGCACGCTCCTCGCGGGTCTCCGGGGGCAGCGAACGGTCATCATCAGCAGCCACAACCTCGCGGAGCTGGAGCGGCTCTGTGACGCCGTCACGGTGCTCGACCACGGGAAGGTGGTGCAGGACGGGACCCTGGCGGAGGTCACCCGCCGCGGAGCGGAGTTCTCGGTGCAGATCACCCGGGGGGACGTCCCGCTCCCGGAGCTGCGCACGCTGCCGGGCGTCGCCCGGATGGAGCTCTCGCCTGCCGGCCGGCTCGCGGTGGGGCTCGCGCCGGATGCCCCTCCGGCCGATGACGTCATCGCCGCCGTGCTGGAGGCGCTGCTCGCCCGGGGGGTGAGGATCAGCGGCCTCACCCAGGGGAGCTCGCTCGAGCAGCGGGTGCTGGACGTGACGTCGGGGCCTGGTCCTCAGTCCGGATAGAACAGCGGCTCGCGCTCGGCGACGAAGCGGTGCAGCGCCTGCGCCGCGTCCATGCCCAGCTCGACGAACCGCACGCCCACGCCCGGGAACACGTCCGGGACCCGGTCGTCGATCTCCCGGGTCCAGCGAACCTCGCCCTTCACCGTGATGCGGGTGTTGCCCGGCAGGGTGAAGGTCAGGTCCACCGGCGTCCCGACCGGGAGGAGATTGACGGTCGCCACGAAGACGCCGCCCTCGCTGAGGTTGGTGCTGAAGCCCGTGAAGACGTTCGAGTCGCTCGACATGTCCACCTGGGTCTGCATCGGAATCCGGGAGCTGCCGCGGCCGGGAGCGGCGGCGATGGGCGCGGACATCTTCCCCAGGGGCTGGCCAGGGGCCCGCGTCTTCGGAGCGGATGGCGCTGCTGGAGCAGCAGCCGCGCGTCGCTCCGCGACCGCCTGGGCCTCACGACGGGCGCGGGCCTGCTCCGCCTCCTTCCGCTCCGCCTCGGCACGGCGGGCCTGCTCGGCTCGGGCCGCCTCGGCGACCGCCTCCACTCGCTGGAGCTCGGCGGCGTCGCGGGACAGCCCTTCCCGGTGCTCCTCGAGCGCGGCGAAGCTGGCCTGGATCATCATCCGGGCCGCAGGGCCAGACACGTTCGGACAGGCGAGCCGGTGCATCTGGAGTCTCGCCAGGAGCCACTCCGCCTCCGGAAGGCCGGCCTCGTGCAGCCGGGCCGCGCGTTCGCTCAGCGCGTGGACCTCATCGTTGAGCAGTCCGATCGATTGAGTGAGCGCATCGGCCTCGGCGGCCACGTCGGAGCCGGACACCGGATCGACACCGGGAACGGCTGAGTTGCGAAGTCTCATGCCCGCGGGTCACTTCAAGCCCGGTGCCAGGCCGCCCCCGCCGTCATCCCGCGGTGTTGGACTCTCGGCCCCCCGGGGTCCCCGGAACCCAATCCCGTCCCCGAGAGGTGAGCTGGACCCGGATGCTCCACCCACCTGGCCCCCGGTCCGCAGACAGCACACGGTGGCCGAACCGCGTGCACCAGGCGTCCACGTCCGGGCCGATCGCCGGGTCCGAGCCGGTCAGATCGACCAGGTCCCCTGCGTCCAGCCCGCGAGCGCACTCGGCGAGCCGCACGATGGGCAGCGGACAGGGCAACGCCCCGACCCGAAGCTGGACGACCCGGGCCATGCCGGAGTATCCCTACCACGCCCGCCTCAGCCCTCGTCAGAGAGGCGGTCGACCCACCATGAAAGTCAGCGCGCTTCTCACCCTGTTGGCCGGGCTCGTCCTGGGCTTCTTCATTGGCCAGGCGACCCGCACCACCGCCCCCTCCTCCCCCACCGTCGCCCAGCGACCGGGGGCGACTCCACCCAGCCGCCAGCGCCCGCCCCCGGACGCGACGGTCTACCGGCTCCCGGTGGAGGACTCCCCCGCCCGCGGGCCGGCCGACGCGCTGGTGACCCTGGTGGAGTTCAGCGACTACCAGTGCCCGTACTGCCGCCAGGCGCACGCCACGGTCTCCCAGGTGGAGAAGAAGTACGCGGGCAAGATCCGGCTGGTGATGAAGCAGTTCCCGCTGACCTCGATGCATCCACAGGCGATGCCCGCCGCGCGGGCGGCGGTCGCCGCCGGCATGCAGGGACGGTACTGGGAGATGCACGACCGGCTGTTCGCGAGCCCTCAGCTCGACCCGGACACCCTGGAGCGCTACGCGAAGGAGATCGGCCTCGACGTCGACCGCTGGAAGCGCGACCAGGCCGACCCGAAGGTCGCGGCCATCATCCAGCGAGACATGGACCTCGCGACGAACGTCAACGTCAGCGGGACCCCGGCCTTCTTCGTGAACGGCCGGCGGCTCCCCGGTGGCGCCGCCCCGGTCGAGGCGTTCAGCAGCCTTGTCGACGAGGAGCTGGCCAAGGCCGAGGCCCTGGTGCGCGGGGGCGTCCCGGCGTCGCAGGTGTACGCCAAGATCCAGGAGAAGTCGGTCGCCTCGGCGGTTCCGGCGCCGGTGGTCAAGAAGGTCGACGCCCCGGCCGACTCGCCGTCCTTCGGCCCGACGATGGCGAAGGTCACCATCGTGGAGTGGAGCGACTTCCAGTGCCCCTACTGCGCCAGGGCCGCTCCGCTGGTCGAGCAGATCCGCAAGGCGTACCCGAAGGACGTTCGCTTCGTGTTCCGCCACTTCCCGCTGCCGATGCACCCCGACGCCCCCCTCGCCGCCCGGGCGGGAGTCGCCGCGCAGGCGCAGGGCAAGTTCTGGCAGATGCACGACTGGATGTATGCCCACCAGCGCGAGCTCGACCGGGCCTCGCTGGAGAAGGCCGCCGCGTCCTTCGGGATGGACCTGGCCAAGTTCCGCGCGGCGCTGGACAACGCGGCGACCGAGGCTCGCGTCCAGGCCGACGCGCAGGCCGCGCAGAGCGTCCAGGTCTCGGCGACCCCGACCTTCTTCGTGAACGGCCGCGAGCACGTGGGCGGGTGGCAGACCTTCGACTCGCTGAAGACCGAGATCGACAAGGAGATCGCCCGCGCGGACAAGCTGCTGTCCTCGGGCGTGAAGCCGGCCGACCTGTACGGTCGCCTGGTGGCGGACTCGGCCGGTCCCTCCGGCGCGCGGAACTGAGCCGCCCCCGCGGCAGATCTCACCGGAGCTGATCCACCAGCTCCGGCAGCTCCATCAGGCCGTCGATGATTCCATCCGCGCGGCCGGCCTCGGCGCTCCGCGCGTGAAGCATCCCCCACGGCCCCCGACGGACGAGGACGGCCCTCAGCCCCGAGCGCAGCGCCGGCAGCACGTCGTTGTCCAGGCGATCGCCGACGTAGAGCACCTCCCCGGCCGGGCGCCCGGCCTCCGCCACCAGACGCGCGAAGAACTCCGGCGACGGCTTCTCCACGCCCCACCGCTCGCTCGAGCCCACGACGTCGAGTGGGATCCCCGCTGACACCAGCGCGCTCTCCAGCGCCAGGGGCTGGTTCCCCGCGGCTCCCAGGAACAGGCCGCGGGAGCGCAGCGCCGAGAGACACGGAAGAACGTCCGGGTAGAGGTCCCCGGGCGTCAGCGGCTCGACCGAGCGCATCCGATCCGTCGCCCGGGCGAGGCGGTTCGCTCCGAAGTGGTCGAACACCTGCCGGTGGTGCTCCTGCCTGGCGATGGTCGCGCCCAGCAGCCCGAAGAGCGTGAGCCGGGGCACTTCGAGCGCGTCCGCCCAGGCACCCCACATCCGGGTCTCGTCGACGAGCGTCTCTCCGACGTCGAAGAAGACGGACCGGATCGGCACCGGCGTTCCCTCCGTCACCCCACGGCGATCGCGTCGATCTCCACCCGTGCGCCCTTCGGCAGCGCGGCGACCTGGACCGTCGCCCGCGCCGGTGGGGCGGTGCGGAAGGCCTGTCCATAGACCTTGTTGACCACCGCGAAGTCCCCGAGGTCGACGAGGAAGATGGTGCAGCGGACGACGTGATCGAAGCTCACGCCGGCGGCGGTGAGCACCGCGCCGAGGTTCTTCATCACCTGAGCGGTCTGGGCGCTCACGTCACCGGGGACCAGCTCCCCGGTCACCGGGTCGAGCGGGATCTGGCCGGAGAGGAACACCATCCGCGAGGCCGGAACGGCGATCGCCTGCGAGTAGGGGCCGATGGCCTTCGGAGCCTGCAGGGACTCGATGACGGATCGGTGCATGCCCCGCCTGCTACTCCGAGCGCCGGGGCCCGGCAACTCCGCCTGCGCGCGCTCGCTCGTCACCGTGGCTCGCGACGAGGGAGGAGCCGCGGCCAATACGGGGACGGCCCCCCCGGGTGGTGGATGCCCCGGACCCCGGAAGTGACCCGGGGGCCCCGGTGGCGGCGCCTCGCAAGCGGCCGTTCCCTCTCGGGGTCGACGCGCCGCGCCGCCGGGCCGACGGGTTGCAAGCACAGGCGCTACCCGCATGCTTCCGCCGGTCACCCATACCCGAGATCCCCGCCTCGACATCTCCCGCGCTCGCCAGGTCCTCAAGGACGCCCTGCGCACGCACGACGCCCGCGAGATCGTCCGCTGGCTCGACGAGCACACCCACGAGCTCACCCGCTCGCGGTTCTTCGAGCTGATGTTCTCCTTCGGCCCCCTCGCCGGCACGCTCCTCAACGCCGTCAGCCGGCTCCTGCCCGCCGAGCGCCGGCTTCTCGGTGAGGCGCTGGGCCGGGCCTTCGCGCTCGGAGCGGTGCGGCCCGCCGACGTGCGTCGCGCGGTCCCCGAGCACTGGAGCGGCGCGGCTCCCGGCGACCCGCACCTGGGTCTCGCCGAGGTGATGATGCTCACCGGGCGCCCGGCGATGATCCACGTTTACGTGGAACGCGAGCTGGAGATCTCCCGGAAGCCGCACGGTCAGGACCGCCAGCGCATCGCGGCCGCCCGGATGGCGTTCGTCGCCCTCCCTGCAGACATCCGCGCCGATCTCGCCGCGCGGCACCCCGAGCTGTCCTCCGGGACCTCGGAGGTCACCGCCGCGGCCTGAGCCTCATCGGCAGCGCGCTGGCCGTCCAGGCACCCGACCGCCCGGGAGTTTGACGAGAACGCTTCGGCCGGCGCCGGAGCATCGGCGGTCCCCTCGGAACTATCTCCGGATCGTGCAGAGCGAGACCTCTCGCCGGACCGGCCCCCTGCGCTGGGTCCTGGTCGCGACCAGCCTGGGCTTCGTCGTCGTCCAGCTCGACGTCACCATCGTGAACGTCGCGCTTCCCCGCATCGGGGCTGACCTGAGCACCGGGGTCGCCACGCTGCAGTGGGTTGTCGACGCGTACACCCTCACCTTCGCCGTCCTGCTCCTCTCGGCCGGTGTTCTGGGAGATCGCTTCGGGGCGCGGTGGGCCTACGTGCTGGGCTTCGTCGCGTTCGGAGTCGCCTCGCTGGGCTGCGGCCTCGCCCCGGGTCCGGGCGCGCTCGTCGCCTCGCGGACCCTGCAGGGCGTCGGCGCGGCGCTGCTCCTCCCCAGCTCCCTGTCGCTCCTCAACCACGCCTCGGCCCACGACGAGCGGCTGCGGGCCCGGGCGGTGGCGGCGTGGACCGCGTCGGGAGGCGTGGCCATCGCCGCGGGGCCGGTCGTGGGCGGGCTGCTGCTCGGTGCGTTCGGCTGGCGCAGCATCTTCCTGGTCAACCTTCCTCTCTGCGCCCTCGCGATCTGGCTCATCGTCGCGACCGTCCCCGAGCCCCCACGCCCGGCGCACCGGCCGGGGCTCGATCCCGCGGGCCAGCTGCTCGCCGTGCTCGCACTGGCCGGGATCACCGGGGCGATCATCGAGATTCGCCCCCTCGGCCTCGGGCATCCCCTCGTCCTGGCGGGGTTCGGGCTCGCCGCGGTGGCCGGTCCTGCGCTGGTGGCCGTGGAGGCGCGGGCCAGGGACCCGATGTTGCCCCTGGACCTCTTCCGGAGGCCGATGTTCGGCTCGGCGGTCGTGTTCGGGGTCCTGGTCAATCTGACCTACTACGGAGTGATCTTCGTCCTGAGCCTCTACCTCCAGGGCGTGCTCCACTACCCGGCCCGCCTCGCGGGGCTGGCCTTCCTCCCGCTCACCGCGAGCTTCATCGTCTCCAACCTCGTGAGCGGATGGATGACTGGACGGATGGGCTCGCGCGTACCGATGATCTCCGGCGCGCTCGTCGGCGCGGTCGGCTTCACCCTCCTCTGCGCTCTCGGCCAGCGCAGTCGCTATCCCGAGATGCTTCCGGCTTTCCTCCTCATCCCGCTGGGGATGGGTCTGGCGGTCCCGGCGATGACCACCTGCATCCTCGCGAGCGCCGAGCGGGCCCGGGCCGGAACGGCGTCCGCGGTGCTGAACGCCGCTCGCCAGGCGGGTGGCGCCATGGGCGTGGCGCTCTTCGGCGGGCTCGCCGCCGGGGAGCTCGTCTCCGGGGTGCGACTCTCGGGGCTGCTCTCTGCCGGCCTGCTGCTCGTCGCCGCGGCGCTCGCCCTCCTCGGCGTGCGCGGCGAGACCGTCAGACGCGCTCGACCGAGTAGACCCCGTTCAGGTTCTCGATGGTCTTCATCACGTCAGTGAGCTGCTTGAGGTCGGAGATGGTGACCTCGAAGGTGTTCACCGCCCGGTCGTCCCCGGTCACCCGGCAGTTGGCCTGGCTGATGTTGACGCCCTTCTTGCTGAAGATGTTCGACATGTCGGCGAGCAGCCCGGGCCGGTCGGCGGTCAGGACCCTCAGCGTGACCGCGCGCTTGTAGTCCCCGCGCACGTCCCAGGCCACGTCCACCCGCCGCTCGGGATCCGTCGCCAGCGCCCGCTCGCAGCCCACGGTGTGCACCGTCACCCCCTGGTTGCGGGTGATGAAGCCCACGATGGGATCTCCGGGCACGGGATTGCAGCAGCGGCCGAAGCGCACCAGCACGTCGTCCACTCCGCCGATCAGCACTCCGGTCCGGCTCCGGCGACCGACCAGCTTCTTCGCCAGCTCGGTCACGCGGCCGAGGCCGTTGGCCACGCCGGTCCCCGCCCCGTTCTCGCCCCCCGGCGAGCCGTTGACCGGCTCGGCCTTCGCCTTCTCGCTCTCGGCGAGCTTCTCCGGCGGGAGCAGCCGGGCCAGAAGCTGGTTGGGGACCACCTTGCCGTAGCCCACGGCCACCATCAGGTCTTCCTCGATGCGGTAGCCCAGCTCGGCGGCGACGGGCTTCAGCTCCCCGGCCTTCAGCAGCTTGTTGAGGTTGAGCCCCACCCGCCGGAACTCCTTGTCCAGGAGCTCCTTGCCCAGCTGCTGGCTCTTCTCTCGCTGCTGCAGCTTGATGAAGCCGCGGATGCGCTGCTGCGCCCTGCTGGTCTTGACGAAGGTCAGCCAGTCCTTGCTCGGGTGGGCGCCGGGGCTGGTGAGCACCTCGACCGTGTCGCCGTTCTTCAGCTTGTAGCGGAGGGGGACGATCTTCCCGTTCACCTTCGCGCCGACGCAGCGGCCGCCCACGTCGGAGTGGATGGCGTAGGCGAAGTCCACAGGCGTGGCCCCTCGCGGCAGGCTCTTCACGTCACCCTTGGGAGTGAAGACGAAGACCTCGTCGGTGAAGAGGTCCACCTTCACCGTCTCGAGGAACTCCTTCGGGTCCTTGAGGTCCTGCTGCCACTCCATCAGCTGCCGCAGCCAGGCGAACTTCTCGTCGTCCCGGCTGACCAGCGCCTTGCCTTCCTTGTAGGCCCAGTGGGCGGCGATGCCCTCCTCGGCGATCCGGTGCATCTCCTCGGTGCGGATCTGCACCTCCACCCGCTCTCCCAGCGGTCCGATGACCGTGGTGTGGAGCGACTGGTACATGTTCGGCTTGGGGATGGCGATGAAGTCCTTGAACCGCCCGGGCACCGGCTTCCACAGCTGGTGGATGAGCCCCAGCGCCTCGTAGCAGCTGGGGATGGTGGGCATGATCAGCCGGAAGGCGATCATGTCGTGCACCTGCTCGAAGTCGATGCCGTTGGCCCGCATCTTCTTCCAGATGCTGTACAGGTGCTTGAAGCGGCCCGAGACCTTGGCGTGCAGATCGCGCTCGGCGAGCTTGCGCTCGATGAGCGAGACCACGTCCTCGATGTATTGCTCCCGCTCCTTCTTTCGCTTCCCGACCCGCTCGGAGAGGTCGGCGTAGTCGGCGGGCTTCAACCAGCGGAAGCTCAGGTCCTCGAGCTCGGTCTTGATCCAGCTGATGCCCAGCCGGTTCGCCAGCGGCGCGTAGATGTCGAGGGTCTCCTGGGCGATGCGCTGGCGCTTGTCCTCGCGCATGAACTCCAGGGTCCGCATGTTGTGCGTGCGGTCGGCGAGCTTCACCAGGATGACGCGGATGTCCTGCGCCATCGCGATGATCATCTTCCGGAAGTTCTCGGCCTGCTTCTCCTCCTGGCTGAGCGTGGCGCTCGCCTGGAACTTGGAGAGCTTGGTCACCCCGTCCACCAGCTGGGTGACCTCGGGCCCGAAGAGCTCGCTCAGCTCCTCGGGGGTGGCCAGGGTGTCCTCGATGGTGTCGTGGAGCAGGCCGGTGACGATGCTGGCCTCGTCCAGCTTGAGGTCGGCGAGGATCCCGGCGACCTCCAGCGGGTGAACGAGGTAGGGCTCGCCCGAGTGGCGGAGCTGCCCCTGGTGGACCTTCGCCGAGTAGACGTAGGCCTTCTTGATGACGTCCAGATCCGGGTCGGGATGGTAGCTCTTGACCTGGGTCAGGATGTCGTTGAGGCGAATCATTGATACTGCACAATCGTAACTGTGGGATCGTGGGTGTTCAACGCACCGACCCCGGAACTGGCCGCCAGGGCTGAACATTGACCGGGCACTGACCGCGTTCCTACAGTGACCGACGCCCGCCCCATGTCCCGCCTTCTGGTGAGTCAGCTCGGCGTGGTCTGCCCTTCCTGCGACGTCCTCAACACGGTCGGGGCGCAGCGGTGTGAAGCCTGCGGAAAGACCTGGGGAAGAGCCCCCGCGCCGGGCCGGAAGCCCACCGGTTCCACCGCGGCGGTCTCGCCGCCAGCTCCCGCTGCACCGCCTGCCCCGCGCGCAGCGGCCGGCCCGGCCGGAGCGAACGTGCGCTCCGCTCCCACCCCGGCCGGTGGCGTGCCCCGGGCCGCTCCCGCGCCGCGTCCGGCGGCTCCGGCCCCGGTCCCGAGCCGCTACATCCTCAGCGTCACCGCCGGCCCTGCCCGCGGGCAGCGCTTCCGGCTGATGGCGAACGGGTGCAGCGTCGGCCGGCAGCGGGGGGCCATCCTCTTCGCCGACGACCCGTTCGTCTCTCCCCATCACGCCGCCTTCCGCATCCGGGAAGGCCAGCTGACGGTGAAGGACGAGGACAGCGTCTCGGGGGTCTACGTGGCCATCACCACGCACGAGCTCCTCATGCCCGGGGCTCTCTTCTCGGTCGGACCGCACGTGCTCCGCTACATCGGGCCGCTGCTGTCCCGCGCCGCGGAGGCCGGGAAGCCCAGGACCTACGGCGCGCCGGTTCCCCAGGCCGGTGGGCTGTGGGGGCTGGAAGAGATCCTGATCGGGATGCGGCCTGGCCGGGCCGTGGTGACCGCGCAGCCCGGGCTCACCCTGGGCTCGTCCGGCGCGGACCTGGTCTTCGCCCCCGACGCTCAGCTCGCGGCGCGCCACTGCGAGATCAGCCCGGCCCCGCAGGGAGCCGTGCTCCGCGACCTCTCCGGCGGGCTCGGCACCTTCGTGCGGCTCGCGGCGCAGGAGCGTCCGCTCAAGCAGGGCGACCGGGTCCGCATCGGCCAGCAGACGCTGACCGTCGAGCTCGCGGCGTGACCTCGCGTCCCTAGCGCGTCGACAGCGGCTGCTCGACGTCCGGGTACCACTCGCGGACGACGGCCCGCGCCGGCGAGGCGGGTGATTCCTTCAGCGCCCGGGCGAAGAACCCACGCGCCTCGGCCTCTCCCTCCGCCCCGCGCTGGCGGGCCAGCAGTCCCAGCTTCAGGGCCAGGGCGGCGGTCGGCTCGGCCTCGAAGGCCTCGAGGTACTTGCTCCGCGCGAGCGCGCGCTCCCCGGCGAGGTACAGGTTGTCGCCGTCCTGGACGAGCGCCGCCGCCTTCGCCGGATCGCGCCTGTCCGGGGCCACCTCCCGCGCCCAGACCGGGGAAGCGCCGAGCAGGGGAGGAGTCGTCGCCGTCGTGCGCCCGGGGGTCTCGGTGAGCGGCTTGAACGCGAGCACGCCGGCGCCGGCCGCGGCCATCAGGACCAGGGCGCCGAGGCCGATCTGCAGCCCACGCGCGCCCCGCCGCCGCCGGCCGCTGCTCGCCACGGTCGGAGCGCTCCCGAGCGCGTCGTCCGTCGAGCCGACCATTCCCAGCGGGATGGGGACGCGGGCGGTGCGGGGAGCGTGGACCGCCTCCGCGGCGGGGAGGAGGTTCAGGGAGTCCAGGAAGGCCACGGCGGTCTGCGGTCGATCCGCGGGTTCCTTGCGCAGCGCCCACAGGACCAGGGCCTCCAGCTCCCGGCTGCAGGAGCCTGGCCGCAGCGTGTTGGGCGGCTGCGGATCCTCTGTGAGGTGCTTGGTGGCGTACCCCATCGCCGAGTCCGAGCTGAACGGAAGCTGCCGGGTCACCATCTGGTAGAGCAGCACGCCCACCGAGTAGAGATCGCTCCGGGCGTCGAGCGGCGCACCCCGGGCCTGCTCCGGGCTCATGTACTCGGGCGTGCCGCAGACGAAGCCGGTGCGGGTCAGGGACGGACCTTCCTCCGAGCTCCCGTCGACGATCTTCGCGATCCCGAAGTCGAGCACCTTCACCACGTCGGACTCGCCGCCCCGCCGCGCCATGACCATGACGTTCTCGGGCTTGAGGTCGCGGTGGATGACGCCGGCCTGGTGCGCGTCCGCCAGCGCGGAGAGCACCTGGGTGACGATGCGGATCACCCGCGGCTCGGACAGGGGCCAGTCGGCGCTGAGGAGCTGATGGAGGTCGCGGCCGTCCACGAACTCCATGGCGATGAAGAGCCCCCCGTCATCGGTCTGCCCGAAGTCCAGGACGTCGATCGAGTTGGGGTGGTTGAGGCGGCTCGCCGCCTTGGCCTCCCGCTGGAACCGGGCGACGGTCCGCGCGTCCCGCTGGAGGGCGGGGTGGAGCAGCTTCAGGACGACCGGCTTCTCGAGCACCAGCTGGTTCGCGCGGTAGACCCGGCCCATCCCTCCCTCGCCGAGCAGCTTCTCGACCCTGTACTTCCGGGCCACCACCTGGCCGAGGTAGGGATCACCCTCCTGCTCGCGCGGGAGCGCGTTTCCGCAGGCGCCGCAGAACTGGGCGTGGGGGGCGGTCTCGGTGGAGCAGGACGGACAGGTCACGACCGAAAGGCGACGCTCCCACTCCTCGGGCAGCACCGCAAGGCTGCATGGTACGCTCCGGATGCCCACCGCTTCGGGATGGCCTTCTGTCCTCGCTGCGATGCCCCCAACCCGGATGATCGAGAACGCTGCAGCCGCTGCGGAGCCTCGCTGGCCGGGGGGACGATGGTGATGGGACCCCCGAGCGCCACCCGACCTCAGGTCAGCTTCCGCGTGGTCCGCGCCGACGGCGGACCCGAGATGTCCGTCCCCATGAGCGGGGACACGCTGACGTGTGGTACCCGCGCAGACCTCACCCTCCCCGACGACCCGTTCATCTCGCCGGTCCAGGCTCGCTTCTTCTTCTCCGGCCAGCGTCTGGCCATCGAGGACCTGGGCGGCGGGAACGGCGTCTTCGCCCGCCTGCCGCGCCCGGCGATCAACCGCCTGCTGGCACACAGCAAGCTCAACGCCCAGCCGGTGACGCTGGAGATGGCGGAACGCGAAGTGCGCGATCTGATCCGTCCGCAGGAACCCAAGCGCATCAAGATCGAAGACATCCAGCGCGTCGTCGCCCGGCAGTACAATGTCAGCCGCTCCGATCTGCTGTCGTCGCGCCGGACCGCCAATGTGGTGCGGCCGCGCCAGGTCGCGATGTATCTCGCCAAGACCCTGACGCTGCGCTCGCTGCCGGAAATCGGCCGTCGCTTTGGCGGACGTGACCACACCACCGTGCTGCACGCGGTGCGCAAGATCGAAGCCCTGGTTTCAAAGGACGTGGCGCTGTCGGATGAAGTCGAACTGCTGAAGCGCCAGTTGCAGGACTAGCCGCTCGGTAGGCGGATTTGCGCCTGAAAGGGCTGGAAAAATCCGCCGCCGAACGGTGCCGCACTTGCGTTCAGCCGATATCCAAGCCACCTTACGATCCCCCGCAAGACCGGGCAAAATCGGTCCTTGACCGGACTTGCGGGTGTCAGTC
>Ga0207647_10001557_pt1 | contig 17625 bp, 13 predicted proteins | sample KBSCornC2_FD_184295 | JGI IMG/M metagenome (GOLD analysis project Ga0207647, IMG submission 184295) | Corn rhizosphere microbial communities from Kellogg Biological Station, Michigan, USA - C2 (SPAdes) (version 2) | ecosystem: Host-associated > Plants > Roots > Rhizosphere ... | reverse complement strand
ATTATCATGGGCCAACGAGGACGACCAGTAGCACCGTCCTCGCGTGCGGTACGCTTAATGTGCTGAATGTCATGTATGGCATCATCCATAGCCGAGGCCATAAGCTGATGCATAACCTCAGGGTCGTCGCCCTCTACGAAATATGGCTTCCAGCCATAGCCAAGAAACAATTGCTCTAATTCATCGTGGCCAATACGTGCAAGGATAGTCGGATTAGAAATTTTATAGCCGTTAAGATGTAGGATCGGCAAAACAACACCGTCAGTCAAAGGGTTAAGGAACTTATTGGAATGCCAAGCAGTGGCTAGCGGGCCAGTCTCAGCCTCACCATCACCGACAACACAAGCCACGACCAGGTCTGGGTTATCAAAGGCAGCGCCAAACGCATGGCTCAAAGAGTACCCCAGCTCACCGCCCTCATGAATTGAGCCGGGCGTCTGCGGAGAAACATGACTGGATATGCCGCCAGGGAAAGAAAATTGTTGGAACAGTTTTTTTAGACCAGCTTCGTCTTGAGTAATGTCTGGGTAAACTTCGCTATATGTGCCTTCTAGGTAGACGTTGCCCACGACCGCCGGACCACCGTGACCGGGGCCAGAAATGTACAGCATATTGAGATCATACTCATTGATGGCTCTATTCAAATGTGCGTAGATAAAATTCTGCCCGGGCGTCGTACCCCAGTGACCAAGCAGTAGCCGCTTGATGTGCGCCATCTCAAGCGGCTTTTTGAGTAGCGGATTGTCACATAAGTAGATCTGTCCGACAGATAAGTAATTTGCCGCTCGCCAATAGGCATCAATATTGCTCAGCAATTCTGGGCTCAATGGATCTTTATTCAATGCTATCCTCCGCGATTTTATTGGTCGTTACTTGCTGCACACTCTGGGCAATTATTGCCGATTCGTCAGCATGAATAACACGCACGGCAACCCGACTGTCAGCCGAAGATATCAGTGAAACACCGGCGTCGTTCTTTTGTGCTTCAAGCGTAATACCAAGAAACTCTAATCCTTCGCATATCCTTGCCCGGATTTTTGGCGCGTTTTCACCCATGCCACCAGTGAATACTAACGTATCAAGACCACCCAATGCAGCTGCAAGGCTACCAATACTCTTCTTAGCTTGGTAACAAAATAGATCAACAGCATCTTTTGCACGAGGGTCTTCTATTTCGCGCTCCAGCAGTTGCTTCATATCAGCGCTCGTTTCAGACACGCCAAGCAGTCCTGATTTAAAATTTACCATATCGTTAAACTTGGCAATATCATAACCTTCAGTGTGAGATAAATAGAGCGCAAGGCCTGGGTCAAGATCACCCGAACGAGTACTCATGGGGATGCCCGCAGCCGGGGTTAGCCCCATTGTAGTATCAATTGATTTGCCATCACGTATAGCTACTAAGCTTGCGCCGCTGCCAAGATGAGCAACAACCAACCTACCGTTCGCCACGTCACTATCCTCCAGACGTTGCAGTTCTTGTAATACAAATGCATAAGATAAGCCATGAAATCCGTAACGACGAATACCCTTAGCCTCAAAATGCCGGGGGATTGGCAATAGACGCGCGACACTTGGTAGGTCATGATGGAATGCTGTGTCAAAACATGCCACCTGCTTGGCATTTGGAAAAAGATTTCGAAATTCTTCAATCAGTTGGATTTCTCTAGGCAAATGCTCCGGGTCAAATAGTACTAACTCGCGCAAGTCGTTGAGCATTTTGTCATCGATAAGACACGGCTCATAATACTGCGGCCCACCGTGAACAATACGGTGGCCTATCACACTGATAGTTGTCTCTGGGTTCTGTCGCTTCAACCAATCAGTAAGAATTTGTGCCGCAGCCATGTGGTCTGGAACAACTGCTGGAGTTATGCTGTCGCCTACAGTTAGGACGGCCGACGACTGTCCAATATTTTCAATCGCTCCCCCATTTATTTTGCGCAGGACAGTACTCCCGTCAAACAAAGCAAACTTTATACTTGATGAACCAACATTGACCGTAAGAATAAAACTGGTACTCGTGTTTTTGTCAGACATTTATGCTCTCATAGCCCAAGCAACTATTTGATCAGTGGGCGCGCAGGCGCAAACAACCGAGCCGTGTGGCGTGCCATCTGCGTTAATTGTCCCTACAACTGCAACAGGATTACGATCAATATAATTCATTATTTTGTATAGTTTTACTAAGCTGCATGTGGAACCGCTGGAATTACTTCTGTGATATAGGCCTCATTTTTAGACATAAAGTTAGAGAACCGCAGATTTTCAGGGGTTAGTTTCAGGAGTAGCATTTCGCCGGTTTCTATCTTGGTTACTGGGGGCATCCACTCGAATTGTCCAGGAGGATGAATTCGTACAATCATACGAAAAACATGATCATGCTCCGAACCCAAGGGCACTTGAGCGACAGACCCAACCGCTTGAACAGTTGTTTGCTCGGTGTCGTCGGTCACTGTGACTGCCGCCTGCGGCTGCTCCTGAAGATTATGATACTTCTTACTCTGTGCGCGTGTAAGGAAGAAAAAGTTGAGCTTTTCATCCACTACATAATAGATTGTCGAGCCCCACGGCCTAGCATCCTTGCTGGTCGTCGAGAGAACGGCAAATTTATGGCTAAGGAGAAAATCATAGGCTTCTTTGTGATCTGGAGTCATAGTCTTATGATAGCATAAGCTCTCTGGCGCTTGCGGCTAAACTCCATGGCCATATTGGGTGCATCAAAAACAGTTTTTGTCTTAGCGGCTGTGGGCGGGATGGTAGTGAACACGTCTAAGCAGCTGGGCGTTGGCTGCAACAACTACTGTGGAGAGCGACATAAGTATAGCCCCTACTGCTGGCGAAAGTAGTATTCCCGAGCTAAACAGCACACCAGCAGCCAGCGGAATAGCAACCACGTTATAGCCAGTAGCCCATATTAAGTTTTGCATCATTTTGCGATAGGTCGCTCTGGACAGACGTATAACTTTCAGGACATCTCGTGGGTCACTTTTAACCAGAATAATATCAGCCGACTTGATAGCTACGTCGGTACCCGCACCTATTGCCAAGCCAATATCTGCCTTCGTAAGAGCAGGTGCGTCATTGATACCATCGCCCACAAAGGCTACCTTATTGCCGCTTTGCTGCAACTCTTTGACCTTATTGGCTTTATCCTCTGGCCGTACTTCAGCAAAGTACTGGTCCAGGCCAAGCTGCTTCGCTACATACATAGCAACATCTTGGCTGTCTCCTGTAACCATGGCAGTTTTAATACCTTCGGCTTTTAGCCCAGCGATAGTTTGCTTTGATTGTTCACGTAGCATATCAGCTAAGGCAATTGCACCGACAACCTGTTTGCCGTCTTTAATGAGGTACACCTCAGTTTTTCCATCTTTGGCCGCTTGTTTGGAATATTGTTCAACATCGGCAGGTATTGTCAGTTTATTCTCTTTGATATACCGATAGCTTGCCGCAATGAAATTATCCTTGCCGTGCAGCTTGCCTTTAGCGCCAAGCCCAGGCAGGGCAGCAAAATCCTCTACCTTATCCAAATGAACGTGCTGTTTTTGTGCCTCATTTACAATACCTTTGCCAACGATATGCTCGCTGTTCTGCTCAAGGCTGGCAGTCAAATGTAATATATCTGCTTCGGTATAGCCTGTTGTTGCCCAAATATCTGTCACGCCGTGTTCACCTTTGGTGAGCGTACCAGTCTTATCAAAGAGCACCCAGTCTATTTTGCGAGCTGCTTCTAGTGCCAACCGTTTACGTACTAGCAAGCCATTTTTGGCGGACAATGTGGTAGATATGGAAACAACAAGCGGTATTGCCAAACCGAGCGCGTGAGGACAGGCAATTATCAACACGGTTACCGAGCGTTCAAGTGCAAAAGCCGCATCTTTGGCAACCAACCAGTAAATAAAGGTAACTACCCCTGTAACCATAGCAACGATAGTCAGCCCAAACGCCGCCTTATCGGCTAGAACCTGAACATTGGACTTTGAGTTTTGTGCCTCGGCAACCAATCTCATAATGCCAGCTAATGCCGTGTCTTCGCCGAGTTTCGTAACTTTTACTGTAAGTGAGCCGTCTTGGTTTATGGTGCCCGCGACAACTTCCTCGCCAACAGTCCTGCTACTTGGTTTGCTTTCTCCTGTAATTGCCGCTTCATTTACCGATGAGCTACCCTCAGTGATTATGCCATCAACAGGAATGCTAGAACCAGGGCGTATCAATACTAAGTCGCCGACCTTCAGCTCGCTTACTAGCACTTGTTGTGGCTTGCCGTTAACTAACTTTTCTGCCTTATCGGGCAGCAATTTAGATATTGCGTCCAGGGCATTCTCAGCCTTGGCAATAGATGCCATTTCCAGCCAATGGCCTAGTAGCATAATGGTCACAAGTGTTGCTAATTCCCAAAAGAAACCCTCGCCCGAAAGCCAGAACTGTGTCGCTACGCTATATACGTAAGCCGTGATAATTGCCAGGCTAATAAGTGTCATCATACCCGGCAATTTATCTTTCAGTTCGCCCCATGCACCCTTAATGAAAACTAAGCCGCCATAAAAGAAAATGGCGGTGCTCAGTACAAACGGCACATACTGCGAGCCCGGAAATGAGGGCGGCGTAAAGCCAAGCCAGCGCTGTATCATTTCTGAGTACGCAAGAACAGGTACAGTCAGTATGAAACTAAGCCAGAACTTGTCCCTGAACATTGCAACTGAATGCCCAGCGTGTTTGTCGTTCATTTAGTGACTACCGTGCATCATTTGCATTGTCTCGTTGCTTGAGTAGCCCCAGTCTTTTTGCCACTGCTTCATATCAGCAATTTCTTTGGTTTGTGCTGCAATGATAGCTTTACCCAGGTGCTTTACTTCATCGTGCTTAGCGCGAGTAGGTATAAGCTCAGCCATATCTACTGCACCCTCGTGATGGCTAATCATCATCTCTACAAAAGCCTTGTCAAAATCATCACCAGATTTGTTTTTAAGTTGTTCGGCCATTTCGCTCATAGACATTTCGCTATGATTGGTAGCTGTTTTTTGCGAAATCTTATCAGTGTTCATACCCATCATCCGCATCATTCCAGTGTTGGTATTGTTTACTGCTTGCCCAGCGGCAAACCCAGCTACTACAACGCCAACAAATAGCCCGATGATGCCAAATAGTATACTTTCTTTTTTCATCGCATTACTCCTTATTTACTTCTTACATTTGATAGCTCGTATAAGCCCAGCAGCTCCTCAATTGCTTGTTCCTGGTCCTTAACCGAGCCTGAACTAAGATTATCTTTAATATGGGTACGTAGGTGGTTCTCGAGTATTAGCTTATTAAGTGAGCTGAGTGACTTCTGTATGGCGAGGTTTTGAGTGAGAATATCCATACAGTAGTCTTCTTGGTCAATCATCTTTTGGATACCGCGCATCTGACCTTCAAGTATCTTAGCCCGGTGCAATGCCCGTTGTTTTATGTCAGTAATCATACTTTCATTATATACCCCCAGGGGGTACTATGCAAGCCTTATTGATAAGTATAGGTAACCACCCTTTATATCTGCAAAAGATTGAACTATTGGACAATCTCATAGCGACATTCTGTTCAAAATAAAGAATGGGGGGTTAGCTGTTATAGCCGCTACCGAACACCGAAAAGCTCTGCCCGTGCAATAATAGTGCCCGCCCATTTCGCGTGAGTATTCAAGCTTACTAGACGACCGCCATTGCCTATGGCCGCTTCTGGATTATCTCCTGTCACATACCGTGCATGGTTCAGGTCTTCTTCGTCAACTTTGTAGAGACTCCAAAGCGGCCTTAACTGTCGTGGGTGCAGCACGACCTGCCCAAAGAGCTGATTTATAACGTGCTGGGAAACCTCTTTTCTAAATGTGTCCAGATATTGAGGACCAAAATTCTCAAAAAGCGGTGCAGTAAGCGGAAAATGCCCATTGCCGCGGAACTCAATTACGAGATCACTGATCAATTTTCCTGCTGCAGTCTCATATACGGTCATCGTCTCGGGCCTACGCATGCCCAGGTTGCTCATTATGTCGTTAATGCCGATTCTTAAGCAATCGATTTGCGCACGGTGCTCACTGAATACATCAAGCAGTGCGTGACGATATCCATAGTCGGTCATGCCCGGCGATTCCAAAAGAGGCATCAATCTAAAGTTGGGATCTCGTTCAGCAATTCTTGCCGCACGGTCAGCAAACGTATCCGGATCTGCCTTAGGCGTAACAAAGCCGCGTAGCTTCTCCACGCCACCCATAGCCAATACTTGCTCAGTAACTTCTGGATTTCTAAGTCGTACAAATACATCGGTCTGCTCTGTAGGTTTGTATTGGTCTAAAACCGAATCTAAATTAGCAAGGCCGTCAGCCAATCGGCTTTCAGTAACGGCATCTTCCGTGTCTATGACAAAGCGATGGACTAGTTCGTCTTCGCCTTGCATTTTTGAAAGCAGCTTATGGTCAGCCATAGTTGCCGGGGCGTATAAAGTTGGGTAGAGGATCGCGGGATTTTCTAAAGAGTGCACCTGACTATTTTAGGCGGTAGGAATCAAATTGCAAGTCCTAAATACATCTCACAAAATCTGTGCACAGCTTCGAAACAATAGATACAAAGAGATCACTTCAGCGGCTTCTTACATATAAGCACGTTGGTGCAGCTAATTGGATAGTGAATGGAGCTAGGGCTATGATAATCTGTTGCCTATATACGTGGAGCTGGCTGATATTCAAGACTTCGTGCTGTAAAATATGATAACCGAGAGTGATTGAATACGAGCGTAAGTTTTAAGGCTGTTTAACTTATCATCGGGCTTGATTACTTAATCTTTGAAACTTTTAGATAAATAAGAGATATCGGCACAAATATAAGCATTGCTAGTACTGTAACTATCAGTAGGTTTGGTCCTTCGGGGTCATTAATTAGAAAAAATACCAACCTTGAAATAGTAAAAGAAATTATAAGGAGTATGCATAAAGGAACTTTTTTCAGCTTCATTACTTTATTCTAACAAAGTACTTGTTTGAGTTGATGAGTCAAACGAAAAACACTGATTTTCTCGGTGCCTTACAGACGTAGAGTCCCAAATAGACGAAGTTAGAACTATTTTGACGACTTTTCAGGTTGTCGCTTGGGCAGCGGCGTTTCCGTCGTTACCCAAATATCGTCATCTTTGCACTCATAAGTGTACTTATCGTACTCTTTAAGATCCTTGCCCACTTTGAAGTTATTCGTGATTTCCCATCGAACTTTCCGCATAGGTTTACAACAATTAGGACATTCCATGCCTAAACTATATCAAAAAGATGCTAGATTGGTTCTACCGTCTTTAGTACGGCTCTGCGTGGTGGGTTAAATTTCAGTTTAAGAAGACCTGTAAGCTACTTCATGATGGCTCGTCTTGTGTGGTCCAAAGAAAACTTTAGTATACAAGCGCATGATGCTCACTCCCACGAGCAAGTAAGACAAGCAAAAGAGTACTATCTGGAAAGCGTGACTTGCTGGGATGAAACTCAAAAGAATATCTTGCGCTAGGAAGGAAGGGCTAATAGGAAACGCCATAAAAAGAAGGCATACGATGAAAAACACATGGCCCAGCTTTTTGAATGCATATATAGCACCGTGGTAATCCCGCAACGCAGTTGATTCGCCCCTTGCCTCTAGGTACCGGAGACAAACATGGCCCGCTATGAACGCCACAGCCACTCCCGCACCATACGAAACCAGATACTTCCAGTTACCGGCAGAGGATAGCCCCAAGAAAAGCGCCCCAAAAAGGTGTCCTAGCATAACAAGATTCCAACACGTTCTGGCCGAGTTTTTCGTTGCATACGCTCGTATATAAAAGGCAATACTTATGGCAGACGCAGCGGTGGAAATGGCTAGCATCGAGCTGGCGGATACTGTCACGGACGCAGTGATCACCGCAACAACCAAAAACAGCGCCGCAGAAACCACCTGAACAGCAAGCTTATCAAGAAAGGCGAGCATCCGCCCAATAGACTTAAGGGGCTTCCACAGATAACGGCTCGCCGCCGTATTCATGTTCCACTCCTTAATACTCAGAACGTAGAATGTGGCACGGAGTTTCCCTAAGAGCGTATTTTTGATCCTTTGGGGAGGAGGTACAAAGTGGAAAAATTGGTCATGGACAAGGTAACTGACGACCGATGGAGAAACGAGTAGCTGATACGTCCTGAGCGAGGCATTGCTAACAAAGTGAAACAGCACCAACCAATGAAGCCCTGCAGCAGCCTCAATAAACATTATGCCGATCTGGGTGATAGATGCGTACGCGATCTGCGTCTTGATAGATGACTGAACCCTGGTAATGGCCGAAGCGACAATCGCCGTAACGAGGCCCAAAACAGCGATTACGATACGAAGCCAGGTGCTACCTTGCCAAAGCGGATACGTCCTAAGCAATAGAAATAGACCCATATGCACAGAGAGTGCGCCATAAAAGATCGCACTGGATGCGGTGGGACCTTCCATGGCGCGCGGCAACCAGTACGAGAACGGGAATTGCGCAGACTTAATCAAGGCCGCCATAAACAGAAAAAGACCAAGCAAGCCTAGTTGGTTTGCGTGCCCTGCTACTATCCCCGGCAAGTCAGAAAAATTCACGCTTTTCTCAAAAATATGGTGCGCATACCATAGGGCAACGAGCAAGAAGGCATCAGCAATGCGGTACACCGAGAAAACTTTCAATGCGTTTCTTGCAGGCAAAAATCGATCCCGATAAAAAGCAATGAGTAACACGGAGCTTATCCCGATGAACTCCCAGCCCAGCAACAGAACTTCAAAATTACCGGCCAGGATTATGAGCGACAATCCAATAAAGAATAGGAGAAGGGTATAATAAAACCTCTTAAAACCCTGTTCGCGGTGCATGTAAGATTTGCTAAAAATAAAAACAAGGGTGGTCATAATCGTGGCCATCCCCAAAAATACCGCTGCAAGCCTGTCGAAAAAGAAATCAAGCGAGAAGGTGTAGTGATGGCTCGCATATAAAGACCCGACGCTCGCAGACACCGGAGAAGCACCGGCGCCAATCCATTGGTAGCCAAAAACTAACAATGTTACAAATTCCAAAAGTACTGTGGCGATGGCTATCGAAAAGACGAGACGCTCCCATTTTTTGGGCGTAAGCATACAGCCGACAAAACCTAAAATCGGAACAAGTGCTAATGCGATCAGAAGTTGCGTTAACATATTATGGCTACTTAATTATGTGCACTGGCAGGTTTTCCCGCGTGGCATCCAAAATGTGATTCGTTTTCATTTTAGGGGTCGTTTCAAACATACGAGACAGGTCATGCACAGTAGGTAATTCTTTGGTGAGCGGAGTGTACGGCACAAACTCCCCCTTCTTGAAAACGTACAGCGCCTTCTCTTTTGGATGAAGCGCGACCAGATGGATCCACTCATTAGCAAACCATTGATACAACTCGGGGTTTGCATGTATGACCTTTTTAACTACCTCGGGATAGTGCTCGACAATCATCAGGAGCCGCACGGGATCATGAACTTCGATCATTTGCAGGGGCAGTCCGGAACGGAGATCACCATCGCTGCTGTTTGCAACCCCTATGAGCCCCATGACGTTGTGCGGTAGTTTTGTGCCCGCGCCCAATTTGTAGTTGTCCATCCGCGAAAAGAAGTATTCCAGGTTTATGCCTCCGCAAACAACTCCAAGAGGGGTGAGCACGTTGAGCAATAATGCGCCGTCTGGATCGGTCGTATAATCGTACGAGTTCAGAAACGCTCTTCGGTCAAGGAACAAGTGCTTGGTAAGACTTCTCCTGCCCACAACGCACAGCGCATTGGTGCCATGCCCCAATTCGGGCCGGGGCTCGTAATACGAAACCGAGCGTTTTTTTATGTCGTTCCTGATTTTCTTTATGTGTTGTTTTGTGTCGATAGACGCAAATCTACGCGATCGTTCCTTGGCGTCCAGATCGAGGGCATCTTCGAATAGTTGCTTGTTTTCGTTGTGCAACCGAGCGTTTTTTTCTGTCAGAATTCCTTCGTCATAAAACTTGACTTCGTCAGCCGCCGTATCGTGCATGCCACCTAAAAATTGTGTGGCATCGGGAATGGACAAACCACGCGCCTTGAGCAACTTTCGCACCGGCTGATGGTTTGCCATGTAGGCGAAAACCCGAGCGTTGACCAGGCCTGGCCTTCCGCTGCAGGCTCCGCAGTCGTGTGCACCATGATGAGGGTTGTTGGCACTGCTTGATCCGTGACCCATAACATACACGAGCGGAGAAAAATTCTTGGTCAGACCAATGGATCGAAGCATTTTTTCAACGCGTTCTGCCATTTCCTCTACCTTAAACCCTACTTGCAGACCTTTTTCTTGGTCTCGCTCTCCGGTGTATAGGATAGTTAAGTTGGCATTTGGATCCATATGAGCAAACGCGTCGGCAATCGCTGGACCCATAGTAGGGTTGATGAGGTTGGCGGTGAGCCTGCCCAACGCCGGAATCCCCAATAAATAGGAAAAGAGGAAACCTCTGACCAGTTTATGAGAATGTTTGGTATACATGATCTCCTTCGCGTGTACGTGCGGATCATCATTCGCAACTTCTTTGATGAGGTGCTTAGGGGTAACCGGCGCAGGACTGAGCTTGTCGTAAAACTTTGCGTTAGCAGGGTGAAAATAGAACTCTACCCCAAAAAATCCAGGTGCACCAAACGTTTCAGAATGAGTATCCAAGTTTTCCACGTACGTCCTGAGCGAATATTCACGTTCGTCGATGCAAAAGATAGACTGAAAGCTCTTTGCTGCCGCCTCTTCTGCGGCGTTAACCGACGACGTAAGCGTAAGCCCGGAAAGCACCGTGTCGTAATAGCTCCACTCAAACGCATCCTGCCATATTTCAAGAACCTCTTGCAGCTCGGTGGGCGGTTCGCCTGCAAACATGTCTATCGGCGGTTGCGTGACACTGGTTCCCAGCGGCTTCCAATCCTCTCCTAGCTGGCTGGTGAGTGCATCAATCTCGAGCAAAAGCTCAAGGACTATCATATCTTTCAGAGAGATTTTCTTTGGATATAAAAGTGACTCGGGCTTGTCCTCGAGCGTCGATACCATACCCGACCATCCCCGGTGCCCGAACTGCTGGTCATACACGTACTGCTCAAAATATGCTTCTTTGCCTACTAACATTTCCAGGAGTTTTGATAGGGTGCATGTCTCGTCATAAAGAAGATCGCGCGCTTTTTTTGTTTTGAAAAAACTTACCCGGCTGCGATCTTCCAGGCTGCGCACTGCATTAAGCAGGCCTTCGTCTTCAAAGGGAAAAGTTGAAATAGCAATACCCTGATCAATATAGCTACAGAGAATACGAAATAGAGACGGCTGTACCGCATTGTCGATATCAATGGGGTACACCCGCTTCCATTCACTCCGTAGTCTTCCGATACGCGGCCTAATAGCCCGATCGTACTCTTTGTGGAGAGATCTTGTGAGCCACTCCTGGAAATTCTTGCTGCCTTTTCTCTCCCGTATGGTTCTCGCCAAGATCTCCGGCGTTATTCGCTTGATCCCATAAAGCTTCCTGTATTCGGCGAGCGAAAAGGTAGTTTGGTACCCAAAAATCGCTGACGCTTTGTAGATTGCGTCATAAAACTTCATATCCTGAAACGCGTGTAGAGTGTTGTGATGCACAAAATCCTTAAGCGGACCCTGAGTGGGAAGGTAATGCTTGAGCGTACGCAAAAGGTGAAGCTCATCAAAATGATGGTTATATTTTTGAGACATAGCGAAAATTACACGGTTAATGTGACATATTCTTTTTGAATTTAACTCGTAATGGAATCAAATATGGCGGACGAAGACACGACTTAAAGCCCGATTCTCTCGGTGCTCTAGCCAATTCGAGTTGGCCACCTTAAAGACCAGCGTATTATACCTAAACTAGATAAACTTTTCAACTGCTTGCTTAGCTACTTCCCGCCCTACGCAGCCGGCGGATAGCGGGCTACACTCCTGCAACTGCAAGTGCGTTGTTGATGGCGTGTCCGAGTATTATTGTGTGTCGTAGTCCGCGTTCGCGGCGCAAGCGCTCGTAGTTTAGGCCTCCGATGAGGGGCATTGTGGGAAGGCTATAATTGTCATTTTAATCAAGAAAACAGCACATTTTGTCTCGTGAGGTCTACTTTACCGGACTTAAGTTGAAACCCTTCACCGGATCAATAAACAAAAAGCTCCCAAACAAGGGAGCTTTTTTAGGTGTCATCTTGGTGCAACTTTACAGAATGTACTTAAACTTTTTGGATCACTCGTGGACGGTCAACTTTCAGACATTCCGGCCTTTCCGATCGCAAACGACAGTCGCGAATCGATTATCTATTAGCCGGAGACTAGGAGTTGATGAGGTACTCTACCAACTGTTTGCTCAGTTCGTCTTGTTTCGGTATCCAAGTCGGGAGTTCGTGGCCGACGCCGCCAATGATATCCAGCCGCACTTCCCGTGATTTTTGCTTTAGGGCTTTCGTCAATGCTTCAATTACGCCCCAAGGAATCACTGTATCATCCGAGCCAATTGCAATGAGCACCTTGCCTTCAAAGTTCGCCGCATCTTGTAGCGCAAGTGAAGATTGCCAACTTTCAGGTTTATGAAGAATCTCGGTAAAATCAGGACCAAAAAATATACTTTCCGCTTCTGCGGCGTAAATTGCTGGCTGTAATAGGCAGAGACTTTTTACTCGTGGACCAAGCTGAGTTGAGACTCTGAGAGCAGTGTGGCCTGACATGCTCGAGCCGCATAGGATAAGGGGTGTCGCAGCATCTGTCCAATGTTCAACTGCGGCAATAGCGTGCTTTGTACGTAAGGCCAGGCTGTTGTCGCTCGTCTCGCCGCCAGTTTTACCGTGGCCGATGAAATCCAGACTCACTACTGAGATACCGCTGCTAGCGAAGAGCTGGGCAAATGCCACAAACCTCTCACTACTTGATTGCCCGGCACCATGCATAAGTACGACTGTCAGACCGTCCTGGCGGAGAGTATGAGCTTTTAAATATGAAGAGTGTATCTTGACGTCATCAATTTCTAGAAGCGCAGTTTGCGGGTCATTCATGCCCACTATTATACAAGATAAGACTAGGCAGCTTTTGTCTCGCCATATGTAACGGCGTATCCACCTACTCGAACGCCTTCAGTTACGTCAACTAACATATTACCTCCCATATTGAGGTCATAGCCTTGGGCAACTATGAATTGCTCTTTAGCCAGTAACTTATACTTTTTCGCATAGCAGCCGAGGGCACCTGCCGCCACACCCGTTAGAGGGTCTTCGTTCTCATCGGCAAGAGGGTTGAACTGCCGGGCAAAAAAATCAGTGTCGGGTATGGGACTTTCCATGGTGAAGGGGTAGATGCCTTTAGCTTCTGTCTCGCGACAATATTGTTTAATACCTTCGCTATCCTGAGTTACAGCACGAAGTGCCTTGAGGGAATTGAGCGGTACGAGCAGCTTGGGCGTACCCGATGAAACAACTTGCACCGGGTAGTCTAAAAAGTCAGCTGCGGAAATCCCCAGCAGCCCAGCAACGCGATCACAGTCAGTTTCAATAACACCGAATGTTGGCTCCTTCTGACTCATGACGACACGGCCGTCTTTGTGGCATGTTACTTGCAGGAGTCCAGCGCTGGTTTCCTGAGTCAGTATTACGTGGTCTTTTTCGCCGAAAGTAATGCGGCCCTGCTCAGCAAGCAGATGAAAGCTGGCAATGGTCGCATGACCGCACAGAGCGACTTCATGATTGGGGGCAAAGAAGCGCAAACGGTAATCCGCTTTTTCTGACGCAAGCACAAAGGCTGATTCGGCAAAATTAAGCTTGGTAGCAATCGCCTGCATCTGCTGTTCACTCAGATCGTCGGCATCCAGCACAATGCCGGTCGGACTACCAAAGTTTTTATCCTGCGTAAATGACTTAACAAGAAATACAGCGGACTGCTCAGGCATAGCGCTCTCCTTTAACGTGTCTGATGTATCTTTTAGTTCGGTGCGGCAAAATAATTGCTTCTTCAATAATGGTGCCGATGTGTCCGAAGGCACGACGTTCAATAAGGTGCAGATCATTGCCGTGTTGCTGTTGCACGACTACTTCGTTACGGACATCTTCGACGTCAATCAGGCGGTCACGCTGCGGCAATACGAAGAGCAAATGTTTGCCTTCAAGCAGTTTAGGCTTGGTGTACATATTAATGCCTGTCCACTGGCGTGCAAGTTCATCATATGGTTGCTGCCATTTCTTAGGGTAAAGACGCTGGGCGACTTTAACGATGTCGCCGCCGGTAATCATAACGCCGGTGTCAAAATAGGCGGAGCGCCGAAGGATATTAAGCGATATGAGTGCTCCGAGGCTAATGCCAACGAGCAGCATCGGTTGCTCGTCTGTTTTAGCTTCGTGCTCAGCAAACTCGACTACTTCTTGCACCAGTGCCGGAAGTAATGCGGGATCGCCTTTGCTTAGTACTTCTTTTGAAAAATCTAACGCTGTTACCGTATAACCTAGCCGATTAAGTACATTTATGAGGCGCTTGACCTGCCAGATGTTCCCGCCGAAACCACAGAGTAGTAGCGCCCGCTTTGGCTGTGGGCTGCGAGCAGGATAGGTTTGGATGTGCTGAATGTGACTCATGCAGTCACTATGATTCCATAACCTGCTTCAGTTTGTCGAGCACTTCTTGTGTAAACGGCTTGGCTTCTTTTTCTGGTATTTGTAGCTTATCGGTCATCGTTAGTAGCGAGCTTCTAAACTCGGCGATTGTAACTTTCATGTTGGTATCATACCAAGTACGGCAAAAAATTGGTGCACCAGGTGGATTATAGGTGGAACCAGATTTATGCTGATTTGCTGCTCATATACGAGAAGCTGGCTAATATCCAAGACTTCATACTGTAAAATAAATCAGAGATAATTAAGAATGAGTGACGTGGCCTCATCAGAAAATCCAAACCTAGCTTTTGGTGGTATGCACGGCCCTCCAGAGGCGACCGGTTTAGCTTTGCATAAGAGCACTCTGGAACAACCAATTGACGGTTGGGATGTTGTTATTGCTAATGAAATGGCAGTCGAAGCTGGGCTTCGCTTCGTTAAGCATAATATGGCCTTAACTTGGGGTGAAGCCAACCCCACAGCTGACGACTATGAGCTGCGACGGCCAGCTGAACTCCAAGAGCTTGCCAGTAATCGCGAGATCGTCCTAGACATACACGACCAACCAACCAGCGAAGGTGAGTACGTTCTCATGGGGAAGGCCGGAAACGTAAAGCTATTAGGCGTAGCAGCTTTACTTGAGATAAAGAAGGTCATTGTAGTTTCACATAAACGATCGCTGGTTGGTCATAACCCGAACGCACTAGTTGTGGAATGTGGACGAGGCGACACTGACCAGCTGGTCGCGCCCAATGTCGAGAGACTCCGAAGATGCATGGCATCTATTGCAATGGGTGATTTACCCGCCGCTCGTCCTGCTGACTTTGATTACTACGAATACGTTACCGAAATCTCCACATCCCGTGCCCAGGCATTGGGATTAGCCCGTGAGGGCCGCTTAGAACCATTCGGTGCGATACCGCCTAGAACACTGGCATTGCTCAACAACGACTTACCCAGCTTGTCATCGGGTGAATACGTTACAGAATACTGGAATGGCGACTGCTCAAGTCCCGATTGGTTTGGTGGCGTGCTACTGCGAATCGTTTCTCCATTTAGAGATGCATTATAGACTCCACCCTATTGCAGGCAGAAAGAACGTCATCATTCAACAGGTACAAACCTCGGAGCAAGATAAAAAGACGTCCAATCTGGAACGTCTTTTTATATGAAATGTATCATTTGGTGCAATATCTTGAGTTATTTTTACACGAGATCAGGGATGAGCTAGCTAAATGGAGAATACTCCTAGCCGTTCCGTATCAGGAATACTTGCTCTCTAGGTAAGAGGCGAGACTCACACTTTAGCAGGACTGTCTTTGACTGTGGCTTCTCCGCCAATCCAAACATTTTCGCCCTTAAAAGTTCCGTAAATATAGGAAAGTTGATTCATTGTCTCTCCCTGCTCAATACGATAGATATCCTGCTCGGGCAACAAACCTTTTTGTCTGAGCAAGCACAATAAAGCACCATTGGAAGTTCCTGTGGCACACTCTTCTGGAATACCGTCTGCGGGGGCAAAGTTGCGGGTAGCGGCCATTGACTGGTTGTCATCCAATATGGCGAATAGATGGAAGCCGCTAATGTCATGCTGCCTACTAAATTCGGCGATACCTTCTAGATCAGGTTTTACTTTTGAAAGTACAGATTTAGTACTTACCGGAATTAACAGGTCTTTAATACCTGTCGAGACAATTTGCGGACGCAGTGAGTCAAGGAAGTCGGCTTCCTCGATACCTAATAATCCCGCGATGTCGTTCGGCTCAATTTCATCATAAAAAGTTGCTGGTGTCTGCTCCATGAACACCAATCCACTGTCCTCTACCTCGACCTGCAAGATGCCTGCGTTTGTTTCCTGTGTGTGAATGCCCACTGCCACGTCGCCGAGTTGATGCAACAAAGACCATGTGGCAATCGTGGCATGTCCGCACAATGGCACTTCCACAGTAGGTGTAAAAAAACGAACTCTTTTGGTAGCAATCTCACTCGCGCCCACGAAGGCAGTCTCAGATAAGTTAACTTCAGTGGCGGCATGTAGCATGGCTTCCTTATTCATGTCATCAGCATCTGGCATCACCCCCGCAGGGTTACCGTTCTCGCCGTTTGCCGTAAAGGCATTTACTACATATACGCTCTCTGACATCTGTCCATTGTAGCATTTCACAGCAGTTGAAGCAGACGGGACTTACACACGATTTTACAGAGGGAGATGCGGTGCTTCGGAAAAAAATAAGACACATCGCTTGATGTGTCTTCTCTGTTACTCAACTTGGTGCGGGTGAGGGGACTCTAACCCCTGGCCTCATCCTTGGCAAGGATGCGCTCTAAACAACTGAGCTACACCCGCATAACGTGAATGATTGTATCTGAACAGAGGCAAAAAATCAATACATAGTATCATCGGGGAAGCTTCAGGCCGCAGGCCGCGGTGCTTGACATGGATGACAATCGCATGTTAAATACGCGTAAGATAGCTAAAAACCAAAAAGGAACAAAACATGAAAAAGGCTATATCACTTCTAGGACTTACTGTGGTAAGTCTTCTACTGTTGTCGGCAGGTCAGGTACGGGCGGGCGGGCCAACCTCTTACAATATCAGCATGACACCATCGGCGAGTTCAACCACCGTTAGCCACACCATAACTGTGGACTTGTATGCCTACGTGTACCGCTGTAGCATAGCGGATCAGTACGGCACCGACACCTACACTACTAATCCTAATGGTTGCGCTGGCCATGGCACAGCCATCAAGGAAGCCGCCGATCCTAGCTCGGATAAAAATACCAAATTAACGGTCAGCGGCGCAGGTGCCACATTGTCCACCAACACAGTCTCGCCAAATTCGGCCGGGCATGCTACCTTTACAGTCAAATCTAGCGCAACTGGGACTAAAAATATTTCGGCCGCGTACGCCTGGGATTCTACTCCAGTTAAAACAATCCAAGTGACGTTCACCTCTCCGAC
>Ga0207647_10001555_pt1 | contig 17635 bp, 15 predicted proteins | sample KBSCornC2_FD_184295 | JGI IMG/M metagenome (GOLD analysis project Ga0207647, IMG submission 184295) | Corn rhizosphere microbial communities from Kellogg Biological Station, Michigan, USA - C2 (SPAdes) (version 2) | ecosystem: Host-associated > Plants > Roots > Rhizosphere ... | reverse complement strand
TGTGGCTGCGGGTGAGGCCATCGACGCACCAGTCGTTGAGGCACACCGCTATATCGAACAGAAACGTGTCGCATCCGGCGAAATAGAAATCAATTACACCGGACAGGCGCCCCTTCTCGAACAACACGTTGTCGCGGAAGAGATCGGCGTGAATCGGCCCCTTGGGGAGTTGCCTATAGGTCGAGGACAAAGCGAGCTCGTTCTGAAACGCCAATTCAGTCGAGAGCAGCGAGCGCTGTCCGGCGGATACGTAGCGGCCGAGCACCGACACGACCTCGTTCCACCATTGAAGGCCACGCCGATTTGACTGTTGTCGTGGGTAGTCGCTCCCGGCCAGGTGCAGACGCGCCAGGCACTCCCCGACGGAACTGCAATGGGCGGCCGTAGGTTCCACCTCGCTTACACCCGGAAGCCTGTTGACGACCACCGCGGGCCGTTCCCTCAGAGAGTGAAGGATCGCGCCATGTGTGTCAGCAACCGGATCCGGCACGGGCATGCCGCGCACCGCAAGATGCTTCATGAAGTGCAGGTAGAACGGCAGCTGCTCGAATGTGAGGCGCTCGAACAAGGTGAGCACATACCTTGCGCCATCCGTATCGACGAAATAGTTCGTGTTCTCAATTCCGCTGGTGACGCCGCGAACGGAACGAGGCGCGCCAAGACCCAGCGCTCGAAAGAACGCGGCGACCTCGTCGAATGACAATTCGGTAAAAACGGCCATGGCGCAGCAGTTCCCGGTTCGTCCGCTCAGCAGGCCTGCACAATGCGCGCGATGTAGTCCTTGACCGCCTGTGCGTCCGCAGGGAGGACCTTGACCCGTTTCGGCAAGTCTTCGATGCCGTCGAAACGCTCTGGACGATCCGGCTCGCGGCCCAACGCTTCCCTGATCGTCGCAGCGAATTTGATCGGCAGTGCAGTTTCGAGCACGATCATCGGCTCCTCGGGGGAGCCGTGCATATGCGCGACCGTCACACCATCGGCAGTGTGCGGGTCGATCATGGTGTCAAAGCGCTCCCACGTATCACGGATCGTCGCCAGCCTATCGGCATGGGTGCTCCTGCCGCTGCGGAAGCCGAAACGGGCTGCCGCATCGGCGAAGCAGGGATCTTCGCTTAGATCGAAGGCCCCGCGTTCCCTGAGTTGATCCTCAAACAGTAGTTTGGTCCGACCAGCGTCGCGACCGAGCAGGTCGAACACGAAACGCTCGAGATTAGAGGCCTTGGAAATGTCCATTGACGGGCTCGATGTTTCAAGCGTGTCGGTTCGGCTTCGCACGCGATAGATGCCGGTGCGGAAGAACTCGTCGAGCACGTCGTTCTCGTTGGTCGCAAGGACGAGGCGGGATATCGGAAGTCCCATCATCCGCGCGACGTGACCGGCGCAGATGTTTCCGAAGTTTCCTGACGGCACGGTAAAGCTTGCACCTGCCGACCGCCCCTCGGTCGCTTGTAGATACCCATAAAAGTAATAGACGACCTGCGCCAGCAGCCTCGCCCAATTGATCGAATTCACCGCACCGATCTTGTATCGCTGCTTGAATTCCAGATCGCCGGACACACGCTTGACGATGTCCTGGCAGTCGTCGAACACACCATCGATGGCGATGTTGTGGATGTTTTCGTCTTGTAGGCTGAACATCTGAGCTTGTTGAAAGGCGCTCATCCGCCTACGGGGTGACAGCATGAAGACCCGCACCCCCTTCTTTCCGCACATGGCGTATTCCGCGGCGCTGCCGGTGTCGCCGCTGGTCGCGCCAAGAATGTTCAATTCCTGATGCCGGCGCGCCAGCTCGTACTCGAGCAGATTGCCGAGCAACTGCATAGCCATGTCCTTGAACGCCAGCGTCGGACCGTTGGACAATTCCTGGAGGTAAAGACCGTTCTCGAGCTTTCGCAGTGGCGAGATCTTGGGGCTTCCAAAGACCTCGGGCGTATAGGTCTTTTCACAGATTGCCTTCAGGTCGACGGGCGGAATATTGCTGACGTAGAGCGACAGGATCTCGAAAGCCAGGCTGGGGTAGGACAGGCTGCGCCACGCGTCCAGTGTAGCGTCATCCACGCGAGGGTAGGTCTCAGGGACATACAGCCCACCATCCTGGGCCAGGCCCTCAAGCAGTGCCTCGCAGAACTGCTTGCGGCCTGAATGACCGCGTGTGGATACGTAATGCATGGTTCGTCTTCTTTCGGGAGGCGGCAGTGCCTCTGGAATTCACGCTGTGCTGGCGGCTATCACCGACTGGCGCGCCACATCGCGATCCGGTCGTGCATTCGGTAACCCTGGATGAAGGCTGGCATGAACCAGGGATTACCCCGATAGAACGGGATGAAGGCCGGAGGCCGGAAGTCAAAGGCCGTGCGCGCCCGCTCCTCATGTCCCATGAGCTTGTGGGCCGCGTGCATACCGACCCATGGCGCCCAGACCACGCCCGACCCGCAGAAGCCGGTGGCATAGACGACACTGTCCTTCTCGAAGATGCGCGGAATCATGTCGCGGTTCATGGCCACATTGCCGAACCAGCTGTGCGAGAGGCGAACGGCCTCCAACTCCGGAAACAGATTGATCAGGCCCTTGCGGAGAAGCAGCTTCGGAGCGGCGGGATCGCCGACGCGGGAGCTGTCGCGGCCGCCGAGCAAGATGCGTTTGCCGTCCGGTGAGGGCCGGTAATAGAAGCCGACCTCCCGGTTCTCGGTGATCATCATGCGTTTCGGCATCAGCCGCGCCATGACGTCAGGCGCGAGCTCCTCGGTCGCAATGATCCGGCTGCGGACCGGGACCAGCCTGCGGCGCAGGAAGGGCACGGCAGCATCGGTGTAACCGTTGGTGCAGACCAGCACCTGACGCGCCCGCACCGTGCCGGCCGCGGTCAGTACGCGGAAACCGGAGCCATCTCTGTCGATTGAGATGACCGGTGTTCGTCCGTGGACGGTCAACTCCGAAGCGAGTGCCACGCGTAGCAGTTCGGAGTGAAACTTCGCAGGGTGCAGCCCGCCGATGTCCATCCGAACCGTGCCGCCGCGATAGACATCCGTACCAACGTACTTGCGCTGCTCGGCGTAAGGAACCGCATAAGCCTCTATCCCGAGTTTCTTCGCGAGCCTATCCGCAGTACGCGCCATGGCTTCGTATTGTTCATAGCCGAAAGCGCCTTTGAACTGCCCCACCGGCTGGAAGTCGCAGACGAGACCTTCCGTCTTGATGAAATCGTACAGGAATTCGCGAGCGGCCTTGCCTTCGGCCTCGATCGCCAGCGCCTTCTCTTCGCCGAACCGCCGCGTAAGCGTCGCGTAATCCGGACGAATCGTTCCGCTGGTGATTCCGCCGTTGCGCGTCGAGGCCCCTTCACCCGGATCCATCGCATCAAAGGCTGCAACCGAGCGCCCTTCGCGCGCGAGCACCAGACCAGCCGAAAGTCCGGCATAGCCCGCGCCCACGATCAGCACGTCGAGATTCCTGGGCAATGGCTGCTGAGGCAGCGGGGTAAGCGGGGCGGCTTCCCACCAGTAGGGTGTCGCCTTGTCTTCAACTCGCGGCGCGTGCATGGCGCTTGCTCTCATACGTTGCGGGGTGCCCTGTTGCGCGCGGATCGCATTCAGGTCGAACTGTCAAATGTGGTCGTCTCGAACGTCAAGGGCATCTCGGAGGCCGTCGCCGATGAAGTTGAAGCTCGTCACCGCGATCGTGATCGCGGCACCGGGAATGATGGCGAGCCATGGAGCGCTCGCCAGATATTGCTGGGCGCCGTTGAGCATGTTGCCCCAGCTGGGCAGTGGCGGCTGGATGCCGTAGCCGAGGAAGCTGATATAGGCTTCCAGCAGAATTGCGCGGGCGACCGCCAGGCTGGCGGCGACGATGATTGGACCCATGGCATTGGGCAAGATCTCGCGGAACATAATATGCTTCCCGCTGAGCCCCACCATGCGTGCAGCCTGGACAAATTCGCGCTCGCGCAGCGAGCGGACTTCGGCCTCGACGATCCTGGCAGTCTCCATCCAGCTCGTGACGGCAATGATGACGGTGATCATGACGGGACTCGGCCGCAGCGTCGCGGCCAGCGCCAGCACGAGGAAGATCGAGGGATAGGACAGGAAGCCGTCCACGGTTCGCATCAGCGCCGCCCCGACCCAGCCACCGCGATAGCCCGCCGTGACGCCGACCAGGGTGCCGATCAGCGTTGACAGCAACATCGCGGAGAATCCCACCAGCAGCGAGATGCGCCCGGCCATCAAGAGCCGTGCGGCCAAGTCACGTCCCAAGGGGTCGGTGCCGAAGTAGTGCTGACCGCTGAGAGGTGGAGCAAAGCGGGCGCGCAGATCAATATGGAGCGAGTCGTACGGCAAGGCATAGGGGCCTATGACGCACGCCAGCACGAGCAGGCTGATCATCGCGATCCCGGCGAGCGCCAGATGATGGCGCATGAAGCGGTATGCCGCACGGCTGTGCCACCAGCGAGTCGGAGTAGCGTGCGCGGCGATGACGGTCATTTCTGCTGCCTCCTGTTATCAGGCACGAGTCCGCGGGCTCAGCCCAAGCGAATGCGCGGGTCGACGGTGGCGATGATGATGTCTGCGATCAGGTTGCCCAACACGACCAGGATGGCCGAGAATATCAACAGCCCCATCACGACGGGATAGTCGCTGTAACCGAGACTGTCGAGAAACAGCCGACCCATTCCGGGCCAGGTAAACACCGTCTCCGTGACCAATGCGCCGGTCAGAATGCTGGGCAGCTGCATCCCTGCCAGCGTGATCATCGGCAGCAATGCATTGCCGACGACATGCTTCAGCAAAATGCGGCGTTCGCTGACACCCTTGGCGCGCGCCGTCTTGACGAAATCCTGACTCAATGCATCGAGTGTCGCCGTGCGCATGTAGCGGCTCCAGATCGCGACGTGAACGAGCGAGAGCACCAAGCTCGGCAAAATCAGGTGATGCAGATAGTCCAGAACCGAGCCGTCGCCGATCGTGTACATGTTACCTGCAGGAACCCACCCGAGCTTCAGGGTGAAGATGTAGATGCCGATGAGGCCGAACCAGAAAGTCGGGACCGACAGGGCGACCATGGCGCCGACGGTCGCGCAGTAATCAAACAGGGAATAGCGGTGGGTGGCGCCGCGGATTCCGATCCAGGCACCGACCGCGATCGCAAATGCGGTGGACGTACCCATAAGCAGTAGCGTCGCCAGCAAGTGTCGACCAATCACCGCCAGCACCGAAGAGCCATCGCGGAACGAGTGTCCCCAATCGCCCTGGAGCAGCCGCCAGGCCCAATCGAGATACTGTATCCATAGCGGCCGGTTCAACCCGAGCTGCGTCGCCAGTCGCTCCACATCCTTCTGGGTCATGCCCGGATCGAGCCCGAACTGCGCGAGAGGACCGCCCGGCATGAGGTTGAGAACCGTGAAGCCGATGATCGAGACGATCACCAGCAGCACGACGCTCTGCGAGAGACGATTGAGCAGGAACCCGGACATTCGAGGCACCATGTTGGCGTTGCAGCACCACTCTAGCGCCGACCTCGGCCACAGCGGCCTCGGCCGGCAGCACATCAGCTCGCCCAATACCAGGCTAGCGCGTTCCAGGATTCCGTGCGCGTATTGCCGTTCGGCACGAAACCGTTGATCCCCTTCTTGAGGCCTTCGACCGCATTGCTCTGGTACAATGGAAGGAAGGGTAGGTCGCGACGGACGAGTTCCTGGACGCGAGAGTAGATCGCGCGCCGGGCTTCAGAATCGAAAGTGCGCGCGCCCTTGTCGAGCAGGGCATCGACTTCCGGATTTGTATATTGTGCATTGTTCGAGCCGCGACCGCCTTTCACTGCGATCGAACGCGAGTGCAGGCGATTGGTGACGTCCGGGTCGGCGCCGATCAGATACGAGCTGCCGACGATCACGGAATCGAATTGCGATTGCGTCCAGAACTCGCCCCACATCACGGCAGCGGGCAGGTTCGATATCTTCATCTCGACGCCCAGCTGCGCAAACGTTTGCTGCAGGAACTGCTGCACCTGTTCGCGCAGGGGATCGCCGGACGTGGTCGAATTGGTAAAGGACAGGCGAACGCCGTTCTTGGCACGAATGCCGTCCGCGCCCTTTGCCCAGCCGGCTTGATCGAGGATCTTGCCCGCGCGATTCACGTCAAATTGGTGCAGGGGCAGATTGGCGTTGAAGAAGAAGGACTGCCGCGGCATGAACGTCTCTGTCGGAGTAGGCACCCCGTAATAGAGCCCCTGAATGATCGCCTCCTTATCGATCGCCGCGTAGAGCGCCTCGCGAACGGCAAGCTCCTTGAACTGCGGCCGCTCGAGGTTCAGGTAGAAGGATTCGAATGAGGTCCTTGGGACGAGGGTCACGACGCGGTTCGGCAGCGTCTTGGCTTCCCCGTAGTGGTCAGGGGTGATGTAGGGCTGACCCACCAAATCAACGTCGCCGCTCTTGAATTGGGTGTAGAGGACGGTGAGATCGGGAATGTATTTGAAGACCAGCCTCTCGATGTGAGGACCTTCACCGAAATAGTTCGGGTTAGCCACAAGCTCGAGATGATCGCCGGGGACCCGCTGGCCCCACTTGAACGGACCGGTGCCGACCGGCGCCTGATTGAAGGCGGCGTTGTTCGGATTGGCCTCCTTCTCGAGGATGTGCTTGGGGACGATGAAGGTTTCGGTCAGGAAGGACAAATAGGGCGCAAAGGGCTCTTCCATTCGCCATGAGATCTCCGTCGGTGAGATCACGGTGATGTCGCGCACGAGAGCATGTCCGGCGGTGCGCCAACTCCGGAAATTTGGATTCGTGATCAGTTCGAGCGTGAACTTCACGTCCTCGGCGCTGAAAGGCGTGCCGTCGTGCCAGCGAACGTCGTCACGCAGGCGAATGCGCCACTTGAGGCCGTCCTCCGAAATTCCGCCATTCTTCTGGTCCGGCACTTCCACCGCAAGGTTGGGCTGAATGACGCCTTGAGGATCGATGCGGAAAAGCGCATCGAAGACCGAGAAATGCACGCCATCATCGACTTCGATGTGGACCATCAGCGGATTGAAGACGGTCGGCTCTTGTCCGAGCCCGACGATCACGCGGCCGGTTGGTTTCGCTGGAGAGGTGCGCGCGAGGGCAGGTTGTCCCAGCAAATTTGATCCGGCGAGGCCAGCCACCCCGGCAATCATCAACTGGAGTGCGCTACGTCGCGAATAGATCGATGCAGTCTTTGCTTCAGTCATGACCCCTCCTCATTTGTGGCTATGTCCGGCCAATGTCGATTGGCTTCCAATGGCGCGGGCGTTGCTTTGCTGCTCGCCGGGGATGGCAGCGACCAGTTCCCGTGTGTAGGCGGATGTCGGGTTCAGGAAGATCTGCGATGGCGGCCCGTGCTCGACGATCTGCCCTCGATGCATGACCGCAATCTCATCGCAGATCTGGCTGGCCACGCGCAGATCGTGCGTGATGAAAATCATCGATACGCCGGTCTCTCGCTGAATCTGGTCCAACAGCTTCAAAATCTGCGCCTGGATCGATACGTCGAGCGCTGAAACGGCCTCGTCAGCGATCAGCAGCTTCGGCTTGAACATCAGCGCCCGAGCGATTCCAATGCGCTGACGTTGACCACCCGAGAACTCGTGGGGATAACGATCGAAGGTTCCCGCATCCAGGCCGACATGGGCCAGGAGCTCTCGTGCCTGCTCACATGCGTCCTTGTGTGGAAGTCCATGCGCGATCGGACCAACCGTCAGTATTTGCCCGACCGTTGATCGCGGATTGAGCGAGGCAAATGGATCCTGAAAAATCATCTGGATCTTTGGCCGAAGCGGCCGAAACTCGGCTTCGGATAGCCGGGCAACGTCACCTCCCTCGAACAGGATAGAGCCGCTGTCGCTGTCGAGGAGCTTGATCAACAATCGCCCGAGCGAGGATTTGCCGGAGCCGCTTTCTCCAACCACGCCCAGGGTGCGTCCCGGCGAAAGGTCGAACGACACGCCGTTAACCGCGGGTACGATCCGCTGCTTGCCGAACAGCGCACTGCCGCTGCGGTAGGTCTTGACCAGACATTCGACCTTCAGGATGGAAGACGAGGCCGCAGCTTCCGCCGGGACGCGATCCTTTCCCGTCAGATGCGGCACGGCCGCGATCAGACGGCGCGTGTAGAGATGGCTCGGGGACTTCAGCACCTGCTCGGCGCTCCCCTGCTCCACGCAGTGACCCTTCTCCATCACCACAACGGAATCGGCAATCTCAGCCACAACTCCGAAGTCATGGGTAATGAACATCACGCTCATTCCCTTGCGGCGTTGAATGTCGCGGATCAGTTGCAGAATCTGCGCTTGTGTCGTCACGTCGAGTGCGGTGGTCGGCTCGTCCGCTATCAGGATCGCAGGCTCGAGAGCCAGAGCCATGGCGATCATCACCCGCTGTCGCTGCCCGCCCGAGAGCCGGAACGGATACTGATGATACATCAGCGGCGGATCCGGCAGGCCCACCTCCGTCAGCAATTCTATGGCGCGGCTACGGCGAGATTTCGGCGTTCCCGCACCGTGCGCCGCCATCACTTCCTCGATCTGCGCGCCCACTGTCATCAGCGGATTGAGCGCGGACAGCGGGTCTTGGAAGATCATCGAGACGACACGGCCACGGAGGTCGCGCAGACTCTCCGGCGAGAGTCCGACGAGGTCCATGCCTTCCAGACGGATTTCTCCCGAAGACACGCGGATCGACTTGGGCAAGAGCCCCATGATCGCATTGGCCGTGACAGATTTGCCAGAACCGGATTCTCCTATGATGCAGAGAATCTGTCCGCGCTTCAGTTCAAAGGAGACGTTCTCGACCGCGTGCGCCCGCTCCATGCCCGCCGGCAAGCTCACGGTCAGGTCACGGACCGCGAGTGCCACATCTTGCGAGGCTAAAGGTTGCGGGGCAGAGGTCATCTGAACATTCTCCCCTTTCAAGCGCGTCCCATGATCCCGTTGCGGATCGGCTCTTCGGCCTCTTTTACCGCCGCTACGCTCGGACAGGTCAACAACTCGTCGCTCATTCTGCCATTCTCCGCGCGGTGAATACGACATGATTCAGAGGTGGTTGCTCTACGGCCAAAGGCGTCGCTGAGCGCGGGCGATCAGTCGAATGGAGCGCTCGAACAATGAATCGAGGTCTGAGAAGCTGCCATAGGCGCCCAGCTCGATCGCTTCGGCAAAGGTCTCCTCCCTGACAAGGCCCATCGCGCGTCACCTTTTGAATTTCTGGCCGTTGATCGACATTGATCCGGTACTCACAACTCTGACTGCTTCAATCATCCCGGAGTCGCCGAAAAGCGACGGATAGGCAGCATGAAGTTCTAAAAACGAAGCCCGATTTGGCATTTCGGTCTGGGGTCGCAGGCGCGCAGGTTCGGCCGAGGTTTGCCTGCAGGTACGAAAAGGCAGCTCCAATTGCAGAGAGCACCCGTCAGTCTTCCGGTCTATGAGATGGCGTACAATCGAAATATCTTTGCAATAACTGCCTGCACCACAAGCCGTAAACCGCAGGAAATTCCGCCCAACCACGAAAGTCCGAAGCGCGCCTGCCGCAACTGCTCGGATACGATACGGCAAGCATCGGAGTCCCAGCCCCATGAACCCGCCACTCATGCACATCGAATCCAGCCCCTCCCTGCCTCGAGAGGCAGACGTCGTCGTCATCGGCGGCGGGGTGGTCGGCGTGTTCACGAGCTATTACCTGGCGCGTCGAGGCCTCAAAGTCGCCTTGCTCGAAAAGGGCCGCGTCGCCGCCGAACAATCCAGCCGCAACTGGGGATGGTGCCGCCAACAGAACCGCGACGCGCGCGAGTTGCCGATTGCAACCAAGAGCCTCGATCTCTGGGAGAAGGTTGCCCATGAGACCGGTGAAGATACCGGCTTCCGCCGCTGCGGCCTGTTGTATTTATCGAACGACGAAGGTGAGCTGGAGGGCTGGGCCAAGTGGCGAGACTTCGCCAGAACGGTGGGCGTTACGACGCACATGTTGGATGCCGAAGAAGCCAACGAGCGAGGCAAGGCGACGGGTCGTAAGTGGAAAGGTGGCGTCTTCTCTCCCACCGACGGGACGGCAGATACCTCAAAGGCAGTGCCCATCGCCGCGCGTGCGATCATGACGGCCGGTGGGACGGTGCACCAGCAATGCGCGGCGCGCGGCTTGGAGCTCAGTGGCGGCCGGGTCAACGGCGTGGTGACCGAAGCCGGCACAATCCGGACGAAAACGGCGGTCATGGCAGGAGGCGCGTGGGCCTCCTCATTCTGCAACCAGTTGGGAATTCGTTTTCCGCAAGCGTCCGTGCGCCAGTCCATTCTCGCTTTGGCCCCTGGCGCCGCCGGCCTGCCTGATGCCCTTTACACCGGGCTCGTCTCGCTCACCCGGCGGGGCAATGGCGGATACACGCTCGCTATCAGCGGGCGCGCGCGAGTTGACCCCACGCCGCAGCAATTCAGATTCGGCCGCGAATTCCTGCCCATGTTCGCCCGCCGGTGGCGAAGTCTCAGCCCTGGGGCTTTCGAAGGGCTGCGGCAGGGCCATGAAACCCTGGCTAAATGGGGGCTGGATGAGGTTACCCCGATGGAGCTGAACCGCACGCTCGATCCTCGCCCCGACATGAAGCAGATTCGGGCGACGCATCGACGAGCTTGCAAGCTGCTGCCGGAACTTGAGCACGTCGAAATCTCGAGTGTCTGGGCCGGCTACATCGACAGCACGCCAGACGGCATCCCCGCAATCGGCGAAGTTCAGTCGATTCCAGGTTTCATCCTGGCCGCAGGGTTCAGCGGCCACGGCTTCGGAATCGGCCCAGGCGCCGGGCATATGATCGCAGACATCGTTACGGGCAGCGCGCCAATCGTCGACCCGCGCCCCTACAGGCCGGAGCGGCTGAAAATGAGCGCCTGGGGCAAGGTCAGCGACTTCTAGAATCCGGTTTCCGCCCCCGTGGGAAAAAATGCTGGTTGATGCTATGACAATGCATATGACGCAGAAGCCTCAAAGCCTTGACGCCTCCCATCTCATGGCATTGCTATGAAGCTCGATAAGATCGACATCAGGATTTTATGCGAACTGCAGAAGAACGGGCGGATTTCCAATGTCGAGCTCGCAGAGCTGATCAACCTTTCTCCGAGCCCGTGCCTGATGCGCGTGAAGAGGCTCCAGACGGAAGGCTTCATCACCGGCTATTCCGCCCAGATTGACGTTGCCAAGCTCGGCCAAACTCTCACTGTCTTCGCCGAAATCACCCTCAAGAATCATCGCCAGATCGATTTCGCGCGCTTTCTCACGACAATCGAAAAGATCGATTCCGTAGTCGAGTGCCATCTCGTTTCGGGCGGGTACGACTATCTCGTCAAGTTCATCACGGCAGGGATCAGTGAATACCAGGCGGTCATGGAGCGCCTGGTCGAGATGGATATCGGCATCGACAAATACTTCAGCTTTGTCGTGCTGAAATCGCCAATCGTGAAGTCCCATTTGCCGCTCGAAAGCATCTTCAATAGCTGACAAGCAGGCGCAGCGATCAACCTTTCATCGCCGCGCGGACGTCCTTGTCTTCCAGCGTTTGGTCGAGCGTGACCCTTGTGCGTTCGATGATGCCGTCGATATCCGCATCCGTACAGCAGAGCGGCGGGGCATAGCCCAGCACGCCCTGAGCAAAGGCGCGGATGACGAGGCCGTTGTCCCATGCGCGGTCGAAAATGCGGCGCGCCGCGTCGGCTTCCGCCGGCAGCGGCGTCTTGCGCTCCTTATCGGTGACAAGCTCGATTGCGCCCAGCATACCGCGACCACGGACATCGCCGACAAGCGGATGATCGGCCAGTGCACGAAGGCCTTGCATCAGGCGGTGCCCGGCCTTCCGGCCGTTTTCCAGAAGACCGTTTTCGTAAAGGTCCAGGCACGCGAGCCCGACGGCTGCACTGACGGGATGTGCGGAATAGGTGTAGCCGTGGCCGACGGCCGCCTTGCCGGCGCCATCGGCAATGGTGTTGTAGACGCGGTCGGACATCAGAACGGCCCCCATCGGCACATAACCCGAAGTCAGGCCTTTGGCCGTGGTCATAAGATCCGGCACGACATCGTCCTCCTCGCAGGCGAAGAGCGGACCGACACGGCCGAAACCGGTGATGACCTCATCGGCAATGAACAGGACATCCTGCTCCTTGCAAACAGCGTGCATGGCCTTCAGCCAGGACGGCGGCGGAACGAGGACGCCTCCTGACCCCTGTATCGGCTCGACGTAGAAGGCGGCGACACGTTCGGCGCCGAGTTCGGCGATCTTTGCCCGCAGAGCGGCGACCGATGCCGCAATGATAGCCTGGGGATGGGAACCGACGGGATTGCGATAGGCGTAGTGCGACGGAATTTTGTGCTGCCAGTTGTATGGCACTCCGAAGCCCGCATGAAAGGCCGGCAGCGCGGTCAAGCCGGCCCCTGCCGTCGACGATCCATGGTAGCCGGACTCGACGGAGATGAACTGATCTTTCTGCGGCGTACCCTTGGCATGATAATAGTACCGGATGAACCGGATCGTACTGTCGACGGCATCGGAGCCACCCAAGGTGAAATAGACATGGTTCAGATCGCCAGGCGCCAATTCAGCCAGCCTGGCGGCCAACCGGATGGCCGGGTCGGAGCCCAACCCGAAATAACCCGTCGCATAAGGCAGTTCGCGGAGCTGCCTCAAAGCCGCTTCGACGATGCTGTCCTGTCCGTAACCGGCATTGACACACCACAGACCCGCAAAACCGTCCAGCAATTGACGTCCCGAGACATCGGTCAGCGTCGCGCCCTTCCCTGACTTCAGCACACGGACGCCCGTCGCCTCGTGGCTGCGATAGGATGAGACCGGGTGAATCAGATGCGCGCGATCGAGCTCAATCAGCGAGTTGCTCAACATGTCGTCCTCCAGATCAACCGCAACGCTTGTGCGGCCACCACGATGTCTTCGGAACTCAACGTAAGACGCCCGGAACAGCAGTTGCTCCCGGGCTGAACAAGGACGAAGGGCATTTTGACTATCATTGACGACCGGCGCCGCATCTTATGCGGGCATCGGGCTGCGCAAGGCATTGGCGCTCACGTCGGAGGGCGCCTTTTCGCACAACTCTCTGCCATACCTGCGATCCGATACGACACAATCTGCTCCTGGTCGCCGCGACAGCGGTGCTTTATCCGGTCGTCTGCCCACTATGATCCCTGATGTACCGGAACGCGGTGCGTGAGAGCCAAAAAGGATCGAGCCATGGCAACGTTTAGACCCAAGTACATCACCTTCGACTGTTACGGCACGCTGACCAATTTCGACATGGCCGGCGCAGCAAGGAGGGTCTACGGCTCCGAGCTCTCGTCGACGGCCATGGCAAAGCTCATCAAGGATTTTGCGGCCTATCGCCTGGACGAGGTTCTCGGCTCCTGGAAGCCGTATTTCGAGGTCGTGCACAATGCGTTGGAGCGCGCGTGCAAGCGCAACGGTATCGTATTTCGGCCGGAGCATGCCCAGCGCATCAATGAGGAGGTCCACACATGGGGTCCACATGCCGATGTCCCAGCGGGTCTCGCCAAAGTTGCTAGGGAGATTCCGCTGGTCATTCTGTCGAACTCCATGAAGAACCTCATCATGTCGAATGTGGAGAAGCTTGGCGCTCCGTTCCACATGGTCATCACGGCGGAGGAGACCGGCGCCTACAAGCCGCACATGAAGGGCTTCGAGTATATGCTCGACAAGCTGGGGTGCGGCCCGGAGGATATCACCCACGTCTCCTCCTCCTTCCGCTACGACCTGATGACCGCCTACGACCTCGGCATCAAGAGCAAGGTCTGGGTGAACCGCGGTCACGAGCCCGCGAACCCCTTCTATGAATACACCGAGGTCGCTGGCATCGACGGGCTTGCGGCGGCCGTCGGCCTGGAGCCCCTGCGCAAGAGCGCGTGAGCGCAGTTCCCTCGGGCTCTCTCGTTACGCTTCAGTTCTTCAAAAGCTTCAATCGAAGTCGGTGCGCTGTGAAGGAAAAAGGGGGCGGTTCAGCCGCCCCCTTTTCTTGTTTCAGATACTGATCCGATAGGCCGCTCAGTCCAGCCCGCCGACATGCAGCGCCTTGGTCTCGAGATATTCTTCTATCCCGAGCTGGGATCCCTCGCGTCCGAGGCCCGACTGCTTGACGCCACCGAACGGCGCAACCTCGGTCGAAATCAAGCCGGTGTTCAGGCCGACCATGCCGAACTCGAGCGCCTCGGCAACACGCCATGAGCGCTTGAGGTTTTCAGTGTAGAAATAGGCGGCAAGGCCGAAAGGAGTGCCGTTGGCGATCGCTATCGCCTCGTCCTCGGTCTCGAACCGGAAAAGCGGAGCGACCGGCCCGAAGGTCTCCTCCGAAGCGAGTAGCATCTCAGTCGTCGCGCCACCGAGCACGAGAGGCCGGGCATATTGCCGACCTTCCGGCACCATTTCACTCTGCGAGATGATCATTGCGCCCTTGTCCAGGGCGTCCACCACGTGCCGCTTGATCTTCTCGATCGCCGCGCCGTTGATCATCGGCCCGATTGCGACGCCCTCTTCGGTGCCGGCGCCGACCTTCATTTTCGCGACCTGGCTGGCGAGCTTCCGTGCAAAGGCATCGTAGATGCCTGATTGCACGAGAATGCGATTGCAGCAGACGCATGTCTGTCCGCCATTGCGGAACTTCGAAGCAATCGCGCCCTCGACGGCCCGGTCGATATCGGCATCGTCAAAGACGATGAACGGCGCATTGCCGCCGAGCTCGAGGCTGAGCCTCTTGATGTTGTCGGCGGCGCCTTTCATCAGCAAAGCACCGACGCGCGTCGATCCGGTAAACGAGATCTTGCGGACGGTTTCGTTGGCCATCAGCTCCTTGCCAATTTCCGCCGGCATGCCCGTCACGATGTTGATCACGCCCGCCGGAATTCCGGCCCGCTCAGCCAGAACAGCGATGGCGAGAGCCGAAAAAGGCGTGAATTCAGATGGCTTGATAACGACAGTGCAGCCCGCGGCAAGCGCAGGCGCCACCTTGCGCGTGATCATCGCATTTGGGAAATTCCAGGGTGTGATGATCCCGCAGACACCGACCGGCTCTTTCAGAACCAGGATGCGGCGATCGACGGCCGGCGCGGGGATTGTCGATCCGTTGATGCGGCGGGCTTCTTCCGCAAACCATTTGACGAAGGATGCCCCGTAACGGATCTCTCCGCGCGCTTCAGCAAGCGGCTTGCCCTGTTCCAGCGTCAGCAGAAGCGCCAAATCCTGCTCATGCCGACGCATGAGCTCATACCAGCGCTCCAGCAGCGCAGCGCGCTCTGCATGAGACTTTGTCTTCCAATGCTTAAACGCTGCGGCCGCGACGTCGATCGCTGCCCTGGTCTCGTCTCGGCCCATGTCGGGGATGGTGCCAAGCACTTTCTGGCTCGCAGGATCGATGACATCAACGGTGGATTTCGTGCTCGCATCTCGCCAATTGCCGCCGATCAGCGCTTGCTGGCGAAACAGATCCTTGTCCTTCAATGCAATCATGGGCTTGCTCCTTGCCTTCGGGCCTGCCCCGCCATCACTGCCTGGATTTGCGATTGGCGAGGCGAAGCCGTCTCATGCGAGCAGTACAGGACCGCGCGCCGCATTTTTCGTTGAGAATGAAGTGACTGACCGCGTTGAATCTGGTCATACGCGACCTCGAAAGTCGAATATTCTGAGGGCCGCTTGATCGTGCTGCCCTCAGCATCGTCTCAGTCATAATGGCAGACGTAGATCTTTCGTACCGTCTCGATCGTCCGCCAGACCCCGACGAAGCCAGGTTTCATGGCAAAGCTGTCGCCGGCGCGGTACCTCCGAGTCTCACCACCCTTTTCCTCGATTTCGATGAGGCCCGAGAGAATGTGGCAGAACTCGAAGGTGGTGCCCTTGATGGAATGGGTCTCGCCCGGCGTTGCTTCCCAGACACCGGTCAGCACCTTCTCACCTTTCGAGGCGTCCTGGGCCCAGGTCTTGAAGGATGGATTGCCAGAAATGAGGCGTTCCGGTGCAGGCAAGGCGGTCTTCGGTGCGAAGTCCGGATTGGTGTCGATGGTGACCAGAAGTGACATGGCATTTTCCTGTTAGTAGCCGAGTGTTCGATCGACAAGGCCGATCGGATTTCGTCCAGCGCGGTGGAGCCGGATGTTCTCTATGACCGATTGTGCTGCCGTATGCGGTTGCGTCACGGACGCGATATGCGGCGTGATAATCACCTTGGGATGGGACCAGAGTGGATGGCTCTCCGGCAGTGGCTCGGGATCGGTAACGTCAAGCATGGCCGCTGTCAGATGCCCGCTGTCGAGCGCCTCGATCAGTGCGCCCTGATCAAGCTGCGGGCCGCGGCCGACATGCAGCAGCTTCGCTCCCGCCGGCAAAAGCGAGAAGAGCCTTGCGTTCAGGAGGCCGCTTGTTTGCTCCGTCAGGGGAAGAAGACAGACGAGGACATCCGTTCCTTGCAGGAAACTGCCAAGCTGATCTGCGCCATGGAAGCAGGTGACACCCTCGATCACCTTCTTGCTTCGGCTCCACGCGGCAAGGGGAAATCGAAACGGTTTCAAGCGGTCGATCGCAGCTTGTGCCAGCATGCCAAGGCCGAGGAAGCCAACACGCCGATCAGTCGCCTGGGACGTTGCCAGCGCTTGCCAAACGCCCCTTCTCTGCTGCTCCCGATAAGCCAGCATCTCGCGATGCAGCGTCAGCACCCCGAGGACGACATATTCCTGCATCATGCGTATGATGCCATCCTCGACCATGCGCACGAGCTTCACGTGGCTGGGTATGGTTTCCGGCTTGAACTGATCGACCCCGGCGCCGATGGAAAAGAGCACTTCCAGATTACGAAAGCGCGAGACATCGTCTGGCACGTTCCAGGTCAGCAGGTACCGTATCTTTTCCGGATCGATAGCTTCGCTGCAATGGTAAAATTCCAGGTCAGGGAGCTCGCACGCAAACGCCTCCCGGAAGACTGCCCCCCTGGCAGCATCAGAATTGAAAAGAAATGCCATCGATGCACGCCTCTGCCTCGCTCGGCATGTCGACGACGTCGGGAAAAGCGATTAGCCTTGCAAGACTTTCTTGGGGATTCACGGCGATCCACTCTGCCTGCACAGTTTTGCCGAACACCGGGAGGGTAGCTGCAAGCCGGAGCTTTCCATGCCGAATTGCGTTGCGATACAGGCCGAAGATTTCGAAAAGAAGGCCCAAACAGGGGAAACCTGCTGGATTTCCGTGCGATAATGCGGAGAAATACGCCCGCTACCCTATTGTGGCGGGAAAGAAAAGGCGCGATGTGCGAGAGATGGCATCCCGCGAAGGAACGGACGAGTCGAGATGGGACGAACGGTACGCGTGAAGTCCTTTGAGCTGGCCGCGAAGGACATCAACGACGTTGATGTGACGCTGCTCCACGCACTCTCGACCGGGGTTGGCTGGCCGCACCGCCCCAAGGATTGGGATTTCTTGCGCCGCGCAGGTCATGGCATCGTAGCAGTCGATGGTATTGGACGCGTCTTTGGCAGCGCCATGTGGTTCCCATATAGCTGCGAGTTCGCGACCATTGGCTTGGTGATCACATCGCCTCGAACGCAGGCGCAAGGCACCGGGCGATGGCTCATGGAGCA
>Ga0207647_10001553_pt1 | contig 17650 bp, 17 predicted proteins | sample KBSCornC2_FD_184295 | JGI IMG/M metagenome (GOLD analysis project Ga0207647, IMG submission 184295) | Corn rhizosphere microbial communities from Kellogg Biological Station, Michigan, USA - C2 (SPAdes) (version 2) | ecosystem: Host-associated > Plants > Roots > Rhizosphere ... | reverse complement strand
AACCCCCGACGATGACGTGATCGTGACCGAGGTTCTGCAGAAAATGATCAAGCAGCGGCGCGAATCGATCGAGCTTTACGACAAGGGCGGGCGGCCGGAGCTGGCTGATGCCGAGCGCGGCGAAGTGGCGGTGATCGAGCGCTTCCTGCCCCAGCAGATGAGCGAGGATGAAGCCCGGGCCGCGATCCAGGCCGTCGTCGCCGAGCTGGGCGCCAGCTCGGTCAAGGACATGGGCCGGGTCATGGCCGCGTTGAAAGAGCGCCATGCTGGGCAAATCGACATGAGCAAGGCGTCAGGCCTCGTGAAGGAGGCGCTGGCTTGAGGCAAGCGGCGTCGACGTTTCCCCTCCCGCACGCGGGAGGGGATTAAGGGGTGGGCCCGCCTTTTAAGCTTGGCAGACCCACATCGAGAGCACGCGACCTTCGCAACCAAGCCACCGAAGCAGAAGGCGCGCTTTGGCGCCGGTTTGAAGGATCGCAGCTTGGCCTCAAATTCTCGCGACAGATTCCGATTGGTCCATATATCTGCGATTTCGTCTGCCGCAGCCATCATCTTATCGTTGAGCTTGATGGCAGCCAGCATCATGATCAAGCTGGATATGACGCGGATCGAACTGCCAAGCTTGACTCGCTCGGCTACCGCGTAATCCGCTTTTGGAACAGCGAAGTCTCCGGCAATGTGGCTAGCGTGCTGGAGGCGATTCTGAACGTTGCGCATCATGGCGAGCGGTATCCCACCCTCCTCGCCCCCTCCCGCATGCGGGAAGGGGAGTCGCGATGAGCCTCTCGCCTCAATTCCTCGATGAGCTACGCGCGCGCACGCTGCTTTCCACCCTCGTCGGCCGTTCCCTGAAGCTGCAGAAGGCCGGCCGCGAATATAAGGGATGCTGCCCGTTTCATAACGAGAAGACACCCAGCTTCTATGTGAATGACGAGAAGGGCTTCTACCACTGTTTCGGTTGCGGCGCGCATGGCGATGCGATCCGTTGGATGACCGACCAGCAGGGCCTGCCCTTCATGGACGCGGTGAAAGAGCTGGCGGCCACCGCTGGGATCGACGTGCCCGCGCCGGATCCGCGGGCGCAGGAGCGGCAGGAACGCGGGCGCGAACTGATCGACGCGATGGAAGCAGCCAGCGCCTTCTTCGAAGCGCAGCTCGGCGGCCTCGATGGAGCCGCCGCACGCAGCTATCTCGAGCGGCGTGAAATTACCGACGCCCAACGGCGTGCGTTCCGGATCGGCTACGCCCCCGATTCGAAGTCCAAGCTCAAAGCGGCATTGCGGGATTTCGGCGTAGACAAACTGGTTGAGGCGGGGCTGCTGATCGCTGTCGACGACAAAGAGCCCTATGACCGCTTTCGCGGCCGGTTGATGATCCCGATCCGCGATGCGCGCGGCCGTGTGATCGCGTTCGGCGGCCGTACACTCGGGGATGGCGAACCGAAATATCTCAATTCGCCCGACACGCCGCTGTTCGACAAGGGCCGAACGCTGTTCAATCTGGATCGCGCCTCGGCTGCAACCCGCAAGGCTGGCCGTGCCATCGTCGTCGAAGGCTATATGGACGTGATCGCGCTCGATCGCGCCGGCATCGGCGAAGCGGTTGCGCCGCTGGGGACCGCCCTCACCGAGGCCCAGCTTGACCGGTTGTGGCGGATGACGGAGCGGCCGATCCTCTGCTTCGATGGCGATGCAGCCGGACAGAAGGCCGCAATCCGGGCCGCACTGCGCGCGCTACCGATGATCGGGCCGGATCGTTCGCTGCGGTTCGTCACCCTTCCGGCAGGGCAGGATCCGGACGATTTGATCCGTTCGGGCGGGCGGGTCGCGATGGAAGCTTTGCTTGAGAAGCCCCAGCCGCTGGTGGACAGGCTCTGGCAGCACGAGCTCGCGGCCGAACCGCTCGACACCCCCGAAGCGCGTGCCGGCCTGAGACGGCGGCTTGCGGATCATGCCGCAGCGATCGCCGACGCCCATGTACGCGAACAATATCAGCAGGAATTTCATAGCCGCTTCAGCGAGTTGTTCGCACGCCCTGCCGCTGCTCCTCCCCGCGGCCGCCACCCCGCACGCGGCTTGGGACGTTGGACGCCTCCAGCACCGCCGCCAGGCGATGCGGCCAGAAAAATCGGCGGATCAGGGCTGGATCATGCGATCCTGGAGGCAATATTTTCCGGCTTGATCCGTTATCCCGAATTGATTGCCGCGAATGCGGAGGCCTTGAGCGCGCTCCCGATCAGGGATCGCAAGCTTGATGCCCTGCGTTCTTCGTTGATCGCGGCGGCGTTCGAGGCGCCGAAGCTTGAACAGGAAAGGGTTAGAACCATATTAGGAAAGACGGGTCCGATCGGCGGTTTTGGGAGCAGTGCCGGAACGAACGGACTTGCCTTTTCCTTTTTGCGCGGCAATGCCGACTCGGAAAGGGCGAAGCGCGACCTGACTGCGGTGATCTCGGCTCTGGCGAGCCGGCCGGAGCTCGACGCGGCTCTCGCTCAGGTGACCGAGCGGCTCAAGGCATCGCCTGACGAGGTGATGTTTGCTGAGCAGAGGCGGCTTCGTGCCGCCAGGGAAGAAGCGGATCGTGCTCTCGCCGCCTTGGCCGAGGGCGCGGAAGGTTGAACGCAAGCGCCGGTGGCGCAGCTTTTGAAGGTATGTGAATGGCGAAGTCGAACGTGGCGGAACCGGCGGAGAAGAATGAGGGCGGCGACGCCCCGCTGATCGATCTCAACGAAGCCTCGCTCAAGAAGCTGATCAGCCGCGCCAAGAAGCGCGGCTATATCACTTATGACGAGCTCAACGAGGCACTTCCGCAGGACCAGATGTCTTCCGAGCAGATCGAGGACGTGATGTCGGCGCTGTCCGAAATGGGCGTCAACATCGTCGAGAACGAAGAGGCGGGCGAGGACGAGGTCCAGGAAGAAGCGCCTGAGGAAGAGTCGAATCTGGACGAAGGCGATAGCGACGGCAGCACGCTTGTCGCCGCGCCGACCAAGAAGGAAACGGTCGACCGCACCGATGATCCCGTGCGCATGTATCTGCGTGAAATGGGCGCGGTCGAGCTGCTCAGCCGCGAAGGCGAGATCGCGATCGCCAAGCGCATCGAGGCCGGCCGCGACACCATGATCCTCGGTCTGTGCGAAAGCCCGATCACCTTCAACGCGATCATCAACTGGTCCACGGCGCTCAACGAAGGCACGATGCAGCTTCGCGAGATTCTCGATCTCGACGCGATGCTCTCGAAGGACCCCGCGCCTGAAAGCCTCACCGATGAGGATGAGGATGGCGACGGCGAGATTTCGGAAAAAACCGCCGGCCCCTCCTACAAGGAAGAAGAGGACATCGAGGAAGAATCGGCCGACGAGGATGATGAAGAGTCGATGACCGAGCGCCGCGCGCGCCGGCCTGTCGAAGATGATGATGAGGACAACACGCTCAGCCTCGCCCAGATGGAAGAGACGCTGAAGCCCGCCGCTCTTGAAAAGTTCGCGACGATCACGGCGCTCTATCGGAAATTTTCCAAAGTCCAGGCGGCACGGCTCGACGCGCTCGGCGTCGGCGACGATTTCGCTGCGGCCGAAGAAAAAAAATATCAGAAGCTGCGCGAAGAGCTGACGGCGGAAGTCGAAAGCGTACAGTTCCACCAGGCAAAGATCGAATATCTCGTCGACCAGCTCTATTCGTTCAACCGCCGCTTGACCGCCCTGGGCGGCCAGATGCTTCGCCTCGCCGAGCGTCACAAGGTGCCGCGCAAGGATTTCCTCGATCAATATGTCGGCCATGAGCTCGACGAAGGCTGGCTGGAAAAGGTCGGTGGGCTCGACAAGCGCTGGAACGCTTTCGCGATACAGAGTGCCGATGCGGTCGAGCGGATTCGCGCCGAAATCTCTGAAATCGCGCAGGCAACCGGCATGTCGCTGGGTGAATTCCGCCGCATCGTGAATATGGTGCAAAAGGGCGAGCGCGAGGCGCGTATCGCGAAAAAGGAGATGGTCGAGGCCAATCTCCGCCTCGTGATCTCGATTGCCAAGAAATACACAAATCGCGGCCTGCAGTTCCTGGACCTCATCCAGGAGGGCAATATCGGCCTCATGAAAGCGGTCGATAAGTTCGAATATCGGCGCGGCTACAAATTCAGTACCTATGCGACCTGGTGGATCAGGCAGGCGATCACACGCTCGATCGCGGATCAGGCCCGCACGATCCGCATTCCGGTCCACATGATCGAGACGATCAACAAGCTGGTACGCACCAGCCGCCAGATCCTCCACGAAATCGGACGCGAGCCGACCCCGGAAGAATTAGCCGAGCGGCTGAGCATGCCGCTCGAAAAAGTGCGCAAGGTCATGAAGATCGCCAAGGAGCCGATCAGCCTCGAAACGCCGATCGGCGACGAGGAGGATTCGCATCTGGGCGATTTCATCGAGGACAAGAACGCGGTCATTCCGGTCGACGCCGCCATCCAGGCCAACCTCAAGGAAACGGTGACGCGCGTTCTGGCATCGCTCACCCCGCGCGAGGAGCGCGTGCTGCGCATGCGCTTCGGCATCGGCATGAACACGGATCACACGCTGGAGGAAGTCGGCCAGCAATTTTCGGTGACGCGCGAACGCATCCGTCAGATCGAGGCGAAGGCACTGAGGAAGCTCAAGCATCCTAGCCGCAGCCGCAAGATGCGCAGCTTCCTCGATCAATAGCGGTCGTTTTTACTACGACGGGCGCGTCGTCGCTTAGTTATGCGAGCGAGGCGCGGTTCGAGCGATCATCCGGGCGGCCGTCGCCTGAAGAGCAGTTCGACGTGGATTATTCTTAATATTGGTTAATCCCTTGTGCCATTTTGGGACAGATTAGATTGATAGGTCTTAGGAGAGGTCAATACATCGCTAACGCGCGGTAAACCGCAATTTTACGCGCTTTGATATATGTCTCCATGCCAACCGGGACTCGGCGTATTTGAGTTCTGTCACGGAGGGAACATGTCATCGACTGCAACGGAATCGGCAAGGGCGAGCGGGATGGCTGATCTGCTGTCTGCGCTGATGCAAGCCGATGGCAGCGCCCGGCATGGCTTCGTGACCACGCACAGCCGTAGCATGGGCGCCGAATCCGGCCGCAGCCTGTGCGATGCCGTGCATCATCTGAGCGGGCTGTATGGCCGCCATCCCGGCCTCGCTGACATCGTCAACGGGCGCGATCAGCATCCCGGCATTCGCGACTGGGTCGCAGCAGCGGTCGATGGTTTCGCACGCGAACGGAATTATTTGAACCGTGTCGTCGTCGCATCGGGCCCGCTTCCCAGCACGCCGGGTCAGGCCGAAAGCGAAGCAGCAGCACTGGCGCAACGCCACGCGATCGAAATGCTCGCGAAATCCGATCGCGTGGGTTGTGCGCTGGGTGCGTGCATGGCGACCGCGCTGGATTGGCGTGCCATCCGCAGCGTGATCGATGCAGCCGCACGACGCTTCAGCATCGAGCCGCCCACCCTTCTCGTCCCGAGGATCGAGGAAACGCTGCAGGCCGCGGCAGATGCCGCCACGAGCGTCGGGGTAGAACGAGCGCTCTGTTTCGGCGCGCAACAGATCCTGGTTCAACACCGTGGATTGTGGGACTTGCTGGAAGCCCGCGAGATCGCCCGCCGCGAAAGCTGACCGGAGCCCGCTAGCGCCTCATTGGAAAATTGTTGAGGATCCCTCGGAAGCGCTGAATACGTCTTCCGTTGAGCCAGCGACGCCGAGGTCCTGTTCGGCGCCCTTCCAGACACATCTCGCCCGAAACGGGACGATGTGCCTATTTCCTCGATGTGCATTCAAGGCGCATGCTTGCGCTTGTTCCGCGGCGCTTTTAACTGCCATGGGCTTGGCAGAAGGACATTCTATGCGCTTTGAAGGAACGAGCGACTATGTGGCGACAAATGATCTGAAGGTCGCCGTCAATGCCGCGGTGACGCTGCGCCGTCCTCTGCTCGTCAAGGGCGAGCCCGGGACGGGCAAGACAGTACTCGCCCATGAGATCGCGCGTGCCATGAACGCGCCGCTGCTGGAATGGCACATCAAGTCGACCACCAAGGCGCATCAGGGCCTTTATGAATATGATGCCGTCGCGCGCCTCCGGGATGGCCAGCTGGGCGATCCGCGCGTTCACGACATCAGTAATTATATCAAGCGCGGCAAGCTGTGGGATGCGTTCACCAGCCCGACGCTGCCCGTGCTTTTGATCGATGAAATCGACAAGGCGGACATCGAATTCCCCAACGATCTCCTGCAAGAACTCGATCGCATGTCTTTCGACGTTTACGAGACTGGGGAGACTGTCGCTGCACGTGAACGGCCAGTGGTCGTCATCACTTCGAACAATGAGAAGGAGCTACCGGACGCTTTTTTGCGCCGCTGCTTCTTCCACTACATCTCATTTCCGGATCGCGAGACGATGCAGGCGATCATCGACGTTCATTTTCCTGGTATCCAGAAAATACTTGTCTCGCGCGCGCTCGATATCTTCTACGATATTCGTGACGTTCCGGGCCTCAAGAAAAAGCCGTCCACCAGCGAGTTGCTCGATTGGCTGAAGCTGCTGCTTGCGGAAGACATGCCGCTCGATGTTCTTCAGTCGCGCGATCCGCGCAAGGCAATCCCGCCGCTACATGGTGCGCTGCTCAAGAATGAGCAGGATGTCATGTTATTCGAGCGGCTGGCATTTATGGCGCGGCGTCAGGGAAACTGAGTCACAACAAAGCAGGAGAGAGTAAATGGGCTTTTCGCTCTATGAGGCAGTCATCCCGACTTACCAACAAATTCTCTACGCGACCGAAAAGCTGCTGGACAAAGCCGAGCAATGGCGCAGCGAGACGCAGACAAGCGAGTGGGATGTCATCGACGCCCGGATCGCTCCGGACATGCTTCCCTTCGGCTATCAAATAAAATCGCTCGCGGTACACTCCATCGGTGCGATCGAGGGGGTCCGCCGCGGCCAATTCGCGCCTGACATGACGCCTTGGCCAGAAACGATGGACGGTTTGAAAGCGCGGGTCTCGCAAACCGCACAAGCGCTCGACGAGCTGACTCCCGAGGAGGTGAATGGCTTCCTAGGCCAGGAGATGTGCTTCTTGTTCAAGGACCATCGGATGGAATTTAAAAGTGCAGAAGCATTTCTGATGTCCTTTTCGCTTCCGAACTTCATGTTCCACGCGACCACGGCCTACGATATCCTGCGAATGAAGGGATTGAACATCGGCAAGCGCGATTTCCTGGGCAAGATGGCGCTTAAAGGCTGACGCTGCTCACGCTCAGCCTGCAGGCGCGGTCGAACACGGCTTCGAACATGTGGCGGTCGAGCCGCCCGGTATTCTGGTTGTAGCGCGAGCAATGATAGCTATCGATCAGACAAATGCCCGATGGGAATCGGTGCTCGGCGAGGTGTGCAAATCGATATTTCGGTAGCTTGCCGCCGAGCACCTTCACAGTGGATTGATGTGCGATCTGGCCGAGCGCAATCACCACCCGAAGCTGCTGCAGTTCGTCCAACGCGCGCTCCAGGAATGGGCGGCAGCTGTGGACCTCGGCGGGGCGGGGCTTGTTCTGCGGGGGAACGCATCGCACCGCATTGACGATCATCGCTCCCTTCAACTGCAACCCATCCTCGGCGGATGCCCCATAATCGCCCTTCGCGAGCCCGTATTTGATCAGCGTTTCGTATAGCAGCACGCCGGAGTAATCGCCCGTGAAAGGGCGGCCGGTCCGGTTGGCCCCCTGGAGGCCCGGCGCGAGGCCGATAACCGCGAGCCATGCGTCGTCGTCGCCGAAGCTGGGGACCGGAGCATTGAACCAAGCCGGATGAATGCGCCGCTGTTCTTCACGAAAGTCGACCAGCCGCGGGCAAACAGGGCAATCCCGTGTCGGCTCACAAGGGCTGGCGATCTTCACCGCTCATCGATAGGCGTTTGCGCATGAGCAAGACAAGCTATGTCGTCGCCTTGGGCTCCAATCGTCGCCACCACCGCTATGGAGCGCCCCGCCGGGTCCTCGTCGGCGCAGTGGCAAGTCTGGGAAAGATCGAAGGTATAAAGGTCTTGGCTACGGCTCCCATTATCATCACCGCGGCAGTTGGCCCAGCGGGCAGAAGCTTCGCGAACACCGCATTGCTGCTGCGCTCCCGCAAGAATCCCGAGGAGCTTCTAGCCGAACTGAAAATTCTGGAGCGCAGCTTTGGCCGAAGGCGGGGTCGGCGATGGGGAGCGCGGGTTCTGGATCTCGATATCATCCTCTGGTCAGGTGGAATGTGGGCAGGCCCCCGCCTGGCCATCCCTCACCCTGCCTATCGTGATCGCAGCTTCGTGCTCGATCCACTGCTTCATATCGTTGCGGATTGGCGAGATCCGTGCAACGGACTCTCCGTAAGGAATATTCGTGCGCGGTTGATGAAGCCTAAGCCGGTTGACCATCCCCGATGCGCCTTCTAGGGGAGCGCCTTGGTGCGGGTCCGTAGCTCAGTCGGTAGAGCAAGCGACTTTTAATCGAGAGGTCCCGGGTTCGAATCCCGGCGGACCCACCATCCAGCCAAGTGGCGGCCCGAACGTCGATAATATGCGGTTAAGCGCATTTCGACATCTCAGATAAACTCTGCTGTGACATGCTGTGAACACCATCGGGAGTAGTTTATCGTGAGTGCCATCGTTCCAGTTGCCAGTGTGAGCGGCGTAACGCCGGCTATCGCTCGGCCGCAGGCCGAGCGGGCCAACGCTGCAAGCAATGCGCCGTCCGGCGTCATCGCGCACCCCGTAAAGCATGTCGAGCCGATCCGTTATTATGGCGGCATCGACGGGATGAACGCCACGAACCTTATCGTTGCCCTCCAGTCCAACGGCACGACAACCGGCCCCTATTCGGTACGGCCCGCCACTGAACCCGACGTTCCCCCGACGATCATCGATCGCGGCGCCTAACAGTAAAGAATCTTCAGCTACCCGTGCCGCTATTGCGGCCAGCTTCGGCCATAAATCTACTTTACGCCCTTCATAATTGCTGGCGAGATCAGCGCAAAATAATCCGCTGAATCGCGTTCGCTGCCTTCTTATTCTCTGTTTGCCAGATAAGGTCGGGGAGTAGATTTCGATGGCGATAGCTTGATCGTTTCTTTTCAAAACTTATTTCGAAAATCTCAGCATCTTCTTCAACTCTGCAATGCCGACGATCGTATTCGGCAGCAGCTCCACCTGGGATTTACACCCTTTCGCAATCAGCTTTTCTTTTTATCTCTCATGATTTATGCACTGGCCGTATATAGGGGTTGCTTTTTTTGGTAATAATCGCCACGCGCACGCGGGCAATTGGGAAAAACGGTCGAGGTATGTCGTTTTGGGCCGTCGATCTCGTTAAAAGGAGGATCCGGTGACTGATCAGAACAAGGAAACGCTGCTCGGACTGACCGCAGATATCGTGGCTTCGCATGTCGCGAACAATAACGTTGCAACCAATGATCTGCCTTCGTTGATCGGCAATGTGTATTCGGCGCTCCAAGGGTTGAACAATTCTGCTCCGGCTCAGCAGCCGGAACCGGAACCCGCGGTTTCGATACGTGCTTCGATCAAACCCGACTATCTCGTCTGCCTTGAAGACGGCAAAAAGCTGAAGATGCTCAAGCGGCACCTGATGACTCAATATCAGATGACGCCTGCCGATTACCGCGCCAAGTGGAAGCTGCCCGCGGATTACCCAATGGTTGCGCCCAATTACGCAGCCCAGCGGCGTAAGCTCGCCCATGAGATCGGGCTCGGCCGCAAGGCGCAGCCCGCTGCCGCAGCTCCGGCGGCAGCCGCCGCTTCCAAGCGCGCGGCCAAGCCGAAGGCGGCATCCAGCAGCGCGGCTAAGGCCACTACCAAAGCTACGGCACCCGCAAAGGCGCCCAAGGCTCCTGCAAAGGCGGCCAAGGCCCCGGCTTCCGTCAAGCCAACCAAAGCCCCCGCCCCCGCGAAAGCGGCCAAGGCCCCGGCCCCTGTGAAGGCCGCGGCCAAAACACCGGCCAAACCTCGCAAGAAGGGAAGCGGTTCGCCAGCCGGCACGTCATCCGCTTCGGAATAACGTAATCGTGCAGACCAAAGGCTGAGAGAGCGAAACCTTCTCAGCCTTTGCCCTGCGCAATAAACCCGGCTAGAGCATCGCCATGCCCTTAGGTCTCGGGTCCCAGCCGTTCTTCGACGACAAGAACCGCGCCTTCTGGATTCTGCAATCGGCAGGCTGGGCAGGCTATTTCATGCTGCGTTCGCTCGGCGGCATCGCCAATGCGATGGGCATGCTGTTCATCGTTCCTACGGGGCTGACCACGGCGACCGGCTATTCGCTGACCTTGCTCATGGCCGCCGCGTTCCGCCGGCTGATCAATCTCAAGCCGGCGATCACCTGGTCGGTTTCGATCGTCATATTGCTCCTGGCCTCAGCCGCCTTCTCCACCATCGAAGTATGGGCGCACGCGACCTTCTATCGGCAGGAGACGGTGCCCGAAGGTCCGCAGTTCCTTGGCGCGATCCTGCTCGATTTCGCGCTGCTCGCGGCCTGGTCCTCGCTTTATTATGGCATCAATTTCTACCTGATGCTCGAAGAAAAGATCCATCAGATGGAGCGGCTCGAGGTGCAGGCGAGCTCGGCCCAGCTCGCGATGCTGCGCTATCAGCTCAATCCCCACTTTCTCTTTAACACGCTCAACTCGATTTCGACGCTGGTGCTGCTCAAGCAGACCGAGCGCGCCAATGCGATGCTGTCGCGGCTGTCGTCCTTCCTTCGCTATACCCTAATCAACGAAGCGACCGCGCAGGTGACGCTGTTGCAGGAGATCGAGACGCTGAAGCTCTATCTTGAAATCGAAAAAATGCGGTTCGAGGACCGGCTTCGTACCGATTTCTCCATCGACCCAAATGTGGAACGAGCGCGTCTGCCGTCACTTTTGCTTCAACCGCTCGTGGAAAATGCTATCAAGTACGCCGTCACGCCCAAGGAGGAAGGGGCTGACATCATTGTTGAAGCCAAACGGATAGGAGACCATGTGTTGATATCCGTGTCGGACACCGGGCCGGCATGGAATGAGGGGGCAGCAAGACCGACATACTCGACCGGAGTCGGCTTGGCGAACATTCGGGACCGTCTGGCGCAAGCCTATGGCGCGGATCATCGCCTCGATATCCAGTCGAACCCGCAGGGGGGATTTAGCGTTACCATCGAAATCCCGTACCAGACGGACAGGACCAAGGAAGCTGCATGACCATCCGAACCATCCTCGTCGACGACGAACCGCTCGCCATCCAAGGCCTTGAGCTCCGGCTCGAACCGCATGAGGACATCGAAATCATCGATCGCTGCACCAATGGGCGCGAGGCGATTCGTTCGATCAAGACCAACAAGCCCGATCTCGTTTTTCTCGATATCCAGATGCCGGGCTTCGACGGCTTTTCCGTCATCCAGGGGCTCATGGAGGTTGAGCCGCCCCTGTTCGTGTTCGTTACCGCGTATAGTGACCATGCGATCCGCGCGTTCGAAGCTGACGCCGCCGATTATCTCATGAAGCCGGTGGACGAGACCCGGCTCGCCGATACGCTCGATCGCGTTCGCCAGCGGCTTTCGGAGAAGAAGGCGTCCGAGGAAGCCGGCCGCCTCAAGGAGGTGCTCGCCGAAGTTGCTCCGGACGCTGCGGAAAACATGACCGACGGGGTCGAGACACCTGCCTCCAACCGCTTCGAGAAGCTGATCAACGTCAAAGATCGCGGCCAGATCTTCCGGGTCGACGTCGATACGATCGAGCGGATCGATGCCGCCGGCGACTATATGTGCATCTACACCGGCGACAACACGCTGATCCTGCGGGAAACGATGAAGGATCTCGAACGCCGCCTCGATCCGCGCCGCTTTCAGCGCGTCCACCGCTCCACCATCGTGAACCTGGACCTTGTGCGGCAGGTTAAGCCGCATACCAACGGCGAATGCTTCCTGGTGCTCGACTCAGGCGCGCAGGTGAAAGTAAGCCGTAGCTATCGCGAAGTTGTCGCACGGTTCGTCCATTAATCCTGCTGGCGGAATGCCCGCGCCAAATTTGATCCACGTGACCAGCGCGACCTCCACGCTGTGGCACCTGACGCAAGCTTGACGCGGGAACGCCTTTACCGGCTGCGTGGGCGCGGTCGGGGTTTATCCGGCTGATCCCGGCGCGGCGGCCGCTTGCCGCCGGGATCGTGGCGCGTTGGCGGCGGTCCTTGACGCAGACCGCCCTCGCCTTGCCGACGCGGGTTCGGCCGGTCGGGCCGTTGCGGCTGGCCAGTCGACACCGAATAGCCTTCCTTCAGCAGCCGGTTGAACGCAGCGCGCACGCTGCCATTGATGCTATCCTGCAGTTCCTTGGGGAAATCAGCGAAGGTCGTGTTCGCGTGAATTGCGTTGAGATCGCGCAGCAAAGTATTCGGTAACCCTTTGGATGCCGCCTTGATCGCTACAAATGCATCGATCACCGCCGAATAAACGATGTCGTGCATCACGTCGGTTGCAGATTTAGTCATGAGCCCCTGTTAGCTTGGTCTGTAGGCTTTGTCGCTAGCTTCAGTAAGCCGGCGCAACGATCAGCTATGCCCCGCCGATTCCTTCCACGATGCGGCCAGTGCCCTCACAATGAGGGCATATCCGATCACCGAGCTTTCCAGCACCTTCGCATTGGGGACAAAGATTTTCGCCGGTCCCTGGCGTACCCTGCGAGGCAACGTCGCCTGGTCTCAACATTGGTTCATCAGACATGGCTGGAATCCTGGATCGAGGAGCTTTGCAGGTCTGAGGCAGGGAGATCCTGCGGCTCATCCTGAAACGGGCTACGTTCGGCGGCGGCATCGATCGCGGCCACGACCGCATCGGGATCGAGATAATGGATCATATGCCCGCCCCCTTCGATGATCCGCAGCTCGCTGCCGGGAATCGCCTCATGGATCAGCTTTGACTGCTGATCGAAGGCGACGATCCGATCGCCATCGCCCGAGATCAGTATGACCGGCAGATCGAGTTCGTCATATCGCTTGCTCAGCCGCGCGGCCGCGCCAACCATCATGCCGGCTTCCGCGGATGCCGCCCGCAATTGGCTGGGGCGCAGCGAAAGCTCGATTGGGTAAGCTGCGAAGCTCTCGGGGACGCTGGCCGGCGCGAACATGCGCTCGATCAAAGCCGGCGTGACCAGTCGCGCAACGAGCGGTGATACCGTATAACGCATTGCATCGCCTACCACCGGCAATGCGGGCGGCGACAGCAGCAGTGCATCCATCCGGCCGCTTGGGTAATAATAGCCCGAAGCCAGAACCAGTGCGGAGGTTTCGCCTGGATGTTCCAGCGCCATCGCCAGCGCCACCAACGTGCCCCAGCTATGACCGAGGATGATTGGCCCCGCCACGCCCAGGCTTCTCAACGCGGTCCAGAGCAGCGCCGCTTGCTCTTCGGGAGACCAGGTCCGATCGCGAGGCCGCGTGCTATGGCCGTAACCCGGCCGATCAAACGCTATGACTCGGTAATGCCGCGCCGCGCGATCGAGCAGCCCGCTCGCTTCCATATCAACAAGCGATACACCATTCCCATGGAGCAGGACCAGCGGACGCCCCTCCCCACGTTCGACATAATGGAGCTGAACGCCGTCGATTTCGAGGAACTTGCCCGTTGGCGGATTCTCTTGCTCGGCCTGCCGCGCCTTCGCGACGTTAAACAGGGCGCTGGCAGCAGTGGCTGCAGCAATTCCGGCGGCGACCGCAATCGCACCCGAGCCGATCCCATCATGCTTCATCTCGCGCCGCGCGGCCATGGCAGTCTCCTAGCTTCGCTGAACAACGATGGCGGAGCACTTCGGCTCCAATCGTCAATGCTTAGCCCGCTTCTCAACCCATCCGGCGCTAGATCGCGTCCAGCGCCTGGATAAAATCGGCGATGAGATCGTCCGGATCCTCTACCCCGATCGAGATGCGGACCAGATTCTCACCAATGCCCAGCGCTTCCTTACGCGCGGGCGCGACGGAGAGATGCGTCATCGCCGCCGGATGGCTGGCCAGCGTTTCCGTGCCACCCAGGCTGACCGCCAGCTTTGCGATCTTGAGGGCGTCGAGAAACATGAATGCTTCGGCTTCCCCACCGTTGAGATAGAGCGAGAAGGTGGACCCGGCCCCGGTGCAGTGCCGGCGATAGATGTCGGCCTGTGTGCTGCCTTCATCCAGAAAGCCGAGATAGCCGACATGCTGCACCTTAGGGTGCTCGCGCAGCGCGGCGCAGACCTTTGCTGCATTTTCTCCCGCGCGTGTCATGCGCAATTCCAACGTCTCGAGGCTGCGCAGCAGCATCCATGCGGAATGCGGGTCCGTGATCGTGCCGACCGTGTTACGCATCGCTCGCACCGGATCGATGGCGCGTTTGGATCCCACAGCACCGCCAGCCACCAGATCCGAATGACCGCCGGCATATTTGGTAAGGCTATAGATCACCAGATCAGCGCCATGTCTCAGCGGTTTCTGCCAGAGCGGCCCCAGAAATGTGTTGTCGATCACGATAAGCGGCCGATCGTTCTTGAACACCGCCTCGCTTGCGGCGCGAACGGCTTGGACGTCAACAAGCGCGTTGGTCGGGTTCGCAGGGCTTTCAAGGTAGATCAACGGCACGCGCGTCACGCTGGCACGCGTCAGCACCGCCTCGATCTCCTCACGCGATGCACCGGCGGGAAAATCGAGCCAGTGCACGCCGAAGCGGCCCAATATCTTGCCGATCAGCGTTTCGGTCGCGGCATAAAGCGGCGCCGAATGGACGATCGTATCGCCCGGCCGCACATTGGCGAGCAGAACGGTCGCGATTGCCGACATGCCTGAGGAAAAGCTCAGCGCATCCTCGGCATCCTCCCAAATGCCGAGCCGGTCTTCCAGGATTTCCTGATTGGGCCCGTTGAACCGCGAATAGACCAGGCCCTCGGCGCCCCCCGGCCGCACACCCGTCACCCCCTCGAAAAAGCGCTTCCCGGCCGCGGCGCTTTCGAACACGAAGGTGGAGGTCAGGAAAATCGGCGGTTTGAGCGCGCCCTCCGAAAGCGCGGGATCATAGCCATGGCCCATCATCAGCGTCGACGGCTGCAATTTCCGCCCGCCAACCGCGAGCACCTCGGGTTTCGGCCTGCGTCGGTGGGCGACGCCGGTCAGTTCTGCTTCGGTTTCTTCATAGTGAGGCATATCGGTCTCCAACGCTAAAACATGCTGCGGCGGGGATCGTTGCGTGACGCATCGCTCCCAGCGTTTTCGCAGACTTGGCTATGGATCATTACTGATCCCGGACGCGCTTAACTTGCATTAGACCAAATCACTCTTCGGGTCAGCGGCGCCCGCGGAAACGCTGATGAGGCGGATACGGGAAGACCGCGCGGATTTGGACCGGATGCCGCCTGCCTTGATACTCTTTGTCGAAGATGAACCGCTCATCATGGCGCTCGCGCAAGCGCTGCTGGAGGAACGGGGCTATGATGTCATCGTTGCCGTAAATGGCCGGCAGGCACTCTCGGTTCTCGCGGAACGCGCCAGCCAGATCACCGCGATGATCACTGAGGTTGGGCTGCGCGGAGATCTCTCCGGCTGGCAGCTTGCCCGCGAGGCGAGGCGCCGCTTTCCCGAATTGCCGATCATCTACACGACCGGCGGACTCGCCCATCAATGGGCGGCGGAGCACGTCGAAAATGGCTTGCTGGTGCAAAAGCCCTATATCCCCGAACAGATATTCGAGGCCCTGACAAAACTGACGGGGCCGCCCGTTGCACTTTTCCCCTCGCTGAACCCTATTCCTTGATCCTCTCAGCGACGTTATTCGAAGAAATTAACGCGCCTCCTTCCTACTGCGCCTGCTGGAGCGGCAAGCAGGTCAGGACAATGATCTCGCCAACCCCGAAATTGCGGCATTTCCACCTTGCTTTGTCTTTCCAAAATCGCGGCGGGTATAGCAGGGCGCTGGTGTTCGGCACCCCCTTGTCGTAAGCCCAGATAATGGCCGTGTCCGAGCGCCCCTTTATCAGAGCCGCTATTGCCGGATCGGGATCCGCGTTCAGCGCATAGCGGGGAATCAGAACCTCCAGCGGTCGGCCCTCGCGGCGGAAGAAGAACTCGCCGACCTGAGCAATCTTACCGGGCTGGCCTAATAGAGCCGTCGGATTGTCCCAGAGGAAGACCAGCTTCGTCACATGGCTATTGCTCATAATCCACGCCGATGGTTGTTCGAAATTAAAGCTGTAGCGAAAATCTTCGGAAGGTCTGGCCAGGCGTTGCGCCAAGGGCGTTATGGCAGACCCGATTAACAGCAATATGAATGCCAACGGCGCTGCCGGAACATCACGCTTTATCTCCCGCAGCATGATCGGGATCAGCAGAGACGTTGCTCCGACATAGGGAAGCAGGTAGCGCATCACGAAGCTTGGACGAACGAAACCCATGCCGACGACGAATATCGAAGACAGTAGCCCCGTGCAGACAAGAACCATCTCAGGGGAAAGCGCAGCAAAATGCCTGATCTCTCGAGGCTTGGATAAGGTGATATAGAGGTAGACGGGAAGAAGAAGGACCAGCGCAACAACTGGAATGAGCGATCCCCAGAGGAAAAAGGGTGCTGTCGCTGCGCCCCTCCACGTCAATAGCTGATACCAGGTTTGTCCCGAGGTGGCGTAGTTCAGCACCATCGCAAGATGCCACCTCATCCACAACGCCATCGGCAGCAACACGAATAGCGCCGGCCATGTCCGGAGCGCCGTCCTTCTCCATATGGCGAGATAGGCCAGCCCCTGCAGGCCTGCAATTATGATCGCGTGATAGTGAGTCAGTATAGCGAGCGATGACACCCCAGCCCAGGCAGCTGCACGAGATGTGGTAGGTGCCTTCAGGAGCCGCAAAAAGCATAGAGCCTGAGCGCATCCGAGGAACAGCATCAGTGAATATGGGCGTGCCTCGGTCGCAATATTGAAGCCGGGTTGCCACAGGGCCAGGCTGCTAGCCCACAAATATCTGGTCGTCCGATCCTGATGACCTTTCCAAAGGATCAGGCCAGGCGCCGCAATGGAAAACAACAGGCTTGGGACCCTGAGTACAACGTTGCTGTCGCCGGCGAGATTTTGCCAAGCCCACAACAAGGTATAATAGAGCGGCCCGCTCAATTCATTCAGACACCAGTCTATCAACTTCGCGAAAGTGGGTTGTACCGCGAGCGCCGCACTGAAGTTTTCGTCCAGCCAAAGCGGTGCCCGAAGTCCCGACACCGATATGTTGGCCAGCAACAACAGGAAGGCCACGATCAGGGCAGAACGGGGGATCTCTCCCGAAAAAAGAGAAGGTGACGGCTTTTCTTTCTCCACGGCGGACGTCATCGAGTTACTCTTTGCCCCCAATGGCCGCCAAGCTATCGCATCTGCGGCTGCGATGATCTTAGCGCATCATCCAAAGGATTGCCCAGGCGAGGCCGGTCCCGGAAAGAAAGAGCGGCCATGACCAATAGGCGCCGTGGTCCACGATCATGATGTGGTGGACATTAAGCAAGCCCGCCGACGTGCCAGCGGAGCCGAAAATGCCGGCGCCTGCCAGCGTCAGCAGAGTTCCCAGCAGCAAGGCTTTGATCAACGCAATCATCTGGCACCCCCGCCATCCA
>Ga0207647_10001552_pt1 | contig 17662 bp, 13 predicted proteins | sample KBSCornC2_FD_184295 | JGI IMG/M metagenome (GOLD analysis project Ga0207647, IMG submission 184295) | Corn rhizosphere microbial communities from Kellogg Biological Station, Michigan, USA - C2 (SPAdes) (version 2) | ecosystem: Host-associated > Plants > Roots > Rhizosphere ... | reverse complement strand
AGTTCAGGTCGTAGCGACCAATATCCATTTCCGACATGCGCGATATCAGAACTATTCATTTCCAGGATAGTCAACCCAAGCCCATGACGTTGCGGGATAAGGAGAAAGTCATGAGCGCCGAGCGGAACAAGCAGGTGATCGAACGCATCTATGCCGCCATGGCGCAGGGCGACCGTAGCGTCTTCGCGGCATCGGTCCATCCGGATTATGTCTGGCGTTTTCCCGGTCATTGCAGCTGGTCGCGACGGTTCGATGGCCAGGAGGCGATCCATCGCGACTTGCTGCGCCCCCTCTTCGGCTTGTTCGCGACCGACTATACCGCACATGCGATCAATCTGGTGGCCGAAGGCGAGATGGTGGTTGCGGAAGTGCGCGGCGACGTGATGCTCAAATCCGGCGAGCGGTACGACAACCATTATTGCTTCATCTTCCACTTCCGCGACGGCAAGATCGCCGAAGTGGTCGAATATTGCGACACCGACCTCGAGGAGCGCGTGCTCGGCAATTACGATATTGTGTTGGCCGCGTACCGGGCCAGCGGACCGCATTGAACCGCCCCTTTGGTGTATTGCTACACTAAATCACCTATGGTACATGATCTCCTCAGAGGAGGAGTGCCATGTATAGTGAAAGCGATCTGGAGGGCGCGGTGGCGGCGGGTGTGATCCCGCAATCGACCGCTGACGCTTTCCGCCAGCATACCGCCGCAATGCGCGCGTCGCCTGCGGTCGACGAGGAAAGCTTCCGGTTGTTGACCGGGTTCAACGATATATTCGTCGCCATCGCCATCGCGCTGTTGCTGACGTCGATCGGCTGGCTCGGCGGTTGGGTAAAGACAGGCTTGGGCGGGCTTGGGGTCGCCATCGCGGCCTGGGCGTTGGCCGAATATTTCACCCGCGTCCGGCGCATGGCGCTTCCCAGCATCATTCTGCTGCTGGCGTTCGCCGGCGGCGTCGCGGCGACGATGGTCGGCACGCTGGTCGACATTAATCCCGACTGGAGCGATCAGACGAACGCGCTCATCGCGACCGGTATCGCGTTGGTGACCGGTGGTGCGACCTGGCTGCACTGGAAGCGGTTCATGGTGCCGATTACCGTTGCCGTGGGCGCGGCAAGCGGAGTCGCTGCCCTGGTCGCGCTGTATGTCGCGGTAACGCATGTCAACGAGGATGGCATTTTCCCGCTGGTGCTGGTCGGCGGCATCGGCACTTTCGCGCTGGCGATGTGGTGGGACGGATCGGACCTGACCCGCACGACGCGGCGCAGCGACGTCGCCTTCTGGTTGCACCTCGCCGCCGCGCCGATGATCGCTCATTCGGTGTTCCACATGCTCGGCGTGTTCCAGGGCCAGATCGGGGTTGCCCAAGCACTGATCGTGATGGCGCTATACCTTGTGTTCGCCTTCATCGCGCTGGCGATCGATCGCCGCGCATTGCTGGTATCGAGCCTGGCCTATGTTCTCTACGCCCTGTCGATGCTGTTCCAGCAGGCGGGTGCGGTCGAACTGTCGATGGCCTTTACCGCGTTCGTGATCGGATCGGCGCTGCTCACGCTCTCCGCCTTCTGGCACCCGATGCGGCGTGCGGTGATCGGCACGCTGGGCAATCTCGGCAACCGCCTGCCGCCGGTGCAGATGCCCGTCGCGGCCTGACGCTCAACGCTTGCGCGCCCCTTGTCATCAGGCGCGAACCTACCCGGCGGCCCACCCGGCCGCCGGGCTTTTTCTTGTCCGGCATATCGATCGATCCGCGGGCCCCTATCTTGCTAAGCGAATTGGAAATTTGGCATAGCTTGCACGCAACGTGCTGGGGGGTTCTGATGGGCGCGACGAGTCTGATTGCATTGTTGGGCGCGCTGGCCGCCCCAATCCCGCCCGCCAGCAAGTGCCAAGCGGCAAAGATCGCCGAATTCCCGATCACGATGACGGGGCGCTCGCCGATCGTCGATGCCCGCTTCGGTGACAAGACCGCGCGCTTCATCCTCGACAGCGGCGCGTTCTACAGCACCATCTCGCGAGCAAGTGCTGCCGAATTCGGGCTGAAAGTGTCGGCGGCACCACCCTGGTTCAGGCTGAGAGGAATTGGCGGGGACACGTCGGCAGGCATCGCGGAAACCGACACTTTCTCGCTGGCTGGGATCAAGCTTCCGAAAGTCGAATTCGTCGTGGGCGGCAGCGATATGGGATCGACCGGCCTGATCGGGCAGAACATCCTCGGCCTCGCCGATGTCGAATATGATCTGCCGCACGGCGCGGTGCGGCTGATGAAGACCAATGGCTGCGGTCGCACGGGTCTCGCCTATTGGGCCGGTGATAAGCCGTATACGATGCTGGATCTCGAGGGAAATCCGGACGGTATGTTCCGCCCCCACACGATCGCCACCGTCATGCTCAACGGCGTCAAGATCAAAGCCCTGTTCGATTCCGGAGCACAGAGCTCGCTCCTGTCGTTGGCGACTGCCAAGCGACTGGGCGTCACGCCGGACACGCCGGGCGTGGAATTCGTCGGCAATGGCGGCGGACTTGGCACGCGCAAGGTGCCGACCTGGCTCGCCACGTTCGACAAGATCGATATCGGCGGCGAGGCGATCAACAAGCCCAGGATTCGCATATCGCAACTCGATCTCGGCAATGCGGACATGCTGATCGGGGTCGACTTCTTCCTGACCCACCGGATGTTCGTGTCGAACGCGACCCACAGGATGTTCGTCACCTATGAAGGCGGCCCGGTGTTCGGCCTGTCGCCCAAAGGCGCGCGGTCGGTCGACGGCAAGCCGCTCGACCTTACCGACAAGGCCGCCGACCCGACGACGGCGGAGGAATATTCGCGGCGCGGCGCGACCTATGCTTCCAATCACAAGCTGACCGAAGCGCTGGCCGATTTCGACAAGGCGATCGCACTTAGCCCCAAGGAGAGCCGCTATTTCTATCAGCGCGCCGAGGCCCGCTTCGCCAATGGCGACCGCGCCGGCTCGCTCGCCGATCTCGACCGCACGATCAGCCTGTCTCCCGATTATGCCGATGCCAGGCTGCAGCGCGCACAATTCCGGCTGCGCGGTGGCAACGAGGCCGGCGCGCTGGAGGATGTGAAAGCGGCCGATAGCGCCCTCGCCCCCTCGTCCGACAAGCGCCTGACCGTGGCGTCGTTATACGATCGCCTCGGCGCGCCCGACGCCGCGCTGCCCAGTTTCGACTCGTGGCTCAAGAGCCACCCTGAAGACAGCAGCCGGGGAATCGCGCTCAATGGCCGCTGCTGGGTGCGTGGCCTGCTCAATCGCGAGCTCGACAAGGCGATGGATGATTGCAACGCCGCGCTTCGCGCGCTGCCCCGCGAGGCCTCGATCCTCGACAGCCGCGCGCTGATCCGGGTGCGGCGCGGCGAATGGAAACAAGCGCTGGCGGATTATAACGCCGCGCTGACGATCAACCCGCGCAGCGCCTGGTCGCTCTATATGCGTGGGCTGGTCGAAGCGAAATCCGGTCAGGACGCCCAGGCCAAGGCCGATCGCGCCGCGGCGATCGCCATCGATCCCAAAGTAGCCGACCGCGCGAAGAAATACGGCCTCGAGGGATAGCGGCGCCAATCGAAAAATTTTCCGGCACCTGTCGAATCCGCTCCCCCTTGCGCGTCTCCGCGGTACGATCGCATTCCGGCGGTCGCGGGAGATATAAGATGCATTACATGATCCTGATCTACGAGGACGAGAGCGTCTATGGCGACAAGAACGATACGCCAGAGATGCAGGCGATCGTCGCCAAGCACTGGGACCTCGTCAGCGACCTGGGCGACCAGTATAAGACCGGCGCCGGGTTGGCGATGACCTCCTCTGCGACCACGGTCCGCACCGTTAACGGCAAGCAGACGATCCATGACGGCCCCTTCGCCGAAACGCGCGAACAGCTCGGCGGCTATTACGTGATCGAGGCGGACAATCTGGACGACGCGATCGCGGTCGCGCGCCGCGTGCCCGTCCGCTTCGACGGCTCGATCGAAATCCGGCCGTTGCTCCACCCGCCGGGCAAGTGATGATCGAGCCGGTGCTGCGGGCGGACGGCGGACGGATCACTGCCGCGCTCGCCGCCCGCTTCCGCGACCTCGACCTTGCCGAGGAAGCGCTGGCGGAGGCGTGCGCCCGGGCGCTTTCCGCCTGGGCCGACGCCCCGCCGGCCAATCCGGCGGGCTGGCTCTATCGTGTCGCGACCCGTGTCGCGCTCGATAGCTTGCGGCGCAGCGCGGTACGCCATGCGACCGCCCTGCCGGAGCCGGAGCCCGAACCGACCGTGGAGGAGTTGATGAGCGCCGCGCCGCTGATCCCTGACGAACGGTTGCGGCTGATCTTCGTCTGCTGCCACCCCGCCATCCATCCCGACGCGCGCGCCGCGCTCACGCTCAGGCTGGTGTGCGGCCTGTCGGCGCAGGAGATCGCGCGCGCTTTCCTGATCGCCGAACCCGCGTTGCTGCAGCGGCTGACCCGCGCCAAGCGAAAGATCGCCGATGCTGGCGTTCCGTTCGAGGTGCCCGGCCCCGATCACTGGAGCGAGCGGCTCGATGCCGTGCTGTCGACACTGGAAGTCGCCTATGCCCATGCGCACGCCGACGGCGCCGGAACCGGACGCCATGCCGGTTATGCCGAAGAGATGCTGGGGATCACGGCGGCACTCGCGGCGATGCTCCCGAGCGAACCGGAAGTGCAGGCGCTCGCCGCGACCGTCCGCTTCGCCGAAGCGCGCCGGCCGGCACGGGTCGATGCCGATGGCATGATGGTGCCACTCGCCGAACAGGATCCGATGTTGTGGGATACCTCGCTAATCACCGAAGGTCGCCGCTATCTCGCCCGCATCCTGACGCATCCACTTCCAGCGCGCGGCGTGCAGGCGCTGATCCATGCTGAATGGTGTGCAAGAGAGTCGCTCGCCGATGCGCCGCCCTGGCCCGCGATTCTGACCCTTTATGACGCGCTGCTCGCCTGCCGTGACGATCCCGTTACGCGCCTCAACCGCGCGGTAGCATTGGCCGAAGTGCGTGGACCGGCGATTGCGTTCGAGGAGGTCGACGCGCTCAGCCACGCCGGCCTGGCTGATTACCTTCCCTATCACGCGTTGCGCGCCGACCTGTTGGCGCGGCTCGGACTCGCTGATACCGCGCGCCGGGCCTATGACGCCGCTCTCGCCCTCGCACCGGCAGGCGCGGAGCGCCGCTGGCTCGAGCGCGGCCGGTCCGAATGCCTGGATTGAGGCGGCTTTCGCGATGAAGGGACCCGGAACCTTTGGCGTGCCACGCGGTTGAATCTGGCTAACGTGTCAGCGGCACGGCACGACGAAGGGGACCGAGTGGATCGCGAACTACGTCACACCGACACGAAGTCGGAAAACGATCGATACCGCCTGCTGGTCGATGCGATCACCGACTATGCGATCTACATGCTCGACCCAGACGGGATCGTCACCAACTGGAATGCGGGCGCGCAACGCTTCAAAGGCTACACCGCCGATGAAATCATCGGCCAGCATTTTTCGCGTTTCTATTCGCCGGAAGATCGCAGCGACGGATTGCCGGCGCGGGCGCTGGCCATAGCCCGCACCGAAGGCAAGTTCGAACAGGAAGGCTGGCGGATCCGCAAGGATGGCGAACGTTTCTGGGCGCATGTCGTCATCGACCCGATCTGGGCGAAGGACGGCGCGCTGATCGGTTTCGCCAAGATCACCCGAGACTTGACCGAACGCCAGGCCGCCGCGGAATCCTTGCGCCAGAGCGAGGAGCAATTCCGGCTGCTGGTCCAGAGCGTGACCGATTATGCGATCTATCGCCTCGATCCCGAAGGCCATATCGTCAGCTGGAATTCGGGTGCCGAAAGAATCAAGGGCTATACGCCCGCCGAGGCCATTGGCGCCCATTTCTCGCGCTTCTATACGGAAGAGGATCGCCTGGCCGGCGAGCCCCAACGCGCTCTGTCGATCGCGCGCGAGCAGGGCCGCTTCGCCGCGGAGGGTTGGCGCGTTCGCAAGGACGGCAGCCGGTTTCGCGCCAGCGTGGTGCTCGACCCTATCCTAGGCGACAAAGGCGAGCTCATCGGTTACGCGAAGGTGACGCGCGACGTGACCGAACGCGACGATGCCCAGCGCAAGCTCGACCTCGCGCGCGAGGCGCTGTTCCAGTCGCAGAAGATGGAAGCGATCGGTCAACTGACCGGCGGTGTGGCGCATGATTTCAACAATTTGCTGATGGCCATCCTCAGCAGCCTGACGCTCCTCGAACGGCGCGTCTCGGGCGACGCTTCCGCGCAACGGCTGATCGACAATGCCCGGCAAGGCGCCGAACGCGGCGCCGCGCTCACGCAGCGCATGCTCGCCTTCGCGCGCCGCCAGGAACTCAATCCGGAGCCGGTCGACGTGCCCGGACTCGTCCGCGGCATGAGCGATCTGCTCCAGCGCACGCTCGGCCCTTCGCACCCGATCGGGCTGAAATTTCCGCTGTCGCTCCCGCCGGTGCTCGCCGATGCCAATCAGCTCGAAATGGCGCTGATGAACCTCGCGGTCAACGCGCGCGATGCAATGCCCGACGGTGGCGCGATCACGGTTGCCGCAAGCGAAGTCACGGTGCGCGACAGGGAGGTCGATGGCCTCGATCCCGGGGGTTACGTCAAGCTCGCCGTCGTCGATACAGGGTCCGGCATGGACGCCGAGACGCTGGCGCGCGCGACCGAGCCGTTCTTCACGACCAAGGGAGTCGGCAAGGGCACCGGGCTGGGCCTGTCGATGATCCATGGCCTTGCCGAGCAAATGAAAGGCGGACTGGCCCTGCACAGCGTCGTCGGACGCGGCACCACCGCCGAACTGTGGCTGCCGGTTACGAATGAATGCGATAAAGCCGTGCCTGAGCCGACGGCACCGGCCGCGATCGTCGACCAACAGCGCAACCTCCGCATCCTGGTGGTGGACGATGACAGCCTCGTGCTGATGAATACCGCCGCCTTGCTCGAGGATATGGGGCATGTCGCGATCGAAGCCAACTCGGCGGCGGAGGCACTGGCGGTGCTCCGCGGGGGAGCGGCGATCGATCTGCTGATCACCGATCAGGCAATGCCGGGCATGACCGGCGCGCAATTGATCGAGCAGGCGCACGAATTGGTCGACGACTTGCCGATCATCCTGGCATCGGGCTACGGCGAACTGCCCGAGATGGCATTTCAGAGCATCGTCAAACTCGGCAAGCCGTTCGGTCAGGCGCAACTCGCCGCCGCGATCCGCAAGGTAGCAGTCGAACGACAGGCTCGAACAGACGCCGATCATGCGCCAGCGCCCGCCCTGAAAGCCGAGGTCGTTGGCCATGCATGACAGCGCCAGCCAATTTCCTCAATAGACGCAACTATCCGACAATATATATCGATAGTTATAACAGACCCGAATTTGGATTTACGTTGTAAACCCTGGCCTGTTATTTTCTAGATCTCGATGTTACCAATATTCATGGGGAGAACTTCGAGCATATTTTATAGTGGCTGCGTGCTGTGTTTCGCTTGTGCCGGTGCGACAGGTGCGCGTGCCATGGACGAGCCATTCCTGTTCGCGGCCCTTCAGCCGGAAAAGGCGGACCAGACCGCTGGTCCTCAGGATCAGCAGCCTGGAACTGCGGATGACATCATCATTTACGCATCCCGACAGGGCGTGTTGCCGGGTGTCGCACCGGAAAACGAGCTCAACGAAGAAGATATTGCCGCATACGGCGCCAACAGCGTCGGCGACCTACTCGATGACGTGGGCGGCGCGGCCGATTCGTCAGGTGAAGGCCCGGTGATCCTGATCAATGGTCGGGAAACCACCGGGCTGAACACGGTGAACGACCTTCCGACCGAAGCGATCCGCAAGATCCAGGTATTACCGCAACGTGTTGCCGGTCGGCTGGGTGAACGCCCAACCCGGCGGGTGATCAATGTGGTGCTCAAGAATAACCACCGACAACTCACCGGAAACGCCGAAGGCACGTTCGCAACCGCTGGTGCGGGACGAAGTTACAAGGGCGAGATCAACTTGTTGCGGCTGAAGGACGGCAATCGCGACAGCCTGGTCCTACGCGCCGAGCGGGTCGACCCGCTGTTCGAAAGCGACCGCAACATCGTCAGCGAGCCGCTGACGGCGCCCTATGATACACGCGGCAATATTTTCGCCTCTACGATCTTTGGCGCGGAGATCGACCCGGCGTTGAGTGCGCTCGCGGGACAAATGGTCGCTGTCGCACCGGTTCCAGCCGGCAATGCGGCGCCGACATTGGGTGCGTTGGCAGCCAATGCCAACAAACCCAATTTTACCGATGTTCGTGATTTTCGCACGCTTACTGCTGGCAAGCGCACCTTCTCGGTGAACGGCAACATTGCGCGGCAATGGGGCAAGACAGCGCTCTCGCTCAATGCGCGCGCGGAATGGGTGAGCACGGACTCGCAGTCGGGCCTTGCCGGCGTGTCGCTATTGCTGCCGGCCGGTACCCCATTTTCGCCGTTCACGCGCGATGTCAGGATCGCTCGATACGTCGGCGATGCGCTGCGCCAGCAGGGGCACAACGCCAATCTCGAGCTTGGCGGCGATTTCACCACGCCGGTCGGGAACTGGAACCTGCGCGTTGCCGGGAATTGGCAACACCTGGCCGCCAGGACCGACAGCCAGGCAGCCTTCGATCCGACCCTGCTCCAGGCCGCGATCAGCGCCGGGACGGTGAACCCGTTCGGAGCGCTGCCCGCCGACCTGACGGCGCTCCGCTACAATTTTTCGCGTTCGCGCAGCGACAATGCGTCGTTGCGGGCGACGCTTTCCGGTCGGGTGTTGAAACTGCCGGCGGGTCCGGTGCGCGCCGCGGTGACGGCGACGGTGCGGACCGACCGACTCAATGGGCGGTGGGAATTCCTGTCGGTGCCGAACATGACGAGGTTCACGCAAAACGAAGCGGCACTTTCGGGCAACCTTCAGGTTCCCCTCCTCGGCGACAAGTCGCCGATCGGCAATTTGGAACTCGACCTCAATGGAGCGATCCGCCGGCTCAACCGGATCGGGACGGTCGAGGATTTCGGCGCCGGTCTGGCGTGGCAACCGGCCAGGTCACTGAATGTCCGCGGCTCGTTCGACCAGCAACGGCAAGCGCCTTCGGCCCAGACGCTCAGCGACCCGCAGATCGTCTACGATAATTATCGTATTTTCGACTTTGTCACCGGACAGACGGTCCAGGTCCGCTATATTACCGGGGGTAATCCCAACCTGCCCGTTGCCAGGCGGAGAATCTGGTCGGTCGGGGCCACCTATCTGCCCTTCAGCAACGCGAATCTCATCCTGTCCGCCGAATATTCCAGGCGGCGAACCACCAATCTTCAGTCGACGCTCCCCCCTGTCAACGCGCAGGTCCAGGCGGCATTTCCCGATCGCTTCGTGCGCGACGCCAACGGCGTTCTGACGCTGGTCGACAGTCGGCCGGTCGCCTTTGCGTACGACAATAGCGACCAATTGCACTCGCGGATCGACTTTCATGGGTCGCTCGGAAAACCCAGCCGGAAACGCGCGGCCGGCCCGGGAGGCGATTCCGACGGAGCTTTCTCGTTCGACGGTCGGCCACGCTTCAATTTCAGCATCGAGCACAATTGGATCCTCCGCAGCGTGCGTCGGGCCCAGCTTGGCCTGCCCGAGGTCGACCTGCTGGCCGGGGGCGCGACTGGATATGGCGGGGGCCTGGCTCGGCACACCGTCCGAGTTTCGGCCAATCTCGCGGCTCGGGGTGTCGGGATGCAGCTTTACGGTACCTGGCGCAGTGAAACGCTGATCAAATCAGCCGACATTCCGTCGCCAAGCGACCTCTTTTTTTCCGCGCAGACCAATGTCGACATGCGGCTTTTCGCCGATCTTGGCACCCTGGTTCCGGGCAACGCGGTTCTGAAAGGAGCGCGCTTGTCCGTGGCGGTGACCAATCTGTTGGATTCGAAGCAGCGGGTTCGCGATGGCAGCGGACTGACACCGATCCGGTATCAACCCTATCTGCTGAACCCGCTTGGGCGCGCGATCACGATCGGACTTCGCAAGGTATTTTGAGCCGACGGTTCAGCTCTAGCGGGCACGCGACCGAGCTGATCGTCACCCCGGCCTTGTGCTCGTTCGAGCTTTGGCTTGCCCCCGGCAAGCCAAAGCTCGTGTTTGGGGGGACAGGAGCTCGCTCGAACGCCACCGGGCGGCAAGCCCGGGGAAAAGCCGTCCTGCCGCTACGCTAACCTGCACAGTGGATGCCCGGACAAGCCCGGCATGACGGCCAACCCTTACCGTGCTCAACTGTAGAGCGCCGATGGAATCAAAAGCCTCGCCAGAGTTACCTGGCGAGGCGCTTTGAAGTTCAGTAAGCTGGCGAAAATCAGATCACCGGAACCGTGACCCAATTGTGGCTGCCGTCATTGAGGTTCGGTACCCCGACAGTCGCGCCACCGTTATACCACTCGGTCGTGCACTTATCGCCGGTATAGCCGTTCTGCTTGGCCCAGGCACCCGGCAGCTTCGTCCCGGTCTTGCTCGGCGAGATGCAGACCACGACCTGACCGATGATCAGCGTCGCACTGGTGTCGAAGCCTTCGCCAGCATCCTCATGGGCGCGGAGCGCATTGGTCTGGTCGACGTTGACCGCAGTCTGCGCTTCGTTGCCCTGCAACGTCGCCGGATCGTTATAGGCATCATGGTGTTCGGTGTAAGCGGCGGTGCCCTGGAACTTGCAGTGCGGATTGGCGTCGCTGCCGCCATGGAACGGGTCGCCCCACCAGCTCGGGAGGTTCAGCGGATCCGAGCCTTGTGCGGTGAAGGCGGCGCAATTGCCCCGAACCGCATCCTCGGAATCGCCGAAGTCACCGTTGATGACGTAGATGCCGACCGCCGGATGGTAAATGTCCACGGCGGGATGATAGACCGCCTTGAGGATGTCGCAGCTGAACGCATGGGCGTACGTCGTCTTGAACGTTCCCATGAAATCATAGGCGCTGGCGCTGTAATGGCCGCCAACCGCCTGCTTGATCCCGAACATGTTGACGCTGCCGCCGTTGCGATACGGGTCGCCAAGAATTTCGACATGCGCCGGGGTAAAGGTGCCGGCGCCGACAAGCGTGCCGGGGATCGCGTCGGTAATCGAATGGGTGCCGGTTTCGACAGGTCCAGCAGCCAGCGTCACTGCGCCGAGGACCACTTGGCCGGTCCAGATGTCCCCGCCCGCACCGTCGGTGTCATGGGCTAATGCCGCTGCGTCACAGGTCGCCTGCATTCCGGGAAGAACAACCTGCCCGGGATCGGCCGCTGGCGTCGGATCGACAAGGGTAACCGCGGCAAATGCCGGGATCGGGGCGGCGGCGACTGCGAGTGCGACAATCGCACTGGCAGAGGCTCGAAAGGTCGAAATCATGGTCTACTCCCAAATTTTTTCCGCGAATTCATTATCTCCCGTCGACGACTCGCAATTCGATCGGAAGCAATGTGGAATTTTGTAGGTAGTAGAGCTCATAGTAAATAGGATGTTTACGACTTTATGGTAAAAATATGGCCTAATTCGACACCGAAGATATAAGATGTTATTCAAGTATAACTTTGGTTATATAATCCAAGTTAGCTCTTTCTCTCTTGAATATTGTCATTTCTTTCTTGCCTTCCGGACATCACCGTGTGTCGAATGCACCACTCTTGAGAGCGGCATAAGCTATGACCTAAGCTCGAAATGGGTATGCGCAAGCGCGTCGGCGCATTGCGAATCGTTACGTTTCCGAGCATGTCGGCCGCACTGCTTTGGCAAACAGCAGCATCACTTTGGGCCGCCTTCGGGCGGCCCTTATTTTGTCCGGCCTATTTCATCTGCCGCTTGGCCGAGGCCATCGTCGCCTTGCCATATGGCGGCTTGAGGCCCGCGAGCCTGGCGATGTCGAAGCGCGACTGGCGGTACACTGCCTTGGCGTGGCTGAACGTCCTGAACCCGTCATGCCCGTGATACGCGCCCATCCCCGACGGGCCGACGCCGCCGAACGGCAATTCCTCGTTGGAGATGTGGAAGATCACGTCGTCCAAGGTCACGCCGCCCGAGATCGTGCGATCGAGCACGCGGCGGCGCTCCCTGTCATCGCTGCCGAAATAATAGAGCCCCAGCGGCCTGTCGCGCCGGTTCACCTCGGCGATCGCGGCATCGATATCGTCATAGCGCCGCACCGGCAGGATCGGCCCGAAAATCTCTTCCTGCATCACCGTCATGTCGTCGGTGGCGTCGCGGACGATGTGGAGCGGCATCTTGCGGCTGTTCGACGCGGCGAAATCCTCGTTCGCCGGATTGACCGTCTCGATCGTCGCGCCCTTCGCGCGGGCATCCTCCAGCCAGTCCTGCAGCCGCTGGTGATGGCGATCGTTGATGATCGAGGTGTAGTCGGGATTGGCGAGCAAGGTCGGGTACATCGCCGACACCGATTGCTTCAGGCCATCGACCACCGCTTGTTCCTGATCCGCGGGCACCAGCATGTAATCGGGCGCCAGGCAGATCTGACCGGCATTGAGCATCTTGCCGATCGCGACGCGTTCGGTGCCCCGTTTGACGTCGGCTGAGCGTCCGAAGATCACCGGCGACTTGCCGCCGAGTTCGAGCGTCACCGGCGTCAGATTGTCTGCCGCGGCGTGGAGGATGTGCCGGCCGATCCCGGTGGCGCCGGTGAAGATCAGGTGATCGAACGTCAGCCCCGAAAACTCCTTGCCGACCTCCGGCCCACCCGACACGAAGGCGAGCTCGTCCGCGGCGAAATAGCTGGGGCAGATTTCCTCGAACAAGGCGGCGACGCGCGGCGTGAACTCGCTGGTCTTGACCATCGCGCGGTTGCCCGCCGCGAAGACGCCGGCCAGCGGCGCCATGATCAGGTTGACCGGAAAATTCCACGGCGAGATCACGCCGACCACGCCCTTGGGCTGGAATTCGATCCAGCCCTTGGCGCCGAGCAGCCCGAGCGGAGCGGTCACCGGCCGGCGCTCTGGGCGCGACCAGCGGTCGACATGCTTCAGCGCATGTTTGAGCGGCGCGACCGAAGCGGCGATGTCGGTCAGCATCGATTGTTCGCGGCTGCGATGTCCGAAATCCTCACTCAGTGCATCGCAAAAGCGGTCGGCATTGTCGGCGATCATCGCGGCGGCGCGCTTCAAGCGATCCTTGCGCACACTGAGGCTGACCGGCAATTCGGCCATGAACGCCGCGCGCTGCGCCGCCAGGATGTCGTGCATCGTCATCGCTTCGTTCCTCTCCGATTGTTCAGGCGCAGCCGATCGCCCCGGCGACCGGTATGATGACGCTGGCTTGGCCCGTGCGGTCGATGCGGAGCGTCGCATCGGAAATCGACCCGCTTTTCGGCGCACTGGCGTCGGTCTTCACAGCGACCTGCAAGGTCGCCGTCGCGCCGCCGCCTTTATATTCGGTGATCTGCGAGTAACCGAGGCCGCCGATTCCGTTCTGCGCGCTGATCGCAAGATCCGCCACCTTGCCGTCGATCGTTACCCGCAACGCCGCGGGATCGGTGGTTGCCATCGCCACCAGCGCCATGCTCGGCGTCCGCGTCCACAGAAATGCCGCACAGCCTTTGGCCGGCAATCGCTGCGCGGGTAGCGCGCTGATCGGCAGTCCATCGACCGAAGACACCAGCGGATCGATAACCTGCGGTGCGGGCGGCGCTACTGGAAGTGTTTTGATCGGCGGCGCGTCCTGCCCCGGCGCGGGCGCGGCAATCAACAACAGAGCGAGCGGCAACATCCTCATCGCCGTGCTTGCTATCACGCGTTGACGTTAAGGGTAAGCGGGGATCAGCTGGGCGCCTTCTTGCGGATCAGATAGCGATAGACGCCGAACGCGTTGATCCCGAGCAGCACGCCGTTCTGCGTGCCCAGCGCCCCGTCGCGCGCCAGCACCGCGCCGGCGATCCAGCAGAGGGCCGATCCGACGAAGATCACGAACCCCCAGCCGGTCACGCGTCGCCCCGAATCGAGCGATACCATCAAGGCTGCGATGATCCCGCTGCCCGAAGCAGTCCATTTGAGCACCGTGGTCAGCGTTTCCATCATCATCTCTTAGCGAACGAACGGCATCGCCGAATTGCCGCAAAGCAAGCCGCGCAATTTGAATTCGCCGCAGCCCACGCCTAGATCGCCGCCAACACCTTTGCCCGGAGTTCCTTCATGACCGCCGACCCGATCGTCATCCTGTCCTATGCCCGCACCCCGATGGGAAGCTTTCAGGGGACGCTGACCGGTGCAAGCGCGACCCAACTCGGCGCGACCGCGGTCAAGGGCGCGGTCGACCGCGCCGGCGTCGACCCCAAGCAGATCGAGCGCATCTATATGGGCTGCGTACTGCCTGCCGGGCTCGGCCAGGCACCCGCGCGCCAGGCAGCGATTAACGCCGGTCTGGGCGATCATGTCGAGGCGACAACGGTCAACAAGATGTGCGGGTCGGGCATGCAGGCGACGATCATGGGTAGCGAGGCGCTCGCCGCCGGCTCGGTCGACCTCATCGTCGTGGGTGGCATGGAGAGCATGACCAACGCGCCGTACCTGTCGATGCGCCATCGTGGCGGCGCGCGGATCGGGCACGACGTGCTCAAGGACCACATGTATCTCGACGGGCTCGAGGACGCGTATGAGCCCGGCAAGCTGATGGGCGCCTTCGCCGAGGAGACCGCGCAGGAATATCAATTCACCCGCGCCGCGCAGGACGATTACGCGATCGCCAGCCTCAAGCGCGCGCAGGCCGCGCAGAAATCAGGCGCGTTCGAGCGTGAAATCGTCGCGGTCGAAGTGGTCGGCCGCAAGGGCACCGACACCGTCACGCTCGACGAACAGCCGGCGAAGGGCGATGCGTCGAAAATCCCGACGCTCAAACCCGCCTTCGCCAAGGACGGCACGATCACCGCGGCCAACGCCTCGTCGATCTCCGACGGCGCCGCCGCCTTGGTGCTGACGCGCGCCTCGGTCGCCGACAAGCTCGGCAAGAAACCCGTGGCTCGGATCGTGGCGCAAGCCGCGCATGCCCACGCCCCGGCCAAGTTCACCACCGCTCCCGTCGCAGCGATGCAGAAGGCGCTCGACAAGGCCGGCTGGACCGTCGCGGATGTCGACCTGTTCGAGGTCAACGAGGCGTTCGCGATCGTCGCGATGATCGCGATGCACGACCTCGGCATCCCGCATGACAAGATCAACGTCAATGGCGGCGCCTGCGCGCTCGGCCACCCGATTGGCGCCAGCGGTGCGCGCATCCTGACCACATTGGTGTCCGCACTTCAGACGCGCGGTCTCAAGCGCGGGATGGCATCTTTGTGTATCGGCGGTGGCGAGGCCACGGCGGTGGCGGTCGAACTGATCGACTGATCGGCCACGCGGCGGTCATAATGGCCGCCGCGCATGACTGCGTCAGGCCTTACTCATATCCGACGGCAGCGGCAGCATCGGCAATTGCGCCACAGCCTGGGCGATTGCGGCGCGCACCGCCTCGACATGGCGCCGATTGTCGGCCTCGCTCATCGTTTCGATCATCGGGTTATAGTCGGCCGGCCGGATCCCCTGCCCGTCCATCACCGCGAACCAGCTGGCGTCGCGGAACAGCTCGTCGCTCGACAGAACAAGCCGGCCCGACGCCCGGAACTGATCGATGCGATACGCAAGCGTGTCGGGGATCGGCATGTCCTGGCAATAGCGCCACAGCGGCTCGGCGCGGCCTGCGGTCATCTTGTAATGCAGCACCAGGAAGTCGCGGACGTCGAGCATTTCCTGCCCGAACACGCGGTCGAATTGTTCAGCGACCAGCGGGTCGTCACCGCGGCGCGGAAACAGAGCCAGCAGTTTGGCGATCCCGCTCTGGATCAGGTGGATGCTGGTCGATTCGAGCGGTTCGAGGAATCCGCTCGAGAGGCCGATCGCGACGACGTTCCTGACCCAGGCGCGCTTGCGCTTGCCGGGCAGGAAGCGGATCAGCCGCGGCTCGGCGATCGGCTCTTCGCCCAGTGCGTCGAGTAGCGACTGGCGGGCAGCGTCATCGTCCTGGAACCGGCTCGAATAGACATAGCCGTTACCGGTGCGGTGCTGGAGCGGGATGCGCCAGCGCCACCCCGCCTCCGCGGCGGTTGCACGGGTATAGGGGATGACCTCTGCCTCGGCCGGACTCGGTGCCGCCCAGGCGCGGTCGCAGGGCAGCCATTGAGTCCAATCCTCGAACCCCGCGCTTAATGTCTGCTCGATCAGCAGCCCGCGCAGCCCCGAACAGTCGATGAAGAGTTCGCCGACCACTTCGTCTCCACGCTCGGTGACAAGGCGGGTGATGCAGCCGCTTTCTGGATCCTGGTCGACCCGTGCGACCTTACCTTCGACCCGCGCGACGCCGCGTGCCTCGGCATGGCGGCGCAGATAGCGCGCATAGAGTCCGGCGTCGAAATGGTAGGCATAGCCCAGGGTCGAGCGCAGCGATCGCGGATCGCCGACCGGCGTCGCGAACCTGCCTGCGCGCGCAGCTTGCGCCGTCAGCGAGAAATCCTCGGTCGCCGCCGCCATCCCACCCAGCCGTGCGCGGATCAGTCGGTGAAGGAACATCACTCCGTCGCCGGGTGGGCCGAAGGTGCCGAACGGATGGAGATAGGTGCTGCTGTCGCCGCTCCAGCCGGTGAACTCGATGCCGAGCTTATAGGTCGCCTTGGTCTCGCGAATGAACTCGGCTTCGTCGAGCCCGACGATCTGGTTGAACCAGTGGATCGTCGGGATCGTCGCCTCGCCCACGCCGATCGTCCCGATCTCTTCGGATTCGATCAGAGTGATGGTGCGGCCCGACCCCTGTAGCGCGCGGCTCAATGCCGCGGCGGTCATCCAGCCGGCGGTGCCGCCGCCCAGGATGACGATATGCTTGATGCCGGCCTCGTCCATGTCAGCGTCTCTAGCCAAGCCTCAATTGCCTGGACAGGCCGCGCGGCCATCAGGCTCGGGGCGCTTGAGCGCTAGATAGACCGTGCTCCACAATTGCGCCGCGTTGGATTCGTCGACGTCGCGCCCGCTCGCGCCGAACGCGGCGACCTCGTACCGGCCGCCGCCAAAGCGCCACGACCATAGTTCGGAGCTCTGGACTTGGCGGGTGGCGGCGATGGCGCGCCACAAGCATTGCTGCGTCGCTCTGAGCTTCGCGCGGACCGCCGGCGACACGTCGCTCCGCGCCAATTGACGCTCGAGCCCGGCGGCGGCGAGCGCCTGTTGCCACGACCAGATCACGGTGCCGTGATAGGCATTGGGGCCGAATTTGGCGGCGAGCGAGCCTGGCGCGAAGGCTGGGTTGGCGACCAGCATGCCGGCCCCGGTCATCAACCCCGCCGGGAACGGCTTGCCGATCACGTCCGCGGCTGTCGTCAGCGCAGCATCGTCGGGGCTGCCGAACAACAAGGCAAAACCCTCGTCCGAATTCTCGATCGGTACGGGCGCGCCTTGCGCGTCGAGCGCGATCGCGTTGAAGCGCAAACCGGCCTGTCCAACCGCCTGCAACGCCGTCGTCGCGGGTACACCGGCCTGGGCAGCATAGGCCACGATCGCGGCGCGGGCACGCGCAGCCGGGATCGTCATCGCGAACAGCCCCGGCGCGCGAGCTCGCCAGGTCGCCTCGATCTCCGGCAGCCTGGC
>Ga0207647_10001550_pt1 | contig 17678 bp, 16 predicted proteins | sample KBSCornC2_FD_184295 | JGI IMG/M metagenome (GOLD analysis project Ga0207647, IMG submission 184295) | Corn rhizosphere microbial communities from Kellogg Biological Station, Michigan, USA - C2 (SPAdes) (version 2) | ecosystem: Host-associated > Plants > Roots > Rhizosphere ... | reverse complement strand
CTGCAATTCATGGCGCACGATGGGGTCGAGCGCGCCGAGTGGCTCGTCGAGCAGCAACGCATCCGGGTCGGCCATCAGGCCACGCATCAACGCGACGCGCTGGCGCTGGCCGCCGGAAAGTTCGGCCGGATAACGCGCGAGCGCATCGATGGGAAGGCGAGCAAGCTCCGCCAGTTCATGCGCGCGCTGGCGAATGCGTTCGGCCGCCCAGCCGAGATAGCGCGGTTGCAAGGCCAGGTTGCCCAGGATCGTGAGGTGCGGAAACAAGCCGCCCTCCTGGATCACATAGCCCACGCGCTGGCGCAAGGCGAGCACGCCATCGCGCCGCAACGGCTGTCCCCCTGCGGACACGATGCCCGCGTCGGGCCAATCCAGTCCCAGCAAAAGCCGGAGCACCGTGGATTTGCCGGCGCCGCTGCCGCCGATCAATGCCGTGGTGCTGCCTGCGGCGAACGAAAGGCTGACCTTTTCCAGCGCGATCACGCCGTTGTAGCGCTTGGTGACCTCGTGCAAGGCGAAGTCTGCAGCGTGCCGGGACGGCGAATGAACTTGGGGAGAGGACATGGCCCGGGACTCTACCATTGCCAACCCGGCGATCGGCCCTGCGGACATGCCGGCCGTTTTGCATCGCCAGCGACGCATCGATGCAACTAGGTCGATGGTCCCTGTGTCTTTAGACATGGCGTGACTCAAGGCACTCCTTCCGCACTACCTCGCTTCCCTAACGTTCGCCCTGTTCGCCTCGAAGGGAAACAAAGGACGATGTACCTCTCGCGCGAAGAGTTGCAGACCCGCTTCATGGCGCTGGATCGGCGCATGACGGGCTTGCGCAATGCCAAGACGGCCGACACCGCGCTATGGCAAGCCATGCAGGAAGAGCTGCTTGAGCCGTCGATGTCAGTGGCGCCTGCTGATCGCACCTGGTGGTGGCTGCAGCTGTGCGCCTTGCTGGAACATCACGAACTGTCCGCCGAGCCCATGTGGCTGGGGTGACGACGACTTTTCCAGTTCGTCAACCGCGCGTCGCTTAAGTAGATTTACTTATCACCGCGCATCGTCGCGAGACGTCGGGCTGCTCGGTCGTGGTGCTAGCATGTCGGCGCTGGTCGTGTTGGTGCAGAAGGCGAGGTGAGTGTCGTTGGAGCGCATCGCGTGCGGACGTCCAAACGTCGCATGCATGCAACGGCGCGCGTCGCGCGAAGAAGACCTTGTTCGAGTCCTTTGACCACGAAAGTCGGTGTTGGAGCTGGGCATGGAGATCGACCCGAGTCAGCCGTTCCAGGCCTCGCGAGGCGACTGCGCCGCAGGCGAAGTGGTCCTGCCCGCGGACGTGGCGCCGACGGTTGCGCCGCAAGGCCATCCATCCCTTCGTGAGCGCAGGCCCGCGACATGGCATCCCGAGGCCTGAGGACACCGGAAGCCGCGCGATGGCCATGGCGACACTGGGCGCTCTACGAGCTGGGAGGCTGATGCGTCGGCAAGCGATCAGCGCAAGCCTGTGCGTCCTGGCAGGACTGCTGCTTCACACAGCGACGGCCTCCGCGCAGGAGTTGGAGCCGCGCACCTATTCGCCCTCTCCCGTGGGCACCAACTTCATCGGCGTCAGCTACAGCCATCTCACCGGCGACGTCATGACGGACCCGTCGTTGCCCGTCACCAACGTGCAGGCGCACATCAATACGTTCGCACTCGCGTATGTGCATACCTTCAGCCTCGCCGGGCGCGGTTCGTCGCTGGGCCTCGTACTGCCTGCCGTCAGCGGCAACCTGAGCGGCAATGTGATCGATGCGCCCACGGAAATTCACCGTGGCGGTCCGGGTGACGTTCGACTCCGGTTCGCGCTGAACCTGTGGGGCAATCCGGCCATGTCGCCCAGGGAGTTCGCGCAGCGCCCACTCAGCGATTCGCTCGGCGTGAGCCTGACCATATCGGCACCGACGGGGCAGTACGACGCGTCGCGACTGGTGAACATCGGTACCAACCGATGGTCGTTCAAGCCGGAAATCGGGTATTCGCACCCCTGGGGCAACTGGTTTCTCGAGGCGTCCGCCGGCGCATGGTTCTTCACCACCAACCATGATTTCAATGGCGGCAGGGAGCGCAGCCAGGATCCGATCTTCACCGCCCAACTGTATGGCGGATACACCTTCCGGCCGGGCATGTGGCTCGCCGGTGCCGTGGGTTATGCGGAAGGCGGCCGGACCACCGTCAACGGCGTCGACGACCGTAACCGCCAATCCAATGCGCGCTATGGCATCACTTTCTCTGCGCCGATCGCGCCGGGCTGGTCGGTCAAGGTAGCCGCATCCAATGGCCTGGTCACACGCATCGGCGGGGACTACAAGAGCATCACGGTGGCGGTGCAGTACCGCTGGTTCGATCGGTGAGCGGCACACCAACGACCATGGCGCCGATGGATGGTCCGGCCTTGCGCCTGCAGGAGGCCGCATCGACATGCGGCAATCATCGGGCAACCCAAGTCAGGTGGACGAACGGGCGCACTCCCCACGCCCCGGCGGGGACGGCAGACCGCATAATGGCGTGAACCGAGTGCGCCGGCATGATCGTAAGACCTCACAAGACCACCCATTCCGTCACCACGCTGCTGTTCGCGCTGCGCGGTTCCATCGTTCCCATCATCTGGCCGCGCGTGGTCTACACCATGCTGCTTTCGCTGGCCGTGGTGATCGCGGAACGCCGCGGTATCGCTGTGGCCTTCACCTTGAACGCAGCGCCCCTGACCCTGCTCGGCCTCACGCTGGCGATCTTCCTGCAGTTTCGCAACAGCGTGGCCTATCAGCGTTGGTGGGAAGGACGCACGCTGTGGGGCGAGCTGGTGATCTGTGCGCGCAACCTGGTCCGGCAAACCGGCGCGTTCATGCCCGCCCTCGATGCCGGTGAGCGGCGTGCGCTGGTCCATGGCCTCATTGGATTCGTGCATGCGCTGCGCCATCACTTGCGCGGCACGCCGCCCGAAGAGGATCTGGCGCGCTGGCTGGGCATGGAGGTGAGCGACCGGTTGAAGACGGCACGCAACCGGCCCAACCTGATCCTCGATGCATTGTCACGCGCTATCGGCAAGGCGGCGCGCGACACCGGCACCGACAGCATCCTGCAGGCGCGCATGGACGAAGAGCTCGATCGCCTGTCGCACGTGCTCGGCGGTTGCGAGCGCATCAAGAGCACGCCGATTCCCTTCACCTACATCCTGCTGCTGCACCGTACCGTGCACGTGTATTGCTTCATGCTGCCGTTCTGCCTGATCGGTCCGCTCGGATGGTTCACGCCGCTGGTGGTGGGCGTCATTGCCTACACTTTCTTCGGACTTGACGCGATCGGCGAGCAGATCGAGGACCCGTTCGATCGCCTGCCCAACGACCTGCCGCTGGACGCGCTAAGCCGGAACATCGAGATCGATCTCCTCAGCCAGCTTGGCGACACCGACCTGCCGCCGCCGCTGGAGCCCAAGGACTTCGTGCTGCTCTGAGCGGCGCGACGGCATGCATTGATGCTTTGCCCGGCGATGCTGCGCCGTTGTATCAATGCGGAAGCCACCACCCCACTTCGAGGACATGCCATGGCTGTAGAAAAAGTAGCGCTCGTTACCGCCGGCGGGTCCGGCATGGGCGCGGCAGCCGCCCGGCGGCTCGCGAAGGACGGGTATCGCGTCGGCATCCTTTCCTCCTCGGGCAAGGGCGAAGCGCTGGCGAAGGAGCTGGGCGGCATCGGCGTCACCGGTTCCAACCAGTCACCGGACGACCTCAAGCGCCTGGTGGACAACGCCATGGCCCAGTGGGGCCGCATCGATGCCTTGGTGAACTCGGCAGGCCATGGACCGCGTGGCAAGGTGCTCGAACTGTCGGACGACGACTGGCATAGCGCAATGGACGTCTATCTTCTGAGCGCCATTCGCCCCGTGCGCCTGGTGGTGCCGATCATGGCGAGCCAGGGCGGCGGCGCCATCGTCAACATCTCCACGGCGTGGGCCTTTGAACCGTCGCCGATGTTTCCGACCTCGGGCGTGATGCGCGCCGGCCTGGCGAGCTTCACCAAGATGGTCGCGGACGAATACGCATCCGCCAACGTTCGCATCAACAACATCCTGCCGGGGTGGATCGATTCGCTGCCAGAAGTCCTGGAACGCCGGCAGACGGTGCCGCTCGGGCGCTATGGCACCGCGGACGAAATCGCCGCGACCGTCGCCTTCCTGCTGTCCGATGGCGCCGGCTACATCACCGGGCAGAACCTGCGCGTCGATGGCGGCTTGATGCGTTCGATCTGAGCGCGCGCCCGGCGATCAGGCAAACCCTGCCGGGTTCGGGCAGGCGGCCAGTGCGAGCGCAATGCCGAATGACAGCGATGGATAGTCATCAAGGCCGACAGTGCCGCGCGGCGTCGATGCCTGCCCTTCCGCGTAAGACACAAGCGCGCCCGGAAGGCGCGCCGCGGCCAGGAGCCGGCGATGCGCCAGGCTTCCGCTTCATGGCATCCATCTTGCTGCGTCCCGGTCATCGCCTTGCCGGCGTGCCCAGGGACCCGCATGCACAACCCGTTCGCCAAGGAACCTGGCGTTGACGATTCCAGTCAACGAGGCGACTACACGCATTACCTGGCACAGCGCATGGCTCCGGCGATCCAGGCGCTGACCCTGCTGGCCGTCGCCGCCTATCTGCTGGCGGCGGGCGGCCGCGCGCTGGTCAGCTATTCACCGGTGCCGCTGTGGCTGCGCCTTGCGCCCACGGTTCCGCTGGCCGTGCTGGCCCTCGTGACCCGCCGCGAAAAGCGACCGATGCCGCTCAGCCTCCTGGCCTTGTCGTGCGTGCTGGTGCTGGAGATCGGCGTCAATCTGAACGGCGTCGGGCAGGCCGCGGGCCAGCGCCTGGTGTTGCCCGGCCTGTTGCTGCCGGTGGCCTCCTCGGTCATCTGGATCGGGCGCTGGGATTTCATCGCCGCGATGATTCTGTGCGCGCTCGGCCCGCTGCCGATGCTGCTGATGGGCGTCACCAACGGCCTGCCGATCTTCCAGTACGCGGTCTACATGACCATCGCTATTTCCGTCGCGACGGTGCTGCGCGCCTTCATGACACGCACGCTGTTCGAACAGTACCGGCTGGAAAAACAACTGCGGGCGCAGGCCCACACCGACGGGCTGACCGGCCTGCTGCAGCGCAACCGCTTTCTCGAACTGGCGCGCTATGCGCTGGACGACATCTATGTCCGGCGCGTGCCCGCCGCCGTGCTCTACCTCGATGCCGACCACTTCAAGCAGCTCAACGACACGTACGGACACGCGGCCGGCGACGAGGTGCTCATCAAGCTTGCCGGACACCTGCGTTCGCAGATGCGCGATTCGGACCTGATCGGGCGGATAGGCGGCGAGGAGTTCGTCGTGCTGCTGCCTGGCGTCGATCTACACCATGCGCAGTTTCGTGCCGAGCAGCTGCGCGAAGCGATGCGCGTCGTCCAGCGCCCGGATCGCCCTTTGACGATCAGCATCGGCATCGCCCCCTGCAACCGTCCCGGCGAAAGCATCGACAGCCTGATGTCGCGCGCCGACAGGGCCATGCGCCAGGCCAAGCTCAACGGCCGCAATCAGGTCGTCGTCGACCAGTCGGGCGCTTGATTCGCAGCCTCCGACCGCTCTCATCGACGCGGCGGCGGCCCATCAGCCTGCCAACACACTGATAGCAACCGCTCACGCGGCTCAGCCAAATTCCGGCCCATGCTTCCAGAGCTCGCCCCACGGCTTGCGCGTCGGGCCGCACACGAAGATATCGGGATGATCCTGGCTCTCCTCGTTGGCGATGCCCAGCGCATTGGTGTTGTGGCCGGCCAGACGGCACCCGGTGAAGAGTTCATCGGCGCGTTCGCGTGAATTGCCCAGCACGATGAGCGTCGTGGGTGGCGTCCTTGGATAGCCGCGCAGCCATCCCGAGTTGATGGTGGTGATCGGCATGGGCAGGTGGTACCGGGGACCCAGCAGGGCTATGGCACCATATTCGCCATAGTTGCCCACGGCGATCTGGACATGGGCCTGCTGTTCGGCGGGCAAGGCATCGCGAATGGCCGCCACCTGCGCGACGAGTTCGTTCCAGCCGATTTCTTCGCGAAGGTCGCCGTTGTGCCGCAGCGCGAAGTCGCGCAGCGGACCGCTCGATGCGATGGGCACGATGCGCAGCGTCGCATAGCATCCGATGGCGATGACACCGGCGAACATCAGCGCGGCGATTCCACCGCGCCATGCGGGACGAAGCGTACCCAGCCATCGTTCGCCGACCACGGAGCCCATGGCCAGCAGCATGGGGTATGCGCCGCAGGTGTAATAGAAGCGCCCCTGCGCAAACAGGAACAGCAGCAGCGGCACCACATACATCCAGGCAAGCATGCGGTAGCGCCGATTCCTGACATAGGCGAACAGACCCGCGATCCATACAGGTGCGGCGAACAGGTTGGCGTTCAACAGGAACTGATCGCGCAGGAACCCATTCGCCCGTCCCTGATGGACATCGCGCGCATGGATGCCTTGCAGGAAATGGTACGAGACGAAGTCGTGCCGTATCAGCCAGACCAGGTTGGGCGTGAAGATCAGCAGCGCGACGGCACCGCCGGCCCAGAACCAGCGGTTCATCACGTAGCGCCGCGCATCGGTGAGCAGCACGCCCGCCACTACGCCGACCAGCTCGAAGGCGATCGCATACTTGGTTTGCAACGCAAGGCCGGCGATCGCGCCGATCGCTATCCACCAGCGCGGTTCGTCGTCTCGCCGCAGGCGAATCACGCACCAGGCGATGAGCACCCACCACAACAGGTCGAACGAGGAATACTGGAATTCCGTCGCCTCGAACATCGGCAACGGCGAAAGCGCCACCGCGAGCGCCGCGAACACCTGTGCCAGTCGACCGCCACCCAGGTCGCGCGCCATCAGGCCGCTGGCGATGATCACCAGCACCTGCGCCAGCACCGAAAACAGCCGCAGGCCCACGAGCGACAGGCCGAACATCTTCAGTCCCAGGTATTCCAATGCCGCAGTCAATGGCGGATAAGGCACAAAGCCCCAGTCCAGCTGCCGTGCATCGCTCAGGAACTGCCACTCGTCCCGATGAAAGCCGTACTGCCCATTGGTCAGCATGTGGGCGACACCAAAGAGCACGGCAATGACCACCACCGGCATGGCACTGCCCTGCTGGCCTTCCCTTGCGCGCGAAACCGGCATATCCGTAGCAGTCATGCATGCGTCCTTGATCAGTCCGATGATCCGCCGGATGCCTGTGCGGCTCGGGGCGGTCCTGCTTGCACTTTCCTAAGATAGCCAAAGCCGAAAGGGCCGTCGCATCCTTGCTTACGCGGGCACGAGCATCCGGTGAATCTCCGCCAGCGTCGCGGCCTCGAAGGTGGCGATGGCGGCTCCGTCACTCGCCAGCCGGTGTGGATTGAACCAGCAGCTGTCGATGCCGAAGCGGTTCGCGCCCAGCACGTCGGCATCCAGGCGGTCGCCGACGATGATGGTCTGGGGCTTGCTGACGCGTGAAAACTTCTCGACCGCGTACTGGAAGAACCGGCCATCCGGCTTGGCAAACCCGCAGGCTTCAGAGGTGGCGACGAACCTGATCCAACGGTTGAGCCCTGATTTCTCGATCCGCCGCGTCTGCACGTGCTCGATGCCGTTGGTAATGATGCCGATCTCGCCCACGGCCGAAAGCGCCCCGCACAGCGTGGCGGCGCCGTCGACCAGCACGACCGTTTCCGCCAGGCATTCCAGATACCGCACGCTCGCCTCCGCGGGATCGATATCGAGGCCGTGCGGGGCAAATGTACGCCGGAACCGCTCGATCTTCAGGGCCTCCTTGGTGATCAGGGCGCGTTCGAAGTCGTTCCACAGCCGGGTGTTCTCGCGCTGATAGTCAAAGAACATCGCCGGGCCGGTGACGTGCGCGCCGAAGCTCTCGATCATCTGGTCGAACGAGCGTCGTTCGGCCGCCCGGAAATCGAGCAGGGTGTCGTCCAGGTCAAAGAGAAAGTGCTGGTATGTCATCGAACCGGTCCATTGCGGGTGCGACCGCGTTGAAAGAAGCGTCGCCGTAAGCACGCGCTCTTTCACGCGAAGGTCGCCGAGTCTATTCGCCCGGCGAGCATATCGCGCCTAGAAGTAGCAGGACGCATGCCTTCGGACATGAGCCTCGCCATCGAGATGGACGGCCATGCCCCATGCCGATACGCTGCGACATGGCTGTCGTTCCCTGCTTGCCGGACGACATCGCCGCCGCCGTTCCGCAGGACAGTCGCGGGCATGCACCATCGGCCCGCCGCCTTCATCGTCAACCATATGGACGGAAGAGTAGGTATGCGCCCTGTCACCCGCTGGTTGGCCATGGTTTCGCTGGGCATGTCGGCGCAAGGCGCGCTGGCAGCATCTATGCCATCCTATGACATCGTCATCCGCCATGGCCAGGTCATCGACGGCACGGGCTCGCCGGTGTATGCGGCCGATATCGCGATCAAGGACGGCCATATCGCGGCGGTCGGCAAGCTGGACCACGCCGATGCCCGGCAGGTCATCGATGCCCATGGCCTGACCGTCACCCCCGGCTTCATCGACATGCTCGACCAGTCCGCCCACACGCTGCTGGTGGACGGGCATGCGCAATCCAAGATCTTCCAGGGCGTCACCACGTTGATCACCGGCGAAGGCGAGTCGGTGGCGCCGCTCAACGACAACATCACCCGCGAAGAGGCTGCGCACGCCAAGCCCGCCTGGACGACGCTTGGCGGCTACCTGGAGCATCTGCAAAAGCGAGGCATCGCGGTGAACTTCGGCACCTATGTCGGCGCCGCGACAGCCCGCGAAATGGTAATGGGCTATGGCGATCGCCAGCCGACCGCCGACGAGCTGGTGAAAATGCAGGCGGTGGTCGCCGATGCCATGCGCGAAGGCGCGTTCGGCGTATCCACCGGCCTGCAATATCCGCCAGCCACCTACAGCACGACGGCGGAACTCATCGCACTGGCCAAGACCGCGGCGAGCTACGGCGGCATCTACGCCACGCACATGCGCAGCGAAGGCGACGGTGAAATGGCCGCGCTCGACGAAGCCTTCGATATTGGCCGCCAGGCGCATATCCCGGTGGAGATCTTCCACCTGAAGGTGGCCGGACATACCAACTGGGGCAGCATGCCCAAGGTTATCGCCAGGATCGACGCGGCGCGCGCGGCGGGCCTGGACGTCACCGCCGACACGTATGCATACACCGCGTGGGGCAACGGCTTGTCATCGTTCATTCCGCCGTGGGCGCATGTCGGCGGTACCGCCAAGCTGCTGGCACGGCTCAAGGATCCCCAGGCACGCGCACGCATCCAGAAAGACATGGAGACCCCTTCCGAAGCATGGAGCAACGACTGGCTCGAGGTGCCCGGCCCCGAGGCTGTGGAGATCACTTCCGTGGAGAATCCTTCGCTGAAGCCCTTCGAAGGCAAGCGGCTCGACGAAGTGGCCAGGGCCTGGCATGAAAAGCCCATCGATGCGCTGATCGACATGCTGATCAAGGACCATGCCGCGACCGACGTCGCCGTGTTCGGCATGTCGCAACCGGATGTGACGATCGCGCTGAAGCAGCCGTGGATGGCCATTTGCGATGACGCGGCGGCGCAGGCGCCGACGGGGCCACTCGGCCAGGGCCATCCGCATCCGCGTGCCTACGCGGCCTTTGCGCGGATCATCACCAAATACGTCAATGATGACCGCACGCTGGCGCTGCCGGAGGCGATCCACAAGATGACCGCCTTGCCTGCGCAGCGCATGGGCCTGAAGTTGCGCGGCTTGATCAAGGAAGGCATGTGGGCTGACCTCGCCATCTTCGACCCCGCCGGGCTGCGCGCACCAGCCACTTTCGAAGAACCCAGGCAGCTGGCGCAAGGCATGCGTGACGTGCTGGTCAACGGCGTGCCGGTCATCCGTAACGGCAAGATGACGCCCGCCTTGCCGGGCAAGGTGCTGCGCGGAGCTGGATTCCAGGGGAATCGGGAAAAGGCCGTTGCTGCTGCGCCGTGATCAGTTTTGTTTCGCCACCGGCTTCTGCGTCGGCCTGATCATGGCGAAGCGCCCGTAAACGCGTGGGACCGGCGGTTCGGCCAAAAGCCGGGCACACTCGATTCGTATGCGCCTAAGGAAAGCCCGTGTTCTGTGAGTGATGGTGCGGCCGCCACTGTCCCGCAAGCACTCAGGGCTGCAGACAAAAATCAGCCCACCAAGGAAGTAGCGCCATGACAACGATCGAGACTTCGCCACAGGTGTACGCGCGAACCGGCGGTCTGCTCTACCTGCTCATCATCATCTTTGGCGGCTTCGCCGAGGGATACGCGATGAATAGTCTGGTGGTGGCCGGAGATGCTGCAGCCACCGCCCACAACATCCTGGCTTCACCGGGGCTCTGGAACCTAAGCGTCGCCGGCAACCTGCTCGTGCCGGTGTTTGCCGTTGCGCAGGCCTGGATCTTCTACCTGCTGCTCCGGCCGGTGAACAGGCAGCTTGTGCTGCTGTCCGTGTTCTTTACCCTGGTATCCCTGTCCGTCGAAGCCGTCAGCAAATTGTTTCTTCTAGCCGTCATGCCGATCTTGGCAGGTGTCGGCCACCCGGGGGCTTTCGAGCCGATCCAGGCACAAAGCCTCGCTCATCTTTCCCTGATCCTGCACGACATCGCTTTCAATATCGCCCTGATCTTCTTCGGCGTCAGCTGCCTGGTAGATGGCTATTTGATTTTCAAGTCCGGTTACCTGCCCAAGCTCATTGGCCTGCTGATGCAACTCGCGGGCTTGTGCTATCTCATCGCCTGCCTCGCCGCGCTGCTGGCGCCGAAGTTCGCCGACCTGATCAGCCCCGCCATTCTGCTTCCCTCACTTGTCGGTGAGTTGTCGTTTTGCCTCTGGCTTCTTATCAAGGGCGTCAATGTCGTGAAGTGGAACGATTGCGTTAGCTTCGCAAAATCGAGCTAGGCGCGAGCCGCCATCCAGGGCTAGGGAAGCCTACGAGGCGAAGGCGGCCGAACACATCGGATCGCTTCCGTCTTCAGCCGCTGGTCGCAACCGCGACCCCAACGCGATTCGACATTGGACAGGCAGTAGTCGACTCGCCGACTTCGGCCTCATACTGCAGAGCATTCTTGCCACCAGCCCGGAGTCTCCATGCGTCGTCGCGATTTTCTCACTGGAGCTGTAACCGTCACCGCCGCTGCATCCACGGCTTTCATGCTGACCGGCCGGTCAGCGCAGGCCGCACCGGCGGCGCCCACCGGGCTGGCCGGCTTGACCTCCATGACCACCGGCGCCAAGCCGATTTCCGTGGAGGAGCGCCTTGCGCGCATCGCCAAGCTGCAGAAGCTGATGGTCGAGCAGAAGATCGGCGCCTTGATCCTGGAGTCGGGTTCGAGCCTGGACTACTTCACCGGCATCCAATGGCATCGCTCCGAGCGTACGACGGCCGCCGTGATTCCGGCCCGGGGCGACATCGTCGTCGTGACGCCGGCCTTCGAAGAGCCCTCGATCCGCGAGACGCTGGCCCTGCGCGGCGACGTGCGGCCCTGGAACGAGCACGAGAGCCCGTTCGCCCGCCTGGTGGGCGCATTGCGCGACCGCGGCGTCACCTCCGGCCCGATCGCCTTTGAAGCCACCACGCGTCTGTTCATCGTCGACGGCGTGCGCGAGGCAAGCGCCGGCGCCTATCAGGTGGTTTCCGGCGATGCGCTGGTAAAAGCCGTCCGGCTGATCAAGTCACCGGCCGAGCTCGCGCTCATGCAAACCGCCAACGACGTCACCCTGGCTGCGCTGCGCTACGTCCATGGCCACGTCCGTCCCGGCATGCGCCCCGACGAGATCGCCAGCATGATGAACGCCGCCACCGTGGCCCTCGGCGGCGCGCCGGAGTTCGCGCTCGTGCTGATCAACGAGGCCAGCGCCTATCCGCATGGCTCGCACAAGCCGGAAACCTTGCATGAGGGCTCGGTCATCCTGATGGACGTGGGCTGCGCCGTGCACGGCTATCAATCGGATATCTCGCGCACCTGGGTGATGGGCCAGCCGACCGCCAAGCAGCGAAAAGTCTGGGACACCGTCAAGCGCGGCCAGCAGCTCGCCCTGGAAACGGCGAAGCCGGGCATCCCTGTGGGCGCCATTGACGACGCCGTGCGCGCCTACTACGAAAAGGAAGGCTGGGGCCCTGGCTATCACTTGCCTGGCCTTCCCCACCGTACCGGCCACGGCATCGGCCTGGACGGCCACGAGTCGCCCTATCTCGTCCATGGCGATGCGACGCCGCTCGCACCCGGCATGTGCTTCTCCGACGAGCCGGGCCTCTACATCCCCGGTGAGTTCGGCATCCGACTCGAAGACTGCTGGCACATGACCGAGAACGGCCCGAAGCTTTTCACCGAGCTCGCCAAGTCGATCGACGATCCGATCTGATCGGTTGCGGATGAGGGCGGAAGTAAGCTCGCCATGCGTACTTCCGCTCCGAAGCACAGCTGAGGATTCAACGACCCCGACGGAAGCTGACGAACAGAAGAATGGTGAACGGGCATGTCCTCTACCGGACATCCAACGCCAGCGTCGCAAACGTTGCAAGCCAGTGCTCACCCAGGTAATCGCCCGTGACATGGGCAAGCGCACTGTCGATGTGTTGCTCCGCCGCGCCGAGAAGTCGCGCGCGGCGCACATCACCCTCCGGCAAGGCGCGGGCGATGGCGCGCATGCACCACGCACGGCTGAGGTTCAATCCGTCGAGATGCGTGATCTTGCCGTCACTGCGGTCGCTGACCGTTGCCGGGATGAACAGTGTCGCGGGCTCGCCCTGCGAAAGCTCAGGCAGGAAGCGCGTAAACCACCCGCCGAACGTATCCGGCGGCAGTACGCGCCGCATCAATTCCGCCTCCATCAGCGACGGTGACAGGAACTCGTCGCCCGAAGGCTCCCATGCCTGGCACGCAACATCATTCAGATACCAGCGTTTCGCAGTCTCCACGATGAGTGCAGCCAGCGACTCGCGTTGTGCATCTCGCGCGAAATCGTACGCGAGCGCAAGCGCGAACGCGGTGTTGTAATGCGTCCCGACGCGCAGCGGATAAGTCGCTTTCGGCAGGAATTCCTCGAAGCGGCCGACGATGGCGTCGGTCAACGGCGAGAACACCGTTCTCCAGCGCGATGCCTGCGATATCGCGTTACCCGCTGCGAGCCCATCGAGCTTCGCCGACAGCGCCAGAAGCCACGCCCAACCGTATGGCCGCTCAAATCCACGGTTGTGCGGATAATCGAAATAGGCGCGCTCGCCTTCGACATTCGCCTCGGTGAAATGCGCGTCGACGACGGCCACGATGCGCGTCGCTTCCGGCAGGTCGGGAAATCGTTCGAGCAGATGCAGTATGAGCCAGTAGCCGTGCACGCACGAATGCCAGTCGAAGCTGCCGTAGAAGATCGGATGCAGTGCACGGGGTCCCGCGATGTCGTGTGGCCCGGCGAGCACGTGCGCGAGGCTGTTCGGATACTCGCGCGTCAGGTGCGCAAGTGCGAGCGACGCGAATTTCGACGCCATCGCGGGCGTGAGTTCAGTGGACATTGGCGTCTCGTTCATTGAAAGAACCCTTCAGTATCGGAATACGAGCACGGCCATCAGCACCGTATTGACGACCAGCAGGAGGAGCGCCGTGGGCCATTGGGCCTTGATCACGCCGTTCTTGTCCTTCAGTTCAAGCAGCGCCGCGGGCACGATGTTGAAGTTGGCGGCCATTGGCGTCATCAGCGTGCCGCAGAAGCCGCTCAGCATGCCGATCGCGCCGAGGATCGCCGGGTTGCCGTGAAACTGGTGAACGATCAGCGGCAGCCCGATGCCTGCTGTCATCACCGGGAAAGCGGCGAATGCGTTGCCCATGATCATCGTAAACAACGCCATGCCGACCGTGTACGCGACAACGATGGCGATCGGCGAATCGACCGGCATCCAGGTCGTCACGAGCCCGGATACGACACCGCCGACGCCCGCGACCGCAAACAGCGCACCGAGCGCCGCCAGCATCTGCGGCAGGATCGCGGCCCAGCCGACCGCGTCCATCGTGTAACGCGCTTCCCTAAGCCCGTGTACCGGGGAGTCGCGCAGCATTACGAGCGCGACACCGAACGCGACGAGGGTGCCGAGAACGAGCGAAATCAGCGTCACGCTCTTCGTGTCGATGAACGACGCGTGCTTCAACGCGAACGTCCCTGCCAGCGTAACGGCGGGAATCAACAGCGCGGGTAGGAACAGCCGATTGCCCAGGCGCGGCGCGCCGACGTCACGTCGTTCGAGGGCGGTCGCGCGGCGCTCCTCGGTCTTGCCACGTCCGAGCTTGCCTGAGCCTGCGGTCAGCGCGAGCGTGATCGCAAGGCAGCCCGTCACGAAATGCGGCAGCATCGCGCCAAACAGGAACGTGGCGGCATAGATCATCCAGAACGCGAAGTTGACGACGCGCCGAGGGTTCGTTCGGTCGGTCAGGTTGAACAGCGCGAACGCTGCGAACATCAGCCCTGCGATCGTATAGAGCGCTTCTAGCCCGATCATCGCGAGTCCTTATGCACGGGTGTCGCGAAGTTCCGTGCGAGCCGGCGATCGAACAGGGCAAGTCGCGTGCAATGGATGAGGAGCGCCGCGATCGCGGTTGGAATCGCCCACACCGATACTTGCAGTGGCTCGACGATGATGCCGTTCTGCTCGAGAAAGCCCTTGATCAGCAGGATCGACTGAATGGCGATGAAGATGTCTTCACCGAAGAACACTGCAATGTTGTCGACAGCAGATGCATTCGCACGAATCTGTTGGCGCACCGCTTCCGGTAACTCGCCGTGCCGGTTTGCGGCTGCGGCCTCGGCCATCGGCGCGATCAGCGGCCGCACCATCTGCGCATGGCCGCCGAGTGAGGTCAGGCCGACCGCGGCGGTGACCTGGCGGATCACGAAGTACAGCATCAGCACGCGCCCCGCCGTGGCCGCGCGGACTCGTCCGATCATCCGCCGCGCCTGTTCCTTGAGCCCGTTGCGTTCGAGTAGCGCAATCACGGGAAGCGTCAGCCAGATCAGGCCCATGTAGCGGTTCTCGGTGAACGCCTTGCCGAATGCGCTGACGATGTCGACGAGATTCAGGCCACCGGCCAGCCCTGTCGCAAGCCCGGCGACCGTCACCACCAGAAGCGCATTGAAGCGCAGCGCGAAGCCGATCACTACGATCGCCACCCCAATCAGGACAAGCATCGCTCCTCCTCGTCAGTCTGCCCGTGCCGGACAGTCTAATGTCTGCGATGGACAGGCGGCCTAGTTCCCAGGTACCGATATGCTCGTTGTCACTTCCGGCTTTCGCACGCTCCACCGATGGCCTGCCCTCAGAAGGCATTGGCCTCGCTTGCCGGAAGGTCTTCGCAGACGGATATGTTTTTGTGCGGGAGGACGAGACAGTCATCACCATGCTTCACTACGTCTGCGTTGCGAAGCTCATAGCCCTGTCTGCCTTCGCCATCTATGTCCCGATATTCATTCTGAGTAGCATGTTGGGTGACTAGGCGCCCCCTGCGTATAGCCAGGCCTTGGCAAGATATCGAATACTGAGCTATGCGCAGTCGGTCTCAAGGTCAACTTCCGGCCTCGAGCGGACAGTCCGTTGACACGATGCGCGCTATGACGCCCCCTTCATTAGGAGACCATTCTCATGACCCGTTCCGTGGTTCGAATGCTAGCGGTCGCCACCGCCGCCTTGGCGAGTGCGTTTGGGGCGTACGCCGCACCTGCACAAGAGAGCGTCATTCACTACGTGACTGGAGAGAGCAAGTATCCGTTCTCGCCAGCCGTACGTGCCGGCAACACGGTCTATCTCTCCGGACAAATCGGCGCCGGTGCCTCGGGCGGCCTTGGCAAGGACTTCGAAACCCAGGCGCACCTCGCAATGGACAACGTGATGTCTGCAGCCAAGCTCGCGGGGATGGGGCCTGAGAACATCGCCAAGTGCACCGTCATGCTGGCCGACATGAAGAATTGGGAAGCCTTTAATGAGATCTATCGCTCCTACTTTAAAGCCGGAAAGTTTCCTGCACGAAGCGCCTTTGGCGTAACCGGCTTGGCGCTAGGGGCCGCTCTGGAAGTGGAGTGCATCGGCTACGTCACGACTCCAGCAGTCTCTCGTTGAGCACCGACTGCCCCTTCTTTCCGAGCAACACGTCCTTAGGCGACTGTAGCAGTCAGGAAAAGTCTGCTACCGATTGCGGATTCAGCCGGTCGTCGCAACATATCCAACGGGTCTCTGACCTGCGAAATCCACGTGTCCCGACATGTGTGTCGGCATGAGGTGGGTTTGTGGCGCGGTGATCGGCGACAGGCCGGGCGTTTGAGGTTTGCCAATTTCGGCGGCCACTGCGGCGTCGGCAACGACGGCGGAGCGGGCATGGTTCGTTCTACCGGCACGGCTTCGTCCGCCGAAAGCCGCCATGGGCGAGTGGCGCAACGAGCTTCAGGTTCTCGGCTTTTGCGGGCGAGGACGCTCCCGCCTAATCCCGAGGCGTTTCGGCGGAAGCCCTGAACGTCACCACCAGCACATCGCGGAACGCCGGCTCATCGGCACGAAACGGCACCACCGGTGTCACGCCGTGATAGACGCGATGATCGTCGATCAAGGCGGCGTCCAGCGCATGGGTCAGCGTGAAGTCGCCGAGCAGCGTGCCATCGGGTGCGTGGATCGTGGTCGTGCCGCTGGCGATGTTCTGGCGGTTCACGAGAAGCACAAGCACGTAGTCCACGCCGTCGCGATGGCTGCCTTCGGGTGTCGGCTCGCCGGCGGATTCCGCCGTCGCTTCGATGCGGAATTGGTGCACTTCGATATGCCAGCGATGCGCAGGCGGCGCGAGCTTTCCAAAGAACCGGTTGCAGAAGCGGAGGATGGTGCGCAACGTGGCGCCGTTGACGACGGAAGCGTCGACGGGCTCAAACCAGCGCTGGATATCGCCTTGCAAGGTGTTGTATCGCAGGCTCTGGAAATGCGCCTGGTGAGACTCCGGCACCACGGGGCCATCGGCTGTGGCGGAAAACGTCGCGTGACGCCTCCGTCGAAAACGGCCCTTGGCAGCGAGGTATTCGTCGAGCGCCAGGTGATTCCAGCTCTCCACAAAGGCCGCCCAGTCCGACAGGTCGCCTTCGGCCGCCAGCAATGACCGCATGCGGTCGCCCTCGACGAAGGCGAATCCTTGCAAGCCCACTTGTCCCGACAGGGTTGGATCGAACGCGTCCGCACGGTTGCTCATGGTTGCATGATAGCGGTTATGGTCTCGGGCGTCGGATGTTGCCCCGCAATGCCTGCGGCAAGGTTTCAGAGTGATGCGCAGCTGGTCGATCGATGCGTTTTGCCAGCACGACGCTGCATACTCGCTTCGCCACCCTAGGCGCGTCTGCCCCAACTGACGTCTACATGGAAGGACAGGATATGAAGCTCTTGCCGAAAGTGATGGTCCTGACGTTTGTCGTTGCGCTGATGTCCTCGCTTACCGCGATTGCTGCTTCCGGATCGACAGGTGTCGATGCGAATGGCGCGTATCCCCTGCTTGGCCGTTGGTTGCTGGATACGTCGCGGTTGCCGATGCCGCCCGAGCAGCGGCCCAGGAACGTGACGTTCACCTTTGCCGACGGCG
>Ga0207647_10001549_pt1 | contig 17685 bp, 13 predicted proteins | sample KBSCornC2_FD_184295 | JGI IMG/M metagenome (GOLD analysis project Ga0207647, IMG submission 184295) | Corn rhizosphere microbial communities from Kellogg Biological Station, Michigan, USA - C2 (SPAdes) (version 2) | ecosystem: Host-associated > Plants > Roots > Rhizosphere ... | reverse complement strand
CGCCGGGCGGGGCTTATCTGATCGTGCCGGATCCGCCGCCCGTGGCTAAACCTGCTTCCCATCCCCTGCCGGCACCGCCGCTACCGGCCGTTGACCCCGCGCCACCGCCTGCGTCGCTGCAGGACATCGTGATCGTCGGCACGCCCGGCGGCGGCACCGGCCGGCGCGCTGCGGCTTATGCGGTGACCACGATCGACCAACCCGCAATCGAGCGGCTCGCCCCCGCCAGCACCGCCGAGGTGCTGCGATTGGTGCCGGGGCTGACGATCGAAAGCTCCGGCGGGAAGAATGGCGCCAACATCTTCGTGCGCGGCTATCCTTCGGGCGGCGACGCCGAATATGTGTCTTTCCAGACAGAGGGCGTGCCTTTCTTCCCGCCCGCGACCCTGTCCTTCCTTGAGAATTCACAGCTCATCCGGCTCGACGATACGGTTCGACGGGTGGAAGCGGTGCGTGGCGGCACCGGTGCGTTATTCGCCTCTGGCCAGCCCGGCGTGACGATCAATATTGTCCAGCGTGAGGGCGGCGCCGAACTGGAGGGCGCGGCCAAGCTCGGCCTGTTCAGCGATGGTGAGAAGCGCGGTGACGCCTATCTGTCAGGTCCGCTTGCTCCCGACACCCGCTTCATGATCGGCGGTTATTATTCGCGTGGCGACGGCGTGCGCTCGCCGGGGTTCGATGCCGATCGGGGCGGGCAGATCAGTGCCAATCTCCGGCACGATTTCACCGGCGGCTCGCTCCTCCTGTTCGGCCGCTATCTCAACGACCGCAGCCAATGGCTGCTGCCCATCCCCGTTGAGCAACACGGCCGTCATATCAGTGCCTATCCCGGCTTCGACCCGGGCAGCGGCACGCTAGCGGGGCCGGATACGCGCTACGGCCTGCTCAACGACGGCAGCCGCTACGATCTGGCCGACGGCCGCGGTGCGCGGATCGTCAATTTCGGCGGCAACCTCGAAGCGCGGATCGGCGAGGGCCTCACCGCGCGCGACAAGATGAGCTGGCTCGCCGGGCATGCCGACACGACCGGTCTGGTCTCGAGTAACGTCCCGCCGAGGAGCGCAAGCGCCTACGCTGCAAGCCGCGGCGGAACGCTCGGGGCGTTGACATTCGTGAAGGACGGCAGCGCTGCCTCACCCGATCAGGCGGTGGTTGAAGCGGGCATCTGGCGCGTATCGAAGCGCGTCACCGCCTTGGTCAACGACGCGACGATCGAATGGCATGCGGGCCCGAGCAAGGCGACCGCCGGGCTGTATGCGGCCCATTATAGTTCGCGCGACTGGTGGAATCTCGGCAACAATCTGCTGCTGACCGCTGAGCCCCGTGCGCGGCGGCTCGACTTGCGCCTTACCGACGGAACGATCGTAACGCGGCAGGGCTTCACCCGCGGGCCGACTTTCGCGGTGGACGCGCATTATCGCGGCGACGATCTCGCTTTCTATGCCGTGGACGAGGTGCAGATCACCTCCGCGCTGCGCGCGGATGCGGGCATTCGGCACCAGCATCATAGCGTCGAGGGCGCCGTCGGAAATGAGGTCCGTGCCGGCGCCGGTGGGCTCGATGGCAATCCGGCTACTCTGTACGACAATGATGACGTCATGCTCGACGGCAGTTCGCGACCGATCCGTTACCGCGGTGGCGCCTGGTCCTGGACCGTCGGCGTCAATTACGACTTCAGCGCCTGCCTCGTCGCGTTCGGCCGGTTCAGCCGGGGCCACAGCTTTCCCTTCTTCGACAATCTGCGTGACGGCATTGCGGTCGCGCCCAAGGTGGACACGTTCGAAGGTGGCCTGAAATTCTCCACGCGCCTCCTGTCTTTCTTTGCCACTTTGTTCCGCAACCGCTTCGACGGACTCGCCACCACGGTGATCGCACAGGGCGCGCCAATCGCCTCAATCGGCGGTGCGCGCGCGACCGGCGTCGAGCTCGAAGGCGTTTTGCGCCCAGCCACGAATGTCTCGGTCGCCTTTTCGGGATCCTGGCTGAATGCCCGCTACCACCACTTCTTCACCGATGGCGGCCTCACCGATCTCACTGGCAACAGGGTTCAGCGCCAGCCGGCCTGGCAGTGGCGCGTAACGCCCGATTGGGATTTCAGCCTGGTAGGACGCAAGGCGGGGCTCCACGCGACATTGTCCTTCATGGGCGATCGCTGGTCGGACGTGCAGAACGAGCAGCGTCTGCCGCATTTCTACAAGCTCGACGCGGGCGCAACGATCGAGCTCGATCGTCATCTGGAGGTCGAGCTCGTAGCCGACAATCTCACCAACACGATCGGCCTGACCGAGGGCAATCCCCGTTACGTGGGATCGCAAGGCAGCGGGCCGATCTTCGCACGCCCGATACTCGGCCGCTCGGCCGAGATCAGCGCGCGCTACAAGTTCTGACATGAACACGCGGCCGCCCTCCCGCAGTCCGCCCTAAGCGGCTCCGCTCCACCATTTCGCCTCCCGATCGCGCGCACCCCTGCTTCGCGAGCCGGCGGCCTGTTGCCTTTGAACACCCCCCGAAGAATCCCCCTCAGGAAGGAAGCAAAATGAAGGGTCTCAACATCCGAACTGCAGCGTTGGCGCTGCTAACCGGGACGGCGCTCAGCTGGTCGCCCGCGCTGGCGCAGGACGCCGCCCAGCCGGCGCCGGCCTCCGCCGGCTCGCCCGGCGCTCCGCCCGCGGCCGATGCGCCCGCGCAAGCCGAAGAGATCGTCGTCACCGGCAACGTCAACCGCGAAGGCCAACGCAAGCTCGACGCCAGCTATTCCATTTCGACCGCCAGCTTGGAACAGATCCGCCAGGTCCAGCCGCTCTCGACCGCCGATCTGCTCAAGATCGTGCCCGGCGTGTGGACGGAGACTTCGGGCGGCGAAACCGGCGCCAACGTCTTCATCCGCGGCTTCCCTTCGACCGGCGACGCGCCGTTCCTGACGATCGAGATGAATGGTTCGCCGATCATCGCACCCTCATCCCTATCGTTCCTGGAGGACAGCTCGCTGTTCCGGATCGACGACACGATTCAGCGGGTCGAGGTGCTGCGCGGCGGGCCGAGCCCGATCTTCGCCAATGGCCAGCCCGGCGCGACCACCAACTTCATCCTCAAGGAAGGCACGCAGGACCCGCAATTCTCGGTTCGCGCCACCTACGGCACCGAGAGCCTGTATCGCGGCGACGTGGTCGTGCAGGGCCCGATCAACGAGGATACGACCTACATGGTCGGCGGCTTCTATCGCTACAGCAAAGGCCTACGCCACACCGGCTTCCGCGGTGACGACGGCGGTCAGATCACCGCCAGCGTCACGCACAAGTTCGACGCGGGCAAGCTGACCATCTATGGCCGTTACCTCGACGACACCAACGCCTTCTACACGCCGATGCCGCTGCTCGCGCAGAACGGGAAGTTCCACACCTTCCCCGGCTTCGATGCACGCGACGACACGCTGGTCGGCAAGCAGATCGAACATACCCAGATCGAAATCGGGCCGGGCACCAATGGCGGCCCCACGCAGAAGAAGGATGTCGATCTGTCCAAGGGACGCGGCGCCAACATCTTCACCGCCGGCAGCGTATTCAGCTACGATTTCGGCGGCCTGGTGCTGCAGAACAATATGAACTTCACCAAGGGGCATGCCGATACCTATGCCCTGTTTACGGGCAGCAACCCGCAATCGGCCGCCGACTACCTGACCGCTGCGGGCGGCCCAGGCACGGTGACGTTCGCGGATAGCGGCCAGGCCGTGTCACCCACGCAGCAGGTGATCCAGGCGGGCATCTGGTCGGTGCAGAAGCACATCCAGAGCTTCACCGATGAACTGAAGCTGAGCCACGAGCTGTTCGAAGGCAATACGCTGACGGTCGGCGGCTATTATGCGCACGTCAAGGATCACGATACTTGGTACCTGGGCAACAGCGTACTGCTGGCGCTCGAACCCCAGGCGCGCGTGCTCAACGCCACGCTGGCCAATGGCACGATCCTGACGCGCAACGGCTTCACGAGCGCCAACACGTTCGACGTCAACGCGCGCTACCGCAGCGACAATATTGCGGGCTACATCAGCGACGAATGGAAGATCGGCGATCTGCGGATCGACGGTGGCATCCGTGTCGAACATACCAAGCTGCACGATACGTATGAAAATCTCAGCAGCGGCGATCTCGATGCCAATCCACTGACCGCCTACAACAATAATGCCACCTATCTGAACGGCACCTTCAATTCGGTCAGCTACAGCAAGACCCAGGTCAGCTGGACGGCAGGTGTCGACTATGCGTTCAACCCGCATCTGAACGGCTTCCTGCGGGCGAACAGCGGCGCGCTGCTGCCGCAGTTCGACGATCTGCGCGGCAATGCGACCACGCCCAACCTGATCAAGCCACAGAAGGCCAAGCAATATGAGGTCGGACTCAAGACCTCGACGCACTTCTACGATCTGTTCCTGACCGGCTTTTACAATCGCTTCCACAACCTCCTCTTCCAGGACATCATCCAGAACCCTGACGGCACCACCACCAATCGCGTGCTGTTCGGCGGATCGCGGGCTTATGGTCTGGAATTCGAGGGCGCGGTGCGTCCGTTCCGTGGCCTGCAGATTGCGACGCGCGGCGTGCTCCAGAACGGCAAGTTCAAGGATTTCGGCGTGAATACCGGCAACAAGGTGGCACGTCAGCCGCGCTTCCTTGCGGCTGTGATCCCCTCCTATCGCTTCAACACGGGCTGGGGCGAGGCCAAGCTGTTCGCGACCTATACGCATGTCGGCAACCGCTATGCGGATATCGAGAACAAGCAGGCGCTCGGCCGTTATGACACGCTCGATCTGGGAGCGTCGCTCGACTTGAACGATCGCTTCTCGATCCAAGCGACGGTCGACAACGTGACAAACACGCTGGCGCTGACCGAAGGCAATATCCGCACCGTCGGTTCGGCCAATTCCAATGGCTATTTCCTCGGCCGCCCGATCTTCGGCCGGCATGCGACGATTACCGCCGCGTACAAATTCTGATGCTCCCCCTGCCGGCCGGCGCGTTATGCGCGTCGGCCGGCCCTTTTATCGAGACATGATGATGGTCGTGAAGACGCTGACGAGTTGCCTGATCGCATTTGCCCTTGTCGGCAGCCCGCTCGCCGCGGAAGCGCCCAAGGCGCCGTCGGCAAGCGCATCCAACGGTTCGCCTGTCGATATATATGGGCCGCTATTCGAAGCCGTGCAGCTCGAGCGCGTCTTCCCCGATAGCAAGACCTTCGTCGACATGATTCCGCGCGAAGCGCCCGCCGCGATCATGGCCGCTTATCGTTCGGAAAAGCCGACCGGCCGCGCCGCGCTCGCCGCCTTCGTCGCACGCCATTTCACTGCGCCAGGGTCGCGCGGCGAACAGACGATGCGCGAACATATTCGCGCGCTCTGGCCCGTGCTGGCGCACCCGCCGATCTTGCCGCCCGCCGGCTCCTCGGCATTACCGCTGCCCGCCGCCTCGATCGTGCCGGGCGGGCGCTATCAGGAATTCTATTACTGGGACACGTACTTCACGATGCTGGGACTGAAGGCTGATCGCCAGCAGCCTATGATCGATTCCATGCTCGCCAACTTTGTTTCGTTGATCGAGCGCTACGGCCATATCCCCAACGGCACGCGCACTTATTATCTCTCGCGCTCGCAGCCGCCTTACTTCGCGCTGATGCTGGATCTGTCGGAGGACAAGGACCCCGCGTTGGCGCGGCGGCGGCTTGCTGCGCTCAAGGCCGAGCATGCTTATTGGATGGCTGGCGCCTCCTGTCTGAAGGGCGGGAGCACCTGCCAGCATGTCATGCGCATGCCCGATGGCAGCCTGCTAAATCGCTATTGGGATGCACGCGACACGCCCCGCGACGAATCCTATGCCGAGGATCGCGCCACATCCGCCGCCGCAGCCCCGCGTCCCGCGAGCGAGGTCGATCGCGATCTTCGCGCCGCCGCCGAAAGCGGTTGGGACTTCGGGTCGCGCTGGCTGGCCGACGGGCGCACATTATCCACCATCCACACCACCGACATCGTGCCGGTCGATCTCAACAGCCTGATGTGGAACCTGGAAAGATCGATCGCGCGGCGCTGCGCAGCAATCGGCGATCAGGCGTGCGCGCGTGACTTCCAGCGTAAGGCGGATGCGCGCCGCACGGCCATGTTCAAATATCTGTGGGATGTCCGTGCGCAGCGCTTCGGGGATTATGACTTTAAGGCGCGTGCGGTCACACCCGTCATCTCCGCCGCATTGCTGGCCCCTCTCTTCGTCGGGCTCGCGACACCGGAGCAGGCGCATGCCACCGCGCGCTTGACCCAGGCGCAGTTGGTGGCGCCGGGCGGGCTGCGCACCTCAACGGTTCGCACCAGCCAACAATGGGACAATCCGAATGGCTGGGCGCCGCTGCAGTGGATGGCGATCGAGGGGCTGGACCGGTACGGCGAAAAGGCGCTCGCGCGCGACATTGCGCTGCGCTGGCTGGACACGGTCGCGTCCTTCTACAAGCAGACCGGGCGCATGATCGAGAAATACGACGTCGAGGAGCGCGCGGCCGGCGGTGGGGGTGAATATGCGGTGCAGGACGGCTTCGGCTGGACCAATGGTGTTACCGCCGCATTGATGGATCGCTACGGCTATGATGATCGCGGGACCGCGCGCGTGCCGAACTGAATGCACGGCGCCAACTTGCGCTAGATCCACGTTCGGCTAGCTCTGCCGCATGCGCATCCCATCCATTCGTCTGGCCTTCCGTTTAGCGGCGGGGCTCCTCTGCCTCGCCGCGGCTGCATCCGTGAATGCCAAGCCCGCACCACGCCTCGTCGTGCTGACCCAGGCTTTCGCCCAATTCTTCGACGCGACGGCGCAAGTTCCGGAGGCCGAGCGGATCAAGCGATTCCGCACGCAATTCGCGACGGTGCTCCCCGGCTTTTACGCGCCACGGCAACGCGCGGAGGCCGGCTATGAAAAGCAGATTGCCTTTTCGCTGAAGACCTTCCCGGAAATCCGCACCAAATATGAGCAGGTCGCGCGCGATTTCCCCAAGGCGTTTGCGCAGGGCCAGCAAAACTTCCGCCGAAGCTTTCCCGATTACCGGCTCGATGTGCCCGTCTATCTGCTCCATTCACTCAATGAGATGGACGGCGGCACGCGCGAACTCGACGGCAAGGTCGTCGGCATATTCGGCGCGGACGTAATCGCGAGGATCCACAACCCCGCCACGCTTAAGCCGTTCCTAGATCATGAGCTGTTCCATCTCTACCATCAGCGCTTCTTCCCGGATTGCGACGCCTTGTGGTGTTCGCTCTGGCAGGAAGGGCTGGCGGTCTATGTCGCGGCCAAGCTCAACCCTGGCGCGACCGACGAGGCCTTACTGCTGACCCAGCCACGCCCGATCCGGCGTGAAGTCGAGCCGCGGCTGAACGAGGCGATGTGCAGCCTCAGCGCCAAGCTCGAGTCTACCAAGCAGGACGATTATGCGCCCTTCTTCTTCGGGCGTGCGAATGATGGCCCCTTCCCGCCGCGCTATGGCTATCTGCTCGGCTATCTGCTCGTGTCCAAGATCGGCGAGACGATGACGCTTGATCAATTGGCCAAGCTACCACCCGACAAGGTCAAGCCCGCTCTGCTTGGCGCACTCGCCTCCTATGGAAGCTGCCCCTGATCGCTTTCTTATGTTCCTGCCGCTCACCGCACAAAGTAGCAGGTTCATCGAAAGTCGTTTCGGGTAAGTGATTGATAATAAGCACTGTTTTTTCGCATGAGTGGAACATCGGCGGCCGACCCCGGTTGATGGGCAACCCCCTGTCTCGACTGGAGAATGCCGATGTTCATGCACAACAAGCGGCTGCAATATACCGTGCGCGTATCAGAGCCGAACCCCAAGCTTGCGACCATGATGATGGAGCAGTTTGGCGGCGCCGATGGCGAGCTCGCCGCAGCCATGCGCTATTTCACGCAAGCGCTGGGGGAGGACGATCCTGGCCGCAAGGATATGCTGCTCGACATAGCGACCGAAGAGCTCAGCCATCTGGAAGTGATCGGCTCGATCGTGGCCATGCTCAACAAGGGCATGAAGGCGCAGCTGTCTGAAGGGCAGATGGCGGAGGTAGAGCTCTACCACGAGATTGGCGCCAGCGGCACAAGTGCCAAGGAATCACTCCTGTTCGGCGCCGGACCGGCGCTGGTCGACAGTGCCGGTGTCCCCTGGACCGCCGCCTATGTAGACAGCCGTTCCGAACCCACCGTCGATCTACGCTCCAACATCGCGGCGGAGGCGCGCGCGAAGATTGTCTACGAACGGCTGATCAACATCACCGACGATCCCGGCATCAAGGAAGCATTGGGTTTCCTGATGACGCGCGAAATCGCGCACCAGAAATCGTTCGAGAAAGCGCTGTACGCGATCGAGGACAATTTCCCGCCGGGCAAGCTGCCTGGAGTTGCGCAGTTCGCAAGCATGTACGTCAACACGTCTCAGGGCGAAGGCGACATGGAAGGACCCTGGAATAGCGGCCAGCAGTGGGACCGCGTCGACGATCTCAACCAGGTCATGCCGGCCGATGACGGCGACGGGCAGGCAAGTGTTGCTCTGGGGAATGACGACGAGGCGGTTGCCGCCAAAATGATGAAGCGCACCAAGTCCGATTATACCAGCGATCCGCTGACCGGTGCCGACCTCGGCGCAGGCCCGGGAGCTGGCCGGACGACTAACGGCGATAAAGGCGGAGCGCCCGACATTCATTCGGCACCCGCCATGGCCGAAGAGAATGCTCCGGCCTGATCACCCTCTTGTCCAGCTACCTTCGAGGAAAAAGAGATGGCGAGCTTCTGCGAGGAGATCCTGCCCGTCGTCGTCAGCAAATATTTGACGCTCCGCGCCAACGGTGAACAGGCGAGCCGCTGAGACATTGGATCGCGGTATGATCAAACGATCCAATACACATGCCGCCCCCACCGCCTGACGCCGCAGCGCTCAGCCTGCCCGCCCCTCCGCTGCGCCACAGCCTGGGGCGGGCGCATGGCAGTGTCCGTATCCCGCGACATGCGCCGTTCTGGCGCAAGTTCAGCGCCTTCATGGGCCCGGGCTACCTCGTCGCGGTCGGTTATATGGACCCGGGAAACTGGGCTACCGATCTAGCCGGCGGGTCTCGCTTCGGATTGAACCTGTTGTGGGTCATCGCGCTGTCGAGCCTGATGGCGATGCTGCTGCAGGCGCTTTCGGCCAAGCTCGGGATCGTCACCGGACGCGATCTCGCGCAGGCCTGTCACGATCTCTACTCCGCCCCAGCGCGGATCGCCCTCTGGCTGCTGGCGGAGATTGCAATCATCGCCTGTGATCTCGCCGAAGTGATCGGCACAGCGATTGCGCTACAGCTTCTCTTTCACATTCCGCTCACCATCGGCGTTTGTCTGACCGCGCTCAACGTGATCGTCATGATCGCGCTCGAGCGGCGCGGCTTCCGCAAGCTCGAGATGGCCGTGGTGATGCTAATGATCGTGGTAGCAGGCTGCCTGCTGACCGAGCTCGTGCTTTCCGGGCCGTCACCCGCGTCCATCGCCGCAGGGCTGGTTCCGCGCCCGGGCGATCTCGCAGATCCCGAAATGCTGTTCATCGCGACCGGGATAATCGGCGCGACCGTCATGCCCCATAACCTCTATCTGCATTCCGCCGTGGTGCAGACGCGCCAGGTAGAAGCCGGGACGACGGGCAAGCAGGAAGCACTCCGGCTTGCGATCCTCGACAGCGTACTTGCGCTGAGCTTGGCCATGCTTGTCAACATGGCCATCCTCATCCTGGCGGCTTCGGTCTTTCATGCGCATGGCCGAGCAGTCGAAGATATTGGCGAAGCCTATCATCTGCTTTCGCCGATGATGGGGATCGGTGCCGCCAGCATGTTGTTCGGCCTGGCGCTGCTCGCCAGCGGGCAGAATTCGACGCTGACCGGCACGATGGCTGGGCAGGTGGTGATGGAAGGCTTCACCAGGTTCAACATGCCCGCCTGGGCGCGGCGGGCGCTGGCACGTGGCCTCGCCATAATCCCGGCGATGATCGCGACGTCCGTATATGGCACTTCTGGCACGGCAAAGTTGCTGATCGCCAGCCAGGTCGTGCTGAGCCTTCAACTGCCTTTCGCGATTGTGCCTCTGATCCGCCTAACAAGCGACCGAACCCGGATGGGAAGCTTCGCCAATTCCCGCGGGCTTGCCCTGCTAAGCTGGACAATCGCCATCTTCATCACGGCAATGGGTGCCAAATTGCTGTTCGATATCGCCCGCGGGTAATAACTAGCGCAGGTCAGCCCTTTGCCTTGGGGTGTGCAGCATGGTGCGCGCGGAACAGCCGGCCGCGCTCGGTAATGAACACGACCACCAGTGCCGCCGAACCCAGTCCGAAATAGCCGAGCGTCAGCGGCAGCACCGTGCCGTTGAAGGACTGCCCGATCACCAGGCCGAGCAGCACCCCGCCGCAGGTGGACACGAAGCCCTGAACCGACGAGGCGGTGCCTGCAATCTCGCCAACATTCTCCATCGCCATCGATCCGAAATTCGATCCCAAAAGGCCGAAACAGAACATCGTCGCGAATTGGAACAGCGAAAAACTTAGGATCGTCTCATGTCCGGTCACGGCGACGAGGCTGTGGATACCGGCCACGGTAATCATCCCGATCAGAGCGGTATGCGATACTTTGCGCGTCCCCAGCCGCTCGACGATGCGCGAATTGACGAAGGCGGCAACCGCCATCGACATACCGATGCCCGCGAACACAAGCGGGAAGCGGTTCGGCGCGTGGAATATATCCTGGAAGATCTGCTGGACCGAGTTGATGAACCCCATCAACGCTCCGAAAACGAGCGCCATCGCGAGCATATAGCCGAGCGCGCTCCGTTCGGTGAGCGTGCGGCGGATCGCCTGTCCGATCGTGCGCACCGAAAGCGGGCGGCGATATTCGGGATGCAAAGTCTCGCCGAGCATGAGGCTCAGCACCGTCGCCACCAGCAAAGCGAAAGCGGCCAAGAAGAAGAAGATCAGGCGCCAGCTTCCGACCAGCATGATTCCCTGGCCGATACTCGGCGCCAGGATAGGCACCATCAGGAAGACCATGAAGGACATCGACATCACGCGCGCCATCTGCCGGCCCGAATAGCAATCGCGTACCATCGAGATAGTGAGCACCCGGCTCGAGGCGCCGGCAATACCCTGCAGCAGACGGGCAGCGAGCAGGAGCGGAAAGCTGCGCGCGAAGCCGGCGAGAATGCTCAAGGCGGCGAACAACGCGAGACTGGGCACCATCACCGCCTTGCGACCGAAGCGATCGGACAAGGGGCCATAGACGATCTGCGCCAACCCGAAGCCGAACACGTAGATCGCGATCACCCATTGCTGGTGATTTTCGTTTGCGACACCGAGCGAGCGGCCAATATGCGGCAGTGCCGGCAACATCGAGTCGATGCCGAGCGGTGTGACCGCCATCAGCGACGCGATCAGCGCAACGAAAGGCCCGAAACGCAGTCCGGCCCCGCCGCCTTCCGGCGCGGGAGGAGAGGCGTGATCGCTAGGCATGCGCCCGCCTATGGCGGCTTCGCTGCGATGCGGCAAGACGCGGCAAAGAAAAACGGCCGCGCCCGCTGGGCTACGGCCGTTTCGATCTACGCTTGCCTCTCTCCTCTCCGCATCGGGAGTAGGGAGTGGAGCTTGCGGCGAAGGGTAATCAGCGCCTAAGCGCGATGCCCCTTCACCACGGCCTCCCCTATCGGGGGGCGATCTGCTTAGGCGGTCGCGCGGGGCTTACGTCCCGGCTTGGCGCCCGTGCGCGGCTTGCGACCGAGGCCGATCTTGTGCGCGAGCGCGCGACGCTGCTCGGCATAATTGGCAGCGACCATCGGATAGTCGCGCGCCAGACCGAACGTCTCGCGATACGATTCCGGCGTATAGCCGTGCTGCGAGATGTGACGACGCAGCATCTTATACTGCTTGCCGTCGATCATGCTGATCAGATAGTCGGGCTTGATCGAAGCGCGCGCCGAAACGGCGCCCTTGGGCTTCTCAGCCTGCGGTTCCGGCGCTGCCGTACCGACCTGCGAGAGCGCAGTATAGACGCTCTGAATGAGCGCGCCGACTTCGGCAGTCGGAACACTGTTGTTGCTGACATGCGCCGCAACAATGTCGGCAGTAAGGGTAATCAATTCCTGATTGTCGTTCGCCACGATTAGACTCCTTGGGGGACGGCGGCCATATAGACGGCTTTCGTTTCTTTGCCAGCGGTTCTGGCGCCTTAACTGTAATTTTCGCGACGAATTGCATGGACAGGTCGGACCAGTGCACGAACAGGTCCATCCGCGTTGCAAAGCGGCCCCGCCTTCCCATATCCGCCGCCGAGCGGAGATAAGACACAATGAGTGAAGACAAAATCGGCTGGCATGGAACGACCATCCTGTCAGTTCGCAAGAATGGTAAGGTCGTCGTCGCTGGCGACGGCCAGGTCAGCCTCGGCAATACGGTAATCAAGCCTAATGCGCGCAAGGTGCGCCGATTGGGCGACGGATCGGTGATCGGCGGCTTCGCCGGCGCCACCGCAGATGCCTTCACCTTGTTCGAACGGCTCGAGCGCAAGCTGGAACAACATCGTGGTCAGTTGCTGCGCGCAGCGGTGGAGCTCGCCAAGGATTGGCGAACCGACAAATATTTGCGCAATCTGGAAGCGATGATGATCGTCGCCGACAAGGATGTAACGCTGATCCTCACCGGCAATGGCGATGTGCTCGAGCCGGAAGCGGGCATCGCCGCGATCGGGTCGGGTGGCAATTACGCGCTGTCCGCAGCCAAGGCGCTGGTTGCTTACGAACAGGACGCGGAGACGATCGCACGCAAGGCGATGCAGATCGCGAGTGAAGTCTGCGTCTTCACCAACGGCAACCTGACCGTGGAAACGATGGATTCAGCCTCCTAACCGTCATCCCCGCGAAGGCGGGGATCCATATAATGCAGGCGGAGAATATGGATTCCCGCCTTCGCGGGAATGACAATTGAAATGAACGACGCACTTACCCCCAAAGCCATCGTCGCAGCATTGGACGAGCACATCATCGGCCAGGACGATGCCAAGCGCGCGGTCGCGGTCGCGATGCGTAACCGCTGGCGCCGCCAGAAGCTCGCGCCCGAACTGCGCGATGAAGTTTCACCCAAGAACATATTGATGATCGGGCCGACCGGCTGCGGCAAGACCGAGATCAGCCGCCGCCTCGCCAAGCTTGCCGACGCCCCGTTTGTGAAGGTCGAAGCGACCAAGTTCACCGAGGTTGGCTATGTCGGCCGCGACGTCGAGCAAATCGCGCGCGACCTGGTCGAGGAAGCGATCCGGCTGGAGAAAGAGCGCCGCCGCGCCGCGGTGAAGGACAAGGCGGAAGAAGCGGCGATGGCGCGCTTGCTCGATGCGCTCGTCGGCAAGGATGCGTCCGAAGCGACGCGTACGGCCTTCCGCCAGCGCTTCCAGGATGGCCATCTCGACGAGAAGGAAGTCGAGATCGAGATCGAGGATACCGGCGGCACGCCAATGGAAATCCCCGGAGTCGGCGGCCAGGTTAGCATGATCAATCTGGGCGATATCATGGGCAAGCTCGGCGGCGGACGCATGAAGCGCCGCAAGCTCGGCGTGCGCTCGGCCTGGGCCAAGCTGGTCGAGGAAGAGGCCGACAAACGGCTCGATCAGGAAGACGTGGCGCGCGTCGCGCTGGCGGATGCGGAAGCCAATGGCATCGTCTTCCTCGACGAGATCGACAAGATCGCGGTCAGCGATGTGCGCGGTGGATCGGTCAGCCGCGAGGGCGTGCAGCGCGATTTGCTGCCGCTGATCGAAGGCACGACGGTCGCGACCAAATATGGGCCGATGAAGACCGACCATATCCTGTTCATCGCGAGCGGCGCTTTCCACGTCGCCAAGCCGAGCGACTTGCTGCCCGAGCTGCAGGGCCGGCTGCCGATCCGCGTCGAACTGAAACCGCTGACCGAGGGAGATTTCGTGCGGATCCTGTCCGACACGCGCGCCTCGCTCACCGAGCAATATCGCGCGCTGATCGCGACCGAGCAGGTCGAGGTCGACTTCACCCAGGACGGCATTGCCGCGATTGCGCGTACCGCCGCCCAAGTGAACGAGAGTGTCGAGAATATCGGCGCGCGCCGGCTGCAGACGGTGATGGAAAAGCTGCTCGAGGATGTGAGCTTTCACGCCGAGGAGCGGACCGGCACCACCGTCACCGTCGACTCTGCTTATGTCGAAAGCCAGCTCGCCGACATCGCGCGGAACACCGACCTAAGCAAATACGTCTTGTAGGGCAGATCTCGCTCGCCTTGATCCAACGTCATTGCGAGCGGAGCGGAGCGATCCAGTCCCGAGCACTCGGGCGTGGATCGCTTCGTCGCTACGCTCCTCGCGATGACGAAGGATTGCATGGTGCCCCTGACGACGCTCGATCCGAACACCGCGCTCATCCTGGTCGACCTCCAGAAGGGCATCGTCAGCCGCCCGACCGCGCCCTATCTGGCCGCAGCGGTGGTGGAACGCGCGGCGCTGCTGGCGAAGGCGTTTCGTGCGCATCGCCTGCCCGTGATACTCGTCCATGTCCTCGCGCAGCCGCCTGGCCGGGTCGAGCAATCCCGCGTGGGCGGCGAACCTCCGGCTGACTGGGCCCAGTTCGTACCCGCACTCGATCGCCAGCTCGAGGATCATGTCGTCGACAAGCGCGCCTGGGGTGCCTTCGCGCATACCGGACTTGAGGAGCATCTGAAGGCGCAAGGCGTGACGCAGGTGGTGATCGGCGGCATCGCCACCGCGATCGGTGTCGAATCCACCGCGCGCGAAGCCCATAGTGCGGGCTTCAACGTCACGCTGGCGCTGGATGCGATGACCGACTTCAAGGTGGAGACGCACGAGAATAGCGTCGAGCACATCTTTCCGCGGCTGGGCGAGACCGGCACGACCGAAGAGATCATTGCCCTACTCGACCTGCGCTGACGAAGAGCAATACCTGCCTGAACGGATGATTTAGCCGGCCACGGACGATTGACTTGACGGGCCTGCCCAGCGAGCATCGCGCGAAGGGGGTAGATCCATGAAGTCGGCAACGTGGATTGCAGCCGTGACGCTCGCGCTGAGCGCGCCCGCAGTACAGGCAGCGCGTGCCAAGACGGATCAGCCCGCACCGCCTTTTCGCGTCACGACGCTGACCAAGGAAAAGATCGATCTCGCCTCGCTCCGCGGCAAGGTTGTGGTGGTCAATCGCTGGGCAACGTGGTGCGTACCCTGCCGCGAGGAATTCCTGCTGTTCGATAAATATATGTCGTTCCGCGCCAAATACGGCTTCACCGTGATTGCGATTGAAACGGGCGGTGCTGCGGGCAACAACGCCATGCGCAAGCTGGCCGAGGTGGTGCACTTCCCCGTCGCGCTCGATGACAATGCGCGTGCCGATGCCTATCCGCTGATCCAAGGCGCGGTTCCCACCAATTACGTGATCGATCGTGCGGGCGTGGTCCGCTATGCCAAGGCAGGTGCCTTCGAGTTGGATGAGCTGGAAAAGGTGGTTGTGCCGCTCCTGAAGGAGCCAGAGCCAGACGATCCTGCACCGCAAACACCAGCAGCGGCGAAATAGCTCCCACGAGCGGCCCGTTCACCGTTACCGGCTGAACGAAGTCAACTCTTTGGCGCTCGACAGCAGCGCATGATGCCGCCACAGCCGGCATCCATGTCCATCGTAGAACGCATTCTCGCCCCCGTCGCCGCCTGGATCATCGCAGTCATCTCGGCGGGAGGCTATCTCGGCATCGTCGCACTGATGGCGATCGAGAGCGCCTGCATCCCGCTGCCGTCGGAGATCATCATGCCCTTTTCGGGCTATCTCGTTTCGACCGGCCGGTTCGATCTTTGGCTGGTCGCGACCGCGGGCGCCATCGGCTGCAATGTCGGGTCGGTCCTGGCCTATGAAGCAGGCAAGCGCGGCGGGCGACCGTTCGTTGAACGCTGGGGCGCATATGTGCTGCTCAATATGGAGCACCTCGCCCAGGCCGAACGCTTCTTCGCGCGCTGGGGCAGTATCACGGTGCTGGTGTGCAGGCTTCTGCCCTTCATCCGCTCCTTCATCGCCTTTCCCGCGGGCGTGGCGCGAATGCCGCTCGTCCGTTTCCACATCTACACCTTCGTTGGTTCCTGGCCGTGGTGCTTCGGCCTCGCCTGGGTTGGCATGAAGCTTGGTGCGGCGTGGCATACCGATCCGCGCTTGAGCCACATCCTCCATTATGCCGACGCGGCGGTTATCGTCGTTCTCGCAATCGGTATCCTGTGGTTTGTCTGGCACCAGCTAAAAATGCGGCGCGATTGAGCGGAGGAGGCGAACGATGGGCTCACTCAGGCTGAGGTTCGCCTTCCTAGCGCTAACAATATTAGGGGCTGCCTCGATAACGCGCGCGACGCCGCCAAAGTCCTCCTCCATCGACGCCGCGGTTCACAAGCTGATGGCAGATACGGGCGCGCGCGGGATCGCGGTAGCGATCATCGACGGCGGCCGCGTGCGCTACGTTCAAGCCTATGGCGTCCGCAATGCCCAAGGCGATCCGCTACGGACCGACACGGTGATGTATGGCGCGTCGCTGACCAAGACGGTGTTCGCCTATCACGTGCTGCAGCTGGTCGATGAGGGTAAGATTGCGCTGGACAGGCCGCTGGCGGACTATCTCGACAGGCCCCTGCCCGATTACGATACCGAGGCAATCTATCGGGGCAAATATGGCCCCTATCGCGATTTGGCCGGCGATTCGCGCTGGAAGCGGATCACTGCGCGCCACGCCCTTACCCATTCGACCGGCTTTCCCAATTTCTCGTGGGATGAGCCGGATCAGAAGCTGCGCATCCATTTCGATCCCGGCACGCGCTACAGCTATTCCGGCGAGGGCCTGATCTTGCTTCAGTTCGTGATCGAGAACGGACGCAAGGATCGCGGCCTCGGCCTCGATCTAGGCGCACTCACCCAGACGACGTTCGACCGGCTTGGCATGACCCGCACCAGCCTGCAGTGGCGGCCCGATTTCAGGCGCAATCTGGCGGATGGATTCAACGACAGGGGTGAAGCCGTCCCGCATGATGAGCGCTCCAAGGTGCGCGTCGCCGGATCGATGGACACGACGATCGCCGACCTCTCCAAATTCTTCGCCGCACTCGTCAGTCACGATGGATTGAGTGCCGCATCCTATGCGGAGATGGTGAAGCCGCAGCTCCACATCGGCACCGCGCACCAATTCCCGAACTTCGCGCCCGAGCTCCCACCCGAACGCCAGCGCAAAGACCTATTGGCCGGCCTTGGCGTGATCACGTTCGATGGCCCGCAAGGCCACGGCTTCTTCAAGGGCGGCCATGACGAGCAGACCGCGAACACGGCGGTGTGCATCGAGCGGACCCGCAACTGCGTGCTGATCCTGTCCAACGATGTGCGGGCGGAAGCCGGCTTCGCCGAGCTGGTTCGCACCATTCTCGGGGGAACCGGCGTGCCTTACGATTGGGAATATGGCGTTCAGGCGGGCAAATCCTGATCGCGTACTTAGCCTTTCAGTGGCCAGCGCCCCACGATTTCATGATGCGTCAGCCCGATGTGGCTGTCGATCAGCACGAACTCATCGACAGTCCAGCTGATCGGATCGACCTCCCTTTCCTGCGTC